>Ga0210039_1000039_pt1 | contig 159676 bp, 141 predicted proteins | sample CryGeyCG2114_250_3_FD_185460 | JGI IMG/M metagenome (GOLD analysis project Ga0210039, IMG submission 185460) | Groundwater microbial communities from aquifer - Crystal Geyser CG17_big_fil_post_rev_8/21/14_2.50 (SPAdes) (version 2) | ecosystem: Environmental > Aquatic > Deep subsurface >...
CTTACGGCTCCTTACATGCACGATGGAAGATTTGCTACGCTGCGCGATGTGATTCAATTCTATAACAATGGCATTCAAAATAGCCCTACACTGGACAATAGATTGCGCGTTCAAAATGGTCAAGTGAGAAGAATGAACCTCAATGGTCAGGAAATTGACGCATTAGTTGCCTTTTTAAATACACTAACAGACGAAAACTTCGTTACAAATGAGAAGTTCTCGAACCCATTCGTGGTCCGATAATTTATACAATTTATGTTTTGGTTGATTAGGAGTTCATACGGGACTCCTTTTCTTTTTTGATTTAAATATTCTTCACAAGGCAATTTTACGCACTAAAACAACTCAATAAATTAGTTCGATTAACATTATCGAAGTCTTAATCAAGTCACTATTAAGCGTGAATCGTGCTGCTTATCTTTGTGTTTATATATTCATTCAGTTTTTTAAATTCCATCTGCTTCATATAGTTTGCCATATAGTCGTAGTCGGGTTTCTTGTTCTCGTTAACGGGAAGCATTATTTTTTGTCTGTTCATTCTAGTACCATTAAACTTATATCCATACTGATATTTATTTTTTTGTTTGAGGATTTGGGTTTTCACGAATAAAAATAAATGCCGATTACCTTCAATTTCCTTAAAACTTAACCGCTTGACATCGTCTGAAAAAATTGCTTTGTATGGGTGATAAAAATTCTCAACTACGCTACCATTATAATTTACTCCCAAGACATTTGAGTCTTCAGAACCATTAGAGTTAGAGACAAATTCTGTTATGCCGTTGTTTGAGTCTGTTGCACCCACAAAAGGTTTAGTACCTTTTTTCATTTCTGCCTTTGTCAAACGCCTTCCTGAGCGAATGTTAAATATAGTTTCGATTTCGAACTCTAACCACTCAACTTCACTTAAGGGGATTACCCCCCCCCCATGATTTAAGTCATTGATATTCAATGATATATAATTTTTGTACTTTGCTACTAATTTTGATTCCTTGTCACGCATGAACTTTTCCATGAAGTCAAAATCAGGATTGTCGTCTTTGTTTACTGGAAGAAGTATTTTTTCTTTCTTAATGCGAGTATCATTTATTTCACGATTGAAACTGTACTTTTCTGAAATTCTGCTTACCACGCTTGAGAGGAATAGGTAAACATATTTATTGAACTTGGGATTTTCTAATTTGGTCACGTGGTCACTTGCAACAAATTTATAAGGTTGATAAAAGCAAGACCCAACACTACCACTATTAGCGAGCGAAAGACAATCAGAAAATGTACGAACCCCTTCGCTATTGCCAATAAATCCATCAACTCCGTTATTTGAAGCTGTTGAAGAGACATAAGGAACTTTACCTTTTTGGTGGTCTGCTTTTTTAAGCCTTTTCCCACGTTGGATTTTTGGGAAAATCTCTTTTAAGTCAAACTCTTTCCAATCTTTACTTTTAAGTTCTAAATCCATTTTATCTAGCATTTTCAAATAAAAATTCCTTTCCCTGCATAACCATATTAAACTCGAATGTCAGATAGTCTGATATAGTTTGCTCAAAATCTTCTGCTTTAGGTATTTCATCATTGAAATAGTAGAATGAGTGTAACCATTCGTCATCGGGTTCTATGGTAGTTTTAACCATAAATTTCGTTTCTGCTGGTGAATCGTGTAGCCAACAGTTGAGAAGGTGTGCTTTCCTTTCTTTTGCTCTTTCTGTTTCAACTAAACCAACATGTTTACGAACTGCAAAACCATCATCTTCATAGTTAATAAATTTGCAAAACTTCTTGCCTGAATGCGGTTTATGAGCCGTAAAAATGGCAATACAAGGATTTGTCCCCACACCATAAAAAGTTTCCTTGTTAAGTGTAATTACACCTTCTAAAGTGTGTTTGGTTAGAATGCGCTTTTTGACTTTCTTATCATCAGACGTTTTTCCAACCATTGTAGATTGAGGGACTATAACTACACAACGACCATTGTCTGTTAAACCGTCTAATAAATGCTCAATGAAGTGAATTTCTGATAAATGAGCGGTGTCTTTTCCTTTAGCCTGTGAATACGGTGGATTTATAAAGCCAACAGAGTAATTATTTGCTCGCATTGATTTTACATCCCGCTTTAGGAAGTCGTTTTTTATCAAGTTGCTTTTTCCATCTCCTCGCAGAATCATATTGGTAGTAGCAATCGAAAACATATCTTCCCGAATTTCTATTCCGTGAATACGTTCCTTTTTAATTATTTCGATTTCCTCGGGTTTTGCTTGCTCCAACATTTTGTGCATTGCTGAAATTAAAAATCCACCCGTTCCACAACAAGGGTCAAAGACTATGTCTGCTGGTTTTAAGTCTACTAAGTCACAAAAAATATCCGTAATATGACTTGGAGTAAGTACAACGCCTAAAGTTTGTCCATCTCCACCGCTATAACGTATAAACTCACCATAGAAACGACCCAAAACATCTTCTGTTGAATTAGCGACAACGCTTGCATAAACATTCTTTTGCAAGAATTCAGTAAAATACTTCAAAGGTGTTTTCTCTAGACGCTCATCAATTTGGTTCAGTAAGGTTCTATTTTTTATTATATCGAATTGAGCCAGAACCTGCTCCTTCTTAGTTTCTGGCTTTACTTCTACACGTGTCATATGCGTAGAAAGGGCATCATAAATAATCTTCCCATCTGTTTTTAAGTTGTCGCCTTTCAGTTGGTCAGCAATATTGGCATCTTCTCTAAGAGCCAAGAGAATAGCCGAAACTACCAGCGGCTTTTCTGAGTCCCCTAATTGCCCATAATTTCGCAACGCTTCGTGAAGTTCAGCCGATTTTTTTAGAACCTCTTCAAGTTCCAAAGTCTCAACTGGCGTTTCTTCAAGAACTTGTTCTCGATAATATCTTTCGATATTTTCATTAGAGAAATTTTCAAAATTTTCAACTGGTTTTAAAAGCTTGTAGCCACTTTGGTCGATAAAGATAGGTCGGATTATATGGTGTTTTTCATCACCAGAACAACCGAAGGCAAATACTTTCTTGAAGTTAGTATTTTCAATAATATGCTTACCGTAATGTAAAGCACCATTTTCAGCAAAGTCTTTCAGTGATTTAATATCTGTTGACAATTTGGTCTCTGCTTCGTCCGAATAGTTGGCTTGTTTTTCAAGTTCCGCTTTGTCTTCAACTACAATTATGAAATCTTTTGAAATTCCCACAAATTCAGGAAATCCAACCCTTCCTGTTCCTTTTTTAGAAGCAGTTTTTAACGCATCGTTAATTTCTTTGATGTTACTTCCATCAGCACTATATCTAATTTTAGCGCTATCTAACAGTTTACTGATAAAAATATCTAGGTTTTTCTCTTTCTTACTCACCTTAGTTCCGTTTTGTCAATTAGTAAGTCCTTAGCAGAAATATTCAGTATTTCCGCAATTTCATATAAGTCTTCCAATCTCGGTTGTCTTTTATTTCGAGCGTACTCATTAATCGTATTGTAACTCTTGCCCATTTGTTTGGAAAGCCAAGTTTGGGTTATCCCCTTGTCCTTTAGAGCTTCTTTGATTCGGTTCATCTTAAACCCAATTTTATAAATCAGGGTAAAAGGTAACGAATACTCACTGAATTATAATGCAAATATTCATTGCATCCTTGTGGATTGAGTTTAATCAATTTTATTTAACCTTTATAGTTTCAATCATCTAATTGGAAAGGACCACATTCAATTGATAGAACACTGAAATTACGTTGTTCACATAAAAAAACCCCGACAAGTCGGGGCTTTGTTCGATTTATGGGTTAAAGACTATTTCGGGTCTTCTTCTTCTTTTTTGCGGCCTCTTTTTTTCTTCACTTTGAGGGTCAACTGCTCTGCACCTGCCTCATAGTCTGCCAAAAGTGTATCACCTTCATTGATCTCGCCTTTCAAAAGCTCTTCAGCAATTTGGTCTTCCAGGTACTTCTGAATCGCCCGGTTGAGCGGACGTGCACCGTACTGCGGATCGAAGCCTTTGTCAGCCAAAAAGTCTTTGGCCGTTTCGGTGAGCTCCACCTTGTATCCCATTTCATCAATGCGATTCAAGAGCTTTTTAAGCGTGATATCAATGATTTTGTGAATATCCTCTCTTCCTAATGAATTGAAAATGATCACATCATCCAAACGGTTTAAAAACTCTGGGCTAAAGGTCTTCTTCAAAGCTCTTTGAATAGTATCTTTAATCACATTGTCTTCATTTTCCTTTCTGGTTTGTGTATTGAAGCCAATTCCGGCACCAAAATCCTTAAGATCTCTAACACCAATGTTGGAGGTCATAATGATAATTGTATTCCTGAAATCAACTCTTCTACCCAATCCATCGGTTAAAATACCATCATCCAAAACTTGAAGTAAGATATTGAAAACATCTGGATGTGCTTTTTCAATCTCATCTAGTAAAACCACTGAATAGGGCTTTCTTCTTACCTTCTCAGTAAGCTGGCCGCCCTCTTCGTAACCTACATAACCAGGAGGCGCTCCCACCAAGCGAGATACCGAGAATTTCTCCATGTACTCACTCATATCAATTCGTACTAAAGAATCCTCTTTGTCGAATAAATAGGTAGAAAGCTCTTTGGCCAATTCCGTTTTACCTACCCCTGTCGGGCCTAAGAAAACGAAAGAGCCGATCGGTTTTGTAGGATCTTTTAGGCCTACTCTAGTCCTTTGAATGGCTTTGGTCAATTTGGCTATGGCCTCATCTTGGCCCACCACTCTCTTTCTCAGCTCATCGCCCATTCCCACCAATTTCGATTGCTCCTTTTGAGCAATTCGTTTTGTAGGTATACCGGTCATCATGGCAATCACCTCGGCTACATTCTCTTCGTCCACAGTATAGCGTTTTGCTTTACTATCTTCTTCCCATTTCGCCTTGGCCCTATCTAACTGATCGATAAGCTTCTTTTCCTTATCTCTCAATTGGGCAGCCTCTTCATATTTTTGGCTTTTCACCACCCTATTTTTTTCCTTTTTGATATCCTCGATGGCTTCTTCAAGCTTTACGATATCCTCAGGAACGTGAATATTATTGATGTGTACTCTAGCGCCAGATTCATCCAAAACATCTATGGCTTTATCCGGTAAAAAGCGGTCAGAAATGTATCGATCTGACAGTTTTACGCAAGCATTAATCGCTTCAGGAGTGTAATTCACATGATGGTGATCTTCATATTTATCCTTGATATTGGCTAGGATTTGAACGGTTTCCTCCACGGTTGTTGGGTCTACCATTACTTGCTGAAAACGCCTTGCCAATGCACCATCCTTCTCAATGTATTGTCTGTATTCATCAAGCGTTGTCGCTCCAATGCATTGGATTTCGCCCCTTGCCAAAGCTGGTTTAAACATGTTGGACGCATCTAAAGAACCTGAAGCTCCACCAGCCCCTACAATGGTATGGAGCTCATCGATGAAGAGTATCACTTCTGGTGATTTTTCCAGCTCGTTCATCACGGCCTTCATTCTCTCCTCAAACTGACCTCTGTACTTTGTTCCAGCCACAAGCGAGGCCAAATCGAGTGTAACTACTCTTTTATTGAAGAGCACCCTTGATACCTTTTTTTGAATAATCCTTAGGGCCAAACCTTCTGCAATGGCAGATTTACCAACACCCGGCTCACCAATCAAGATTGGATTGTTCTTCTTTCTTCTGCTCAAGATTTGAGCAACTCTTTCGATTTCCTTCTCCCTGCCGACAATCGGATCTAATTTATCCTCTTCGGCATACTTGGTTAGATCTCTTCCAAAGTTGTCTAAAACTGGAGTTCTTGATTTTTCATTGCCTTTGTTTCCTGGCTTATCGCCAGTACTTCCAGAGCCTCCTCCAAACATTTTTGAAGATTCTTCATCTGAATCGTCAGTGTCCGAAGATGCCATTGGGCCATCGCTGTCAGTTTGATATTCTAGCATTTCTTTTACCACTTCGTAGTTAACATCGAATTTTTCTAATATTTGAGTTGCGATATTGTCCTCATCCCTTAATATGGAAAGGAGTAAATGCTCCGTTCCAATCAATTGACTCTTGAATATCTTGGCTTCTAAATAGGTGATTTTCAACACTTTTTCTGACTGCCTAGTTAAAGGAATATTCGCCAGATTTTTGACATTGTGATTGGCGGTGCCTTTCGTGGCACGTTCAACTGATTCACGCAACTCTTCTAATGAGGTTCCCAATTTTTTTAGGATACTCACGGCTACGCCTTCTCCTTCTCTGATCATTCCGAGCAAGAGGTGCTCTGTACCGATGTAGTCATGCCCCAATCTTAAGGCCTCTTCACGGCTTAGAGAAATTACCTCTTTGACTCTATTCGAAAATTTAGCTTCCATTTATTCCTTTCTGAATGGCTTGTTCTAAAACATATAATAAGGTTAGATCAATATACTAAGAATCTAGTAACGACCTACCACAAAACGTAATCATTAAACTAATTGTTCTCCAACATAACAACTGATTGCTTCAAAACCTTTAGGGCTTCTGGCCCAGTGCAAAACAAAAGGTCTAAGATGCTGAGGTTGGAAACAAAGTTGCTGCCAAATATTTGTTGATAGGGGTCGGGGTTAAACCACTTTAGGTCAGAAAAGGGGTTTCTAGGGTGCAGCGCGCTTCGAAGGTCTGTAATTTCGGCTTTTGGTTTTTTTTCGAAAGAAGTAGTGAAAGTCACTTTCGTGTCAATCTGGAGATATTTTAGACAGATTGTCAGTAGCTTTTGGTTTAAGTTAAAAAGGTTTGTTTCCTGTGATTTGAGAATTGACTCAAATCCATCGGCATAAAAATCAAAAAAAGGAGATTTCCCATAAGCAGATTGAATCGCACGCCAATGATTGTTCACCCATTTTTCATGATAGTCGATTTCAATTTTAGAGGTCAAAATCTTTTTGTTCGCACCATGCACAGGCACCGTCAAGTCTAATTTGCCATTGGCCGTTAAAATTGTGCACCGATTCCGATACGATCTTTTCTCGAACCATTCATTGACCTCAATAATTACCTTTTCAGCTTGATAGAGGACAGAAAAATAAGCCACCGAAGGAAGGTATTGAGACTCTATTAGGATTGTTTTCATCAAATGTATTGCTGAATATCCCCCAGCCCTTCTCTTATAACATCAAATTCATCATTGGAACAATCAATAACAGTGGATGGAATATTGCCTCCATATCCACCGTCAATGACCAAATCCACCAAGTTGACATACTTCTCAAATATCAAACTAGGATCGGTAGAATACTCAATCAAGTCATCTTCATCATGAATTGAACTCGTGATGATTGGATTTCCTAGTTCCTTGACAATAGAACGAGCAATGTTATTGTTGGGCACCCGAATACCAACGGTTTTCTTTTTGGCATTCAAAATTTTAGGCACCGAACTATTAGAATTCAATATAAATGTAAATGGCCCTGGCAACGCCTTTTTCATTACTTTGAAAATTGGAGTACTTAATTGCTTGACGTAAGATGATATCTCGCTTAAATCATAGCAGATAAAAGATAAATTCTGTGGCTTTACTCCGTTGATCTTGCAAACTCTTTCAACTGCCTTGGCATTTGTGAAATCGCAGCCAATACCATAAACCGTATCCGTTGGATAAATAATCACTCCTCCCGACCTTAATACGTCCACGACAGCATCAATTTTGACCCGTTCTGGATTTTCTTCATAAAGTTTAATCAATTCGGCAGGCATTCGAGTTATTTTAGCGAATCGAAGTTAGGCAAAAAGCCTATTTTTGTGACCAAATGAAGAAAAGAAAGATTTTCATGCTCGGGATGGTAGTATTTTCAGTACTGCTCACCTCCTTCAGCTTCTATTTTTATCAAGTCTTTTATGGCGCCAATATTTTGCTCGACCAACAAGACCAAACCATCATCATTCAAAAGGAAGATGACTTTGATGACGTAAGGAATAAGTTTTATGACGCCAATATCATCAATGATGTGATCTCTTTTAGTTTTGTCTCCAAAGTTTTAGGCTATCAAGATCTTGTAAAGCCAGGGGTCTACCAGCTAAATTCAGGAATGTCTAACCTTGCGGCAGTCAGAATGCTAAGGGCGGGAAATCAGAAACCGGTAAGAATCACTTTCAATAATGTTCGGCTAAAATTTGAATTGGCCCAAAAGATTACCGAAAACACAGGAATTGAAACTTCGGAATTTGAGTCTTTGCTGGAAAACAATGATTTTTTAAGTCAGTTCGGTGTCAATACCGAAAACGTGATGACTCTCTTTTTGCCCAATACATACGAAGTGTATTGGACTATAACGGCCAAAGAGCTTTTTGCCAAAATGGTGGCCGAGCATCAAAAGTACTGGAATGCTGACCGACTTTCTAAAGCAAAAGGGTTGGAAATGACACCCATCGAAGTTTCCATTCTGGCCTCAATAGTGCAAGCCGAAAGCATCAAGGATGACGAAAGACCTACAATCGCAGGTTTGTATTTGAATAGGTTGAAGAAAAACATAGCCTTGCAAGCAGACCCAACTTTGGTTTATGCGCTTGGTGACTTTACGATACAAAGGGTTTTGAACGAGTTTAAAAGAGTCCAAAGCCCCTACAATACCTACATGAATAGAGGTTTACCACCTGGGCCAATTAACCTTCCTACCATAAGTTCAATCGATGCGGTATTGAATCATGAAGTCCATGACTACATTTATATGTGTGCGAAAGAGGACTTTTCGGGTTATCATCGTTTTGCCAAAACTTTGGTTGAACACAATAAGAATGCTGCCCTATTTCAAAAAGCCTTAAACGAAAGAAGGATTTACAGATAACAATGTATACAGCCAATTGTCAAATAAGAGTACGATACGCAGAAACAGACCAAATGGGCTATGTTTATTATGGCAACTATGCCATGTATTATGAAGTAGCCCGGGTAGAAGCTCTGAGACAAATAGGCCTAAATTATGTTGAACTGGAAAAAGCGGGAATCATGATGCCAGTGCATGAAAATTTTAGTAAATACCATGTCCCTGCCAAGTATGATGACCTTTTGGAGATAAAAGTGAGCATTGCTGAATTACCAAAAGTAAGGATGCGTTTCGATTATGAAATAAGAAACCAAAATCAAGAACTGATTAATGAAGGTTATACTACTTTGGTTTTTATAGACATGAAAACGAATAAGATTGCAAGAGCTCCGCAAGCTATGATAGAAATCCTTAGTCCATTCTACCATGAAAAATAGGATACTGCACCTGATTTTCGAGAATAAGCTGTATTTGCAGCTAGTGGCCTTTTTGCAGCGCATAAAAATAGGAAAGGACAAGATCGGGCTTTATGATGCTATCATCATATTCCTTACTAAAATGTCGAATGACGAAATCCTAGACCGGGCCAATGGGGTCGCGTTTAGCTTTACAATGGCCATCTTTCCCGCCATAATTTTCCTATTCACACTCACCCCTTATATCCAGAATTTCTTCCCTGATTTGACCAATGATGAAATCATTGGCTTTTTGGAGAATATTCTACCCGCCAACCTTTATGCTGCTGCCGAAACGACCATCCACGATATAATCAGCAAAGAACGAGGAGGCTTACTGTCATTTGGTTTTATCATGACTCTGATTCTTTCAACAAATGGTATGACCTCATTAATGGGAGCTTTCAACGCATGCTATAAAACCATAGAAACGCGTGGTTTTTTCTCCGTGCGGCTTACAGCGACTGGGCTGATTTTTATTTTATCTATTTCATTCATTAGTTCTATTGCCCTTTTGATTGTAGGTCAGCAGCTATTAACTGATTCAGAAATCAGATCAATAGTCAACGATACCATCTCAGTAGACATCCTCTTTATTCTTAGGTTCGTTTTTCTTTATATCATCTTTCAATTTGCCATTTCATCGATCTATTACTTTGCACCTGCAATTCACGAGCGATGGCATTTTTTAAGCGTTGGATCAGTCTTCTCTACTTTGGCCATCATTATGGCATCATTCGGCTTTTCATATTACGTGAATAACTTCGGTAACTATAATAAGCTATATGGCTCAATAGGTGTTCTATTGGTGTTTATGCTATGGTTATTTATAATTTCTTTGATCCTTTTAGTTGGTTTTGAGATGAACGCAGCCATCCATAAAGCCAAAATGAACATACGCGAATCAATAGAATAATAATTTTTCGCTAAGCTGTTTGCAAAAATAAAATTACGGCTATCTTTGCAGTCCCAAATGGGAGATCACACACAGAGGAGTGGCAGAGTGGTCGAATGCGGCGGTCTTGAAAACCGTTGTACTGAAAGGTACCGGGGGTTCGAATCCCTCCTCCTCTGCAAGTTAATGGTCCGTTCGTCTAGGGGTTAGGACGCCAGGTTTTCATCCTGGTAACAGGGGTTCGATTCCCCTACGGACTACAAAAAAGGCTCAGCAATGCTGAGCCTTTTTTGTTTTCAATTCTCGTTGTTTTGATTGAGGGAGCAAAATAACATTGGTCACCCCATCGGATGATTAGATTTAGAGAACTTGCTATATAGAAAGGATCTTGGCAATTCGGAACTCATCATCATCGAGCCTCTTCACAGTTTTTACAGCTTCACTTATAGGAGTATAGGCTATTTTATTATTGATGACCCCAACCATCACATTGGATTGGCCGTTTAGCAGCCCTTCTACAGCTGCAACTCCCATTCTACTGGCCAGTACTCGGTCTGAAGTGGTAGGTGAACCTCCTCTTTGCAAATGCCCCAAAACGGATACCCGTATGTCAAAATAATCGAGTTGTTCCTTTACTTTAGCTGCGATATCATAACTAGAACCAAGCTTACATCCTTCGGCTACGATGACCACATTGGAGGCTTTTTGGTTAGCTGCGCCCTTTCTAAGTCTTTTAATTAGATCTTCTAAACTCCAATTATGCTCTGGCACTAGCATTGCTACCGCACCACCCCCAATAGCACAGTTCACTGCAATAAAGCCAGCATCGCGACCCATTACTTCGACAAAAAAGAGACGTTCATGAGAAGAGGCAGTATCTCTGATTTTATCAATGGCCTCAGTAGCTGTATTGCATGCCGTATCGTAACCAATGGTAAAGTCTGTTCCAGCCAAATCATTGTCGATAGTACCTGGAATGCCAATCACTGGCACATCGTATTCATGACTAAAAATATCTGCACCCGTAAACGATCCATCACCTCCAATTACCACCAAGGCGTCAAGCTCATTCGCTTTGAAATTCTTGTACGCCTTTTCTCTGCCTTCCTTCGTCCTAAATTCCGAACTTCTGGCCGAAAGCAGGAAAGTGCCTCCTCTGCTCAAAATATTGGAAACCGATCTTACTTGAAGTTGCTCCAAGTCTCCTTTGATTAACCCATCATAACCTTTGTAAATCCCATACACATCAAGTTTATAAAAGATGCTGGCACGAACTACAGCCCTTACAGCCGCATTCATTCCAGGCGCATCGCCTCCCGATGTTAAAACAGCAATTTTCTTAATATTTGAATTCATGGATTGAATAAAGGATAGAGTATAAATTTAGACTTTCAAAATTAATGAAAGTCGCAGGGTCGTTTAATCATCATGCAATCGATTGAAAAAGGCATAAAAAAAAGACGGCTACAACCGTCTTCAATTTAATTCTTTTATACAAAACGCTTAAACGCCCTCTGCCACCACTTCCTTAACATCGTTAGGAAGCATTCTCTTTAAGAGATTTTCGATTCCAGATTTCAAAGTAACTGTAGAGGCTGGACAACCACTGCACGATCCTTGAAGATTCACTTTAACCACTCCTTCTTGAAAAGAAGAAAAAGCTATTGCTCCGCCATCTTGCTCAACCGCAGGACGGATGTACTCATCCAAAATACCTTTGATTTGTTTTACAACCTCAGAGTCATTCTCATCGAATAATGGGTCTTTGTCAAACTCTTGAAGAATTAATGGCTTATCATTTTCGAGATAAACTTTAATGGTTTCCTTGATTTGGTTTTGGACTTCTGGCCATTCAACGCCCTCACTTTTGGTAACCGTTACGAAATTGCTCATGTAGAAAACTCTTTCTACAGCCGGAATTGCGAACAATTCTTGGGCCAAGGGAGAATCTTGAGCCATGGCCAAATTTGGGTAATCGAAGCTCACACCTTCCTGCAAGAGCATGAAATTAACCACAAATTTCATTGAATTTGGGTTAGGGTTGGCCTCCATGTATATATTCACCGCTTTCATAAGTTCTTTAGTAGAATGTGTTAACTGCAAAGGTAAAAGAAAAGTTCTGAAAGGAACACCTTAAGCCGCTTTGAGTCTTGACTTCTCACTTTTGTCGACAATGGCAGCCACAATGGCATCACCTAATACATTCGGGATTGTTCGGATCATGTCTAAAGGTCGATCGATGGCAAGAATCAAAGCAAGCCCTTCGGCCTCCACCCCAAGCGAGCCCAATACAATCAATAACATGATTATACCCGCACCTGGGACTGCGGGCGCACCCATTGAAGATAGCACACAAGTAAAAATAACAATGAGATATTCCGTAATCCCTAAATCGTGGCCAAACGCCTGGGCAATAAAAACAGCAGAAATGGCCTGATGGATGCAGGTGCCATGCATATTAATCGTAATCCCTAGCGGTAAAACGAACCCTGAAACCTCATTACTTAGTTTTAGATTCTTTTCGGCACAGTCAATCGTAACGGGCAGAGTGGCCGCACTTGAACTTGTAGAAAAAGCCAAAATTTGAGCGGGAATGGTCTTTTTAAGGAAATCTAAGTATTTGAATTCTGTAAATCTATTGACCAAAATAGGGTAAACTATGGCCATTAGAAACACGATTGCTCCGATCACGGTCAATGCAAAAACGCCAAGCACTTTCAGCAATGAAATGGCTTCTTTGGGATTATCTCCAGCTAAATCGACCAACAATGCAGCAATTAATGCCATCACCCCTATCGGGGCAAACTTCATGATGAGGTGAACCATTTTGAGCATTGCCTCATTCACCCCTAAAAAGAAACTCTTTAAGCCAGCCACCTTTTCATGCGGACTGATCACCATTCCAATTCCAAAAAGTATAGAAAAGAAAATGACCTGCAGCATGTTTCGATTGTCTTGAGAAGCATAAAAAATATTACCCGGAACAATGTCCTCTAGGATTCGCAAAGGCCCATTGCTCTGAACCGCATTGGCCGCATTAAGCCTGTTTGAAACATCATCGGCATATTTTACTTTAAGCTCTTCTCTTTTTTCTACTGGAAGGGATTTTCCTGGAGAAACTGCCAAAACGAAAATTAGCCCAATCGTTGAACTGATGAGTGAAATAGCCACAAACCAGCCCAAAGTCTTTGAACCAATTCTGGTAAGTTTGGTGGTATCCGAAAGGCTGGTGATTCCACCTATGATGGTGACAATCACCAAAGGAACGGCCACCAACTTTAATAAGTTAATGAAAATTGATCCGAATGGTTTTACCCAATTGGTAGTGAATTGAATCCAACCGAAATTACTTGCGAGCAACCCATAAACAACGCCAATGATCATTCCTAAAATGATCATTACGTGTAAGGCTGGCTTCTTCATTCGTTAATATTTAATGATTATTATTTACCTGAGCGTTTTCGCTGCAATCATCGAGGCATATTCCCAATCATCCAAAAAGACAAATTAATCTTCCAAGTCCTTAGGATGGGTAAGCTCACCTTCGGTTGCCGCCACCACTACTGCCACGGCAGCATCTCCAGTAAGATTGACCATGGTCCTGACCATGTCCAAAATACGATCTGGGGCGACAATGAGCGCAATGCCCGCTGTTGGAATACCTACAGATTCCAAAACAATTACCAGCATAACCATTCCTGCTCCTGGCACACCCGCAGAACCCACAGCTGCAAGCGTTGCAGTAAGCACAATCATGATTTGCGAACCAATAGACAGATCGAGACCCAACGCTTGGGCAATAAAAATAGCAGCCACTCCTTGATACAAACTGGTGCCATTCATATTGATGGTGGCACCTAAAGGAAGTACAAAACTGCTCACCTCTTCTGATACCCCTAATTTTTTCTCGACTAACTCCATCGTCACAGGAAGTGTGGCTGAGCTTGAGCTTGTGCTAAATCCTAAAAGCATGGCCGGCCTCATTCCTTTAAAGAAGTCCAAAAACTTAATTTTTGAAAAGAACTTTAGCATGATTGGGTACACCACCAACATCATCACGAAAAGTCCGCCAATCACTGTAAGTGAATACCATAATAATGCTGTTAAAAGCTCCCAAGCCTTTTGTGGATCATCGCCAGCAATTTCAACGATAAGGGAAGCGATCAAAGCAAAAACGCCATAAGGTGCAATAATCATAATGTACTCCACCAGCTTTATAATGACATCATTCAAACCATCAAAAAATTTGACCACGGTTTCCCCTTTCTTTTTAGGAATTTGCAGCAGCGCAATCCCTACTATAATGGCGAAAAACACCACCTGAAGCATGGCGCTGTTATCCGTAGCTGCAGCAATAATATTTTCAGGAACGATATCAATTAAAGGTTGAAGTGGGGTTCCACTTTTAATGCCTGCCGCCACATTCGCCTTGTCCGCAGCCGTAGAATTGTAGAGGCTCATTAGATTCTCCCTAGTTTCCAATGGAAGTTGCTTTCCTGGCTTAAAGGTATTGACCAGCACTAATCCTATTGATGTTGAAATAACGGTGGTAATCAAAAAAATCATCAAGGTTTTTCCACCCATTCGAGAAAGTTTTGAGATATCTCCAATGTTGGCAACGCCTATGATCAATGAAGCTAGAATTAAAGGCACCGCGATCATTTTCAATGACTTCACGAAAATGGTACCGATTGGCTTGATATAATTAACCGTGAACTCAGCAGACCAGCCGAGTTGAATACTTGCAATTCCGAACGCCAAACCTAAAACAAGACCAATAAGAATCTTGGTGTGCAGTGGAAGTTTCTTCATTTTTAAGGGGATAAGGTTTATTGAATTTTATTGGATTTGCTAATTAACAAATAATCAGCAATAACCAAAGCTGCCATTGCTTCAACGATAGGCACAGCCCGTGGCACAACACATGGATCATGGCGCCCTTTTCCGGATACAGTAATAGATTCTCCCGCTTCATTTACGCTTTCTTGATCTTGCATAATTGTGGCGACTGGCTTAAAGGCAACATTAAAGTAAATATCCTCTCCGTTCGAAATACCGCCTTGAATGCCCCCAGAGTGATTGGTCCTTGTTTTCACCTCGTTACCTTCTGAATAAAAGGCATCATTGTGAGCAGACCCATTCAATTTGACTCCCTCAAAACCACTGCCGTATTCAAAGCCCTTCACCGCATTGATGGAGAGCATGGCTTTTCCAATTTCGGCATGCAGCTTATCGAAAACCGGCTCGCCCAATCCAGCCGGAACCCCTTGAATCACCCCAGTCACAATTCCACCAATGGTATCGCGATCAAGACGGGTTTGGTCGATGAGGGCTATCATTTTCTCTGCCATCTCTTGGTCCGGACAACGGACAATATTTTCTTCAGCAGATTTTAAGTCAAGCTGCTGATAAGGTGTTTCGAGCTTCAAGCTGCCCACCTGAGAAACATAGGCAGCCACCGTGATATTGTAATGTTTTAATAAAAGCTTGGCAATTGCTCCTGCTGCAACGCGAGCTACAGTTTCTCTTGCAGAACTCCTCCCTCCTCCACGATAATCCCTAATGCCGTACTTAGCTTGAAATGTATAATCGGCATGCGAGGGACGAAATTTATCGGCTATGTGAGAATAGTCCTTGCTCTTTTGGTCTTCGTTTCGAATGATGATGCTAATGGGAGTGCCTGTAGATTTACCCTCGAAAACCCCAGATACAATCTCGAATTCATCGGCTTCCTTTCGTTGCGTGGTAATCTTAGATTGACCAGGTTTCCTTCGATCTAATTCAGCTTGAATAAAGTCTTCATCAATTACCAAACCTGCCGGGCAGCCATCAATGATTACCCCTAATGCTTTGCCATGTGATTCACCATAAGTGTGAATCCTAAAAAGATGCCCGAACGAATTCCCCATTTATTTTTTAAAGTAGATAAAACCTGCGCCTACTAACATAGCCAATATTAAAAGATTGGCAACAATTTGCATCGTCTTATCTTCTTTTAAACTCATTAACTCGTTTGATTCTAGGTCAATATTGTCGTAGAAAGAGCCTAAATCGACTGAAGAAATCGAATTGTTTTTTTTGCTTTCGCCAGTGACTTCAAATTTAATTTTTGATTGTAGCGTATCATATTTAGCCGTTCTTGGATTGAAATAAACCCAGCTAAAATAATCCTTCATATCGTATTCACCGGGCTCGTTGGGTAAACCAAAATAGCTGAACTTTTTAGAGCCTGCCACTTTACCTCCTCCTCTATTGATGTCTTGGTTAACATCGGGCGTATAAAACTCTATCTTTTTGTTTGTTGGAATTTTGGGTTCGTTAATCCCTGAAATATTGCCCTCTCCATATACATTGAAATCGTATTCAAAGCTCCCCCCGGTTTCAACAGTGTACTTACTGATTTTCTCATCAAGTTCAAAATCTCCTACTGAGACGACATCCTTCAATGGATGTGGCGGCAAGGCTTTTACCTTCACCGTTTTCTCTTTAGAATAGAAAGTTTTGAAATCCTCTTGACGATCTCGACCAAAGAACGAAGGTGATTTGGCTACTTTGTACTTGATCATTTCAAAAGGGACCGATGGAAAATTCACGGGTTCTAAATTCAATGGGAAATAAGTGGCTTGGTAAATTTTATACCTCATGTAACTTTTGCCTGAAAGGGTCACTCTCTCACCATAAATGTTCTCAATATTGAAATTCTCTTCCCAGCAATTTTCAGGTCTAAGCTCTTTTAATATTTCGGAAAGTTGTTTTCCTGCTTCATGAAATTGCAAAGGTGCGCGATTGGCATCTGCTACATAAAAGGCAAGAGTCGTTGTAAAACCTTCGCCCACATAAACTTCGTCTTTATCAGTGGTCAAAGCCAAAAATGCATCTTCTTTCACATCCACAAACTCAGGGTTTCGTTCAGAGCCAAAAAGATCATCAAAGGGGCTACGACCAAATGGATCTCTTCGAGCGTTTCTATTTCTATCTATGGCTGGCCCAACTTTAATTTTCTTTCCGGGAGCGCCCACTTTCTCTCCATTTACATCGATAGAAAAGTTAGGCAATTCAAAGGTGCCTTCTTCTAAGGGTAAATAGCGTTGGATGATACTTTGAGAAGAACTCACTTGCCCATTGATGATGTTGGTGCTACTTGAAGAAGAAGTGCCTCGCTTCGCAAAACCATCTATATCGGGAAAGTCGGAATAGGATTTTAATTTACCGTTTTGAATGGTGACTTTAATGGTGAAAAGTTCGTTCAGCGCAAGCTCTCCAGAGCCTACTTCGATAGAGATTTGCTGTGCGTTCAAACCAAAGCTCAGCAGCAATAAGCTGATGACAAGTGTAAGTTTCGACCTTTTAGTTTTCATCTTAATTTCTTAAATTCGGAGTGCCTCTTTCCAAAAGCGTTTGAAGTTAATTCAAAATTTTGAGGTAACTAAATCCTTTTGGTTGCGTTCTTTTCAACGTGCCGAAGGTACAATAGATTTATAACCCATAAACGATCTTAACATGTTGGAATATTTCAAAACTATCCTCGCGAAGGTGAGCTTTGATAAAAAGCTGTTTGAAAAAGAGTTGAGAAAGGCAATTCACTCCGTAGTGGGTGACGAGTTAGGAGAACTAAAACGGTGGTGCTACGCTAAATTTGGGCACTTATATGGAAATGTTCTTGAAGAGCAGTTCTTATTAGCAAGAGTTTAAAGTCATTTTTCGGCCCATTGTTGATCTACGATGGGCTATTTTTTTTTGCCATTTCCAAATTGCGCATCAGCCCCTCAAACTTGGTGCGTTTTACTGCGGATCCCTTGAAAACCGACCTAAAAACCTCTTCTGTTAAATCTTGCCAATTATTGTTAAAAAGTTCTAAGAGCTCATTTTTAGGAGAAAAAGCAGGTTCATTGTGTGGTTTTGCAAAGCGATTCCATGGACAAACATCCTGACAAATGTCACAACCAAAAATCCAGTTTTCCATTTTGCCTTGAAACTCCGCAGGGATGTTGTCTTTCAGCTCAATGGTGAGGTAAGAAATGCATTTAGAGGCATCCAACTCAAAAGGGGTGATGGCCTCGGTTGGGCAGGCATCGATGCAACGCGTACAGGTGCCACAGTAATCTTTGATTGGGCCATCATTTACCAACTCCAGGTCTAAAACCAATTCCGCCAAAAAAAAGAAACTTCCCCTTTCCTTGTTAATCAAGAGTGTATTTTTGCCCACCCAGCCAAGACCACTTTTGGCTGCCCATTGCCGTTCCATAATTGGCGCAGAATCTACAAAAACCCGTCCATCAATATCACCAATTTCTTCAGCCAATAAGGACATAAAAGTTTTCAGCTTATCCTTTATAATGAAGTGATAATCCTCGCCATAGGCATATTTTGCGAGTTTAAATTGATCCTCCTTGTGCTCTACCAAATCTTGTTCTGGATAATAATTATAAAGTAAAGAAACCACTGACTTTGCGCCTTCCACCAACTTCGATGGGTCTAGTCGTTTATCGAAGTGATTTTCCATGTACCCCATTTTGCCATGCCGGCCATTTTTGAGCCAAGCCTCAAGCCTAGGGGCTTCTTCGGCCAACATCTCTGCCTTGGAAATACCACAAAAATCAAAACCCAACTGCTTCGCTAAGCCCTTGATAATGTTAGTGTTTCTTTGGATTTGAGGGTTCATTAATACGATTGGAAGGACTCGAAAATATTTATTTGCTCTTTATGTGACCTTTTTGAAATGATGCGTCAAAAGGCTCAAAGATTGAAAAATTAACACATGAAACAAACTATTATCCTTGGCTTTCTGGCACTAGTATTATTGAGCTGCAACCAAGAAAAGGAATTACTAACCAACCAAAACTTAGCATTAAGCGCAAAACTTGACAGCCTCTCGGTTGAACTGGAAAGCAGTCAAAAATCAGCCGCTACACTTGTGCAAGCCATGAGCTTGATGGACTCCATTACTATGGGCAGACAATCCTTGAGACTAACGCTAGAAGGAAGCGATTCTCAGCAGGATTTTCTTGATCATATGAAAGAGTTGAACAATTACTTAGATCAAACTGCAGCTCAAATTGCCTCGTTAGAGAAATCATTGAAGCAGTCCAAGTCGGCACAAAACACTTACGCCAACAGTCTGAAATCATTGAAGGCTTCGTTTGAACAACAAAAATTAGAAATTGCTACTTTGGAAGCGAAGTTGGAAAACGAAAAGAGCAACAACAGTAAACTGGTAGCATTGAACAACATGCAATCTGAAACCATTTTAGATCAAGACGAAAAGATTGCGGCCAAAACATTGGAATTAGAACTTTTAGATAAGCAAATAGCTGAGCTAAAATCCACCTTTCAAGTAAGCGAAGCAGATGCTTTTTACACACAAGGTGAAGCCTATGCGCTAGCAGCCCAAAGAATAAAACTTGCCCCAGGTAAAAAGAAAGCTACTTACAAACTAGCACTTGAGACCTATCAAAAAGCACTAGACCTTGGCAAAACAGAAGCTCAGGAAAAAATTGATGTCATTGCTAAAAAGCTTCATTGATCCGAATCTTCTTTATAAATCAGAAAAGGGGACGCCAAATGCGTTCCCTTTTTTTATTATCCGCTTTTCAATCGATTTCATTGAATTGATAGCCAACCCTATCATACAGAAACCAAAATTCTATTTATTTACGTGTTGAAAATAATTTTAGGGTTAATTTTAAACCTAAACTAAACTTCATTTCATAAAATGATTAGAAAACAGTGGATCCCGGGGTTTACAATTTTAATACTGATTGCTCTCATTAGTTTATTCGATGTAGACAATGGAGAAATTGTAGCCGATGCTAACATCAGCGGTGCCGACACAGCTTGGATGCTCGCAGCAACAGGTTTGGTACTGCTCATGACGCCAGGCCTATCCTTTTTTTATGGTGGAATGGTGAATAAAACCAGTGTAATCTCCACCATGCTTCAGAGCTTTATTTGTATGGGTATCATTACACTCTTATGGGTCATTTGCGGCTTCAGTTTAGCCTTTGGTGATTCCATTGGTGGCATTATAGGTAATCCCAGCACTTACTTCTTTTTTAAAGGAGTTGGTGGTGCAACTCAAGCCGATTTGGCTCCCACTATACCATTTGTTTTGTTTGCTCTTTTTCAAATGAAGTTCGCCATCATTACTCCAGCATTAATCACTGGGTCATTTGCCGAAAGAGTGCGGTTTTCGAGCTTTTTAGTATTTATACTGCTTTTCAGCCTGCTCGTATATGCACCATTGGCACACATGACCTGGCATCCCGAAGGTTTTTTGAGAAAATGGGGAGTGCTGGATTTTGCGGGAGGTACCGTAGTGCATATGTCAGCAGGATTTGCAGCCATTGCAGCCGCAATCATTCTGGGTAAAAGAAAAAATCATGGTACAAACCATCAGCCAGCCAACGTACCCTTTGTGCTTTTAGGTACTGGCCTTTTGTGGTTTGGCTGGTTTGGATTCAACGCAGGATCTGCCCTAGGTGCCAATGAAAGCGCAGCTTTAGCTTTTGCAACAACCACTGTGGCATCAGCTGCAGCCATGTTGGCTTGGGTATTTTATGATGCCTTAATGGGAAGAAAGATCTCCGGCATGGGAGCATCTATTGGGGCCGTTGTGGGCTTGGTGGCGATTACCCCCGCAGCAGGTTTTGTCACGATCGGTCAAAGTATTTTCATTGGGGTGGCTGGTGCCATAATCTCAAATATTGTGGTTTACTACAAAAATAAAACGGGAATTGACGACACGCTTGACGTGTTTCCCTGCCATGGAGTAGGTGGAATCGTTGGGATGATCCTCACTGGTGTTTTCGCTAAAGATGTAGGTTTGATCTATGGAGATCCTACTACCTTTTTGAGACATCTAGCCGCCATATTCTTGGTCGGTGGATTTACTTTCGGCATGTCTTATTTATTGTTTAAACTCACTAACTTGATCATCCCAATGAGGGTTAGCGAAGCAGCTGAAGAAATGGGCTTAGATTTAAGTCAACATGGGGAAAGCATTCTAGACCATAAAACACATAGTTCCGAAGAGATTAAAAAACTATTGAAGAAAGCTTCTTAAGACAACTACAAATAAACTACTAACTAAGAAAAGGCTGTTTCTGAAAAGAAGCAGCCTTTTATTTTAGGCAAAAAACAGTTGAATATGTTCAACTATAAAATGTAGTTCTTCCGAACTCAATTCTGGATAAATGGGCAAGGAAAGCACCTCGTTCTGAAGCTGATAGCTTAAAGGAAAATCTGATGCCTCCCAATTATTATCATTGAAGGCTGTGGTAAATGGCGATGCGACTGGATAATGGATCTCAGTGCCAATTCCCAGATTTTCCAAGTGGCGCTTCAAAGCATCCCTATGTTGTGTCCTGATGACATAGATATGGAAATTTGGTTTGGAATGGTCAACCATGCAGGGCACTTGAATATCACCAACTCCCTTTAATTGTCCTGAATAAAATGCTGCAATTTCCCTTCTCTGATCAATCCAGTCTTCAACAAAATTGAGCTTGACCATTAGCACTTGTGCCTGCAATGCATCCAACCGACTGTTGATCCCCTTGATTTCATGATTGTTTTTTGAAAGGCCTCCGTGATTGGCAAATTTTCTGCAAGCCAACGCCAGTTCATCACTATTTGTCAAAATTGCGCCTCCATCTCCATAGGCGCCAAGCATCTTGCTTGGGTAGAAACTAAAAACACTCGCAATCCCCCAATTTCCGGCTGATTGACCCTTAAAGGTTGCAAAATGGGCCTGCGCACAATCTTCGATCAGATGAATTTTATGATGTTCAGCCAATTCACAAAGCGCCTCAATTTCACAAATCTGACCATACAAATGAATGGCGATTATGGCTTTGGTTTTTGAATTGATTTTAGAGGCTACATCAGTGGCACAGATGCCGAAAGTTTTAGATTCTACATCGGCAAATACCACCTTTGCCCCCGTAAGAGCAACCATTTCAGCGGCCGAAATCCAACCGTGTGCAGGCACAATTACCTCATCTCCTGCTCCTATTTGCAGGGCTTTGAGTACAACGAAGAGGGCATCTGTCGCATTTCCAGTTCCAATACAATGTTTAGAATGATGTGCTTTAGCAAATTTGGATTCAAAAGTGGCGACTTTATCACCTCCAACGAAGTGCTGGTCGGCAATAAAGGCAGAAACCGCCCCATCCATTTCGTTTTGAATGGTTCTGTATTGTCGTTTTAAATCTAAATATGGAATCCTCATAAATTCTGTACGCCATGATTCAAATCATCCATTGCGCTGACACAGGTCATCTGAATTCTAAATATACCAACATAGCTTTAATATGATTTAGTAAGGTCGCCTTTAAATACTGAAATCATGAAAAAGATCATTGTTCCCCTAGACTTTTCCAATTGTTCAACCAATGCACTTAAAAATGCGATAACGATGGCTGATCGATTGCACGCTCAGCTGATCTTATGCCATGCACTTACGCTGCCCATTGGTTTTGCTGAAGGAGCCCCGGTTGGGCTAACAGATTATGGCTTTGATGAGCTCCAAGATAAAGCTGAAAAAGACATTAAGGACTTGGTATCCAAATTTCCTTTGATTGAAAGATTAACATACACAAGTGTTGTGCAGTTTGGTCCGCTGCCCGAGGTAGTGAATGTACAAATCAATAAAGAAGAAGATGCGCTGGTTGTAATGGGCACTCACGGAGCCAAGGGATTTATTGGCGCACTTTTGGGCACCAACACCTACAACGTAATTAAACACGTGAAATGCCCTGTATTGGCACTTCCCGAGAATGCCGATCTCACCCAAATGAACAAAATTGCCCTCGCGGGTGATTACAAAGACATTCCTTCTCATGAGGTACTACATTTTATAAGCGATCTGGCCAAAGCCTTTTATGCTCATTTGTATATAGTACACATTGACCACCAAGACACGCTTCAAAACCAAGAGCTGGAAATTGCCAGAAGTATGGAGAAATACCTAAAGCACGTTAACCACTCATTTATTTTTAGGAAAGATGACGACTTGGAACAAGGGCTCATGGCTTTGGTAAACAAGGAGAAAATCCAGCTATTGGCAATGATTTCGAAGCAACATAGTTTTATTGAAAGGTTGACCAAGCCAAGCGAAACCAAATCGATCATTCTGCATATTCCGATGCCAATATTGGTGCTTCAGGATAAGTAGCAGGTGGATTAGCGTACAATATACCTCAATCCACAGCTGAAGGATTTGGACTGGTCGGGCGCTAAAACAATGAGTCCATCGCCAGAATTTAGCACATTTACTCCACAGGTCATTGGTTCGATAGCAATGGACTTTCGGCTTGGGTGCGTATAGACTTGAGTAAACGGAAAAGATGCATCCTGCCAAATCTCAATTAAATCACCGTTCTCAAAAAGCAGTTCAGATTGGCTAAGGCCATTGGTTAAGTTCAGTCTAAAGCAGTCGTCAAGATGCGTATCATGGATCACCCGACTCTCGTCAAAACAGTGGCTAGGATGTTCTTTGCCAGTTGGTATTCCTAAAGGATCTAGCTCCACAATGGTAGAACCCGGCAATTTCAAACTTAGGGTTTCCAAGCCTTCATCTGCAACAAAATACGGATGCCAACCAAAACCGCATGGCATATTTTGTTGCCCCGTATTCTTTACCATAACATTGCAAGTCAACGCATCAGGCAAAAGTTCAAGGCCAAGGGTAATGCTAAAAGCAAACGGGTAATAGGCATAATCCCCATTGTATTCATATTTCAAGGTACACGCGGACTTCGTTCTATGGACAATCTCAAAATGTTTGTTGCTGATGAAACCATGAAGGGCATTCGGGCGGTTTTCCATATCGTTTTGTGGAAATTGATAAGTTTGGCCCTCGAAGGTATAAATGCCGTTTTTCAATCTATTGGGAAAAGGAAATAACCAAGCATTTTCGAATTGATAATTCGGATGAAAGGCTAGAAGCGCTCGAGTTGAGTTGCCTGATGACAATTGCAATGAACTGATTGATGCACCGGCATCGAGTGCAAAGCTTGCCAATGCCCTATGATTTTCGAGCGAAATTTGAGAATTCATAATTGCATCAAACCTACTTACGCAAACATTAATATCCAACTACGAAAGTTCGGACACTATTTCCACCAAGGTAAAGGCAACTTGATGTCGGCAATGGAATCAACTACCATATCAGGCTTGAAAGGAAAATCATTGATGTTCTCTTTTTTCGACATTCCCGAAAGTGTTAGGATGGTATTATAACCTACTTGAACGCCACCCTGAATGTCTGTGGCGAGGGTATCTCCGATTACAGTCACTTCGTCCGTGGCCAGGCCAATGTGCTTTCGCGCTTGGCGCATCATTACAGGGCTTGGTTTACCCACTGAAAAAGCAGTTTTGCCCGTGGCCGATTCGATCATAGACACTATGCCCGCGATACCCAAGTTATTCCAGCCTTTTTTGCGCGGTGAGGGGTCGAGATTGGTTGCGATAAGTTTTGCACCATCTAATATAAAGTCGATTGCCTTCCGCACCATTTCTAAAGTGAAATTGATGCCTTCACCCACTACCACAAAATCTGGATCATTTTGAACCAAAGTAAAACCGTGTTCATGAAGGCTAGAAATTAGTCCTCCTTCACCCAAAACGTAGGCCGTACCATTGGGAAACTGCTGCCCCATAAAATGCGCTGTTGCCATTGCACTAGTATAAACATTCGCTTCCTCGACATGTATGCCCAATTTGTCGAGCTTGCGTACGGCATCTAATGGACTGCGTTGGCTATTATTTGTCATGAAAGTAAAGGGGATTCCTTCCTTTTGAAGGGTTTGGATAAACTTATCCGCACCAGGAATTAATTTGTTTTCGACATAAATAACCCCGTCTTGATCGATCAAAAAACCTTTTGGCATAACAGTAATCTTTAATTCTTATTCAATATGGAGGATAGAATTTTCTCTACCAACCTAGCACTCATTAAGCTATCGTTAAGGCTGAAAAGTGAAGACTCCATTTTCCCTTTCTCGATAGACCCAATTACTTCTTCAATTTCATGCACATAGCCATTGCTCTTGAATGGTAAAGTGACCGTTTCTATGTCTTCTCCTTTGTGAATGGAAAATGATTCAGCTTTCCAAAACATTGGAAGTTTAATAAAGCCATCTTCTCCATAAATATAAGCTTCTTTGCTTGTCACCAAAGCAATACTGCCGAACAGTTGGGCGAATCGATTTCCGCCAAAATCCATTTGAATTTGAATGCTCTCGTCAACTCCAGTATCTGATTTGATGGCGTGGGCAACAAAATTCTTTGGCTCCCAACCGAATAAGTCGGCTGCAAAAGTGAGCGGATAAACTCCTACATCATACAAGGCGCCACCCGCCAAATCGGGGTTCAGCAATCGCCCATCCTTGGTGAGTTTATCTATAGATCGGAAGCCGAAACTTCCTGTTAAATACATTATTTGTCCGATTTCGCCTGATTTTGCCCTGCGAATTGCTTCGCGATAAGCAGGCAAAAAGCGCATCCACATGGCCTCCATCAAAAATTTTCCAGAGGTCTTTGCAGCCTCAGCCATTTTTAAAATTTCAGCCGAAGAAATGCCCATCGGTTTTTCACAAAGCACATGTTTGCCAGCAGAAAGCGCATCAATCGCGTTTTGACAATGAAAATTATGCGTAGTGCTGATATAAACGATATCGACCTTAGGATCTGCTAAAAGCGCCTCATAACTCTCATAAATTTTCACTTCTGAAAATTCTTCTCTCAAAGCCGAAGCGTTAGATCGCGAAGCAAAGGCATAGGCGGTTTGACCATCAACAGTCATTAAACTTTCTAGAAATTTTCGTGCAATTCGGCCAAAGCCAATAAATCCCCAATTCATATTTCAATTTGATCATTTATTTTAGATAGAACTATCTGATGTCTTTGTAAATTCTAGCCAGTCGAGAAGCAGAAACTCCGAAGCCCCAAGCAATTACAATCATAATATAGATAAAATGTGCTTTCATACTTCCCCAATAAACAACCCTTCTATCAGACGAATAAACCTTTTCCCTCACTTGAACAATCTTACCTAATTGGTACATTTTTAAGCACAGATCGGCCTCCTCCATAATGCTAATCTCAGGATTAAAGCCTCCTGACTTTAAATAATCTACCTTCCTACAAAACATGAGTTGATCACCAAACAACAGCCTCAAACCTTTGAAAACCGTTTTGTATGGGTTATAGAAAAAAGGGGCATAGTAAGTTTTTATCCGATTATGGAAGGAAATCAAATGTCGAATTTTCCGACCTCTCATGATAGATTGAAATCCACCCAGCACAATCTTTGAATCTTTCAAAGTAGTTTCTATAGAGTGGATAAAGCTCAAACAAGGATAGGTATCTGCATGAAGAAAACAAAGGATTTCGCCTTTGGCAGAAAGAGCTGCATTATGCATTTGGTTGGCTCTTCCGTATCCAGAATTGGATACAATTTTGACATTGAATCTCTTTGCAAGTTCAATTGTATTATCTGAACTACCACCATCCGAAATAATGATTTCAAAAGGAAGTGGATCTAATTTTTCCAAATAAGCCAAGAGCTTTGGGAGTTCCATAGCTTCGTTAAGGGTCGGAATGATAATGGATACTGACATGCGTGGTTTCAGTAGCTAGTTCTAAAAGAAGCCGAAACGAAGCAACAGAATTCTCATTTATTATAGACGAGATGGTGCTAAAAAATGTAGGGTTGCCTTTGAGCGACAACCCTACTCTTCAACCAAAACATGCAGCACCTGCTATACTGCATATCTTATAAACCTTATGATCTCAATAATTATTGTTGGATATACACATTTTCTCTTCAGAAATAGTTAAAGATGGCCTACCTCCACTTAATTGCCAGATTCGCCCCGAAGCTCAAAAATTTCACTTCGCCAGCGCCAATACCTGTAAGTGGAAGTTTAAAGAATGGCTCAAGCCCCAAGGCAAGCCTATCGGTGAGAGGCTTTTCATACCCAACAGAAAAGTTGAGAATGCCCAAATAATGCTGATTTTTATTCTTAAGGCTCCACTCTGTAGGCCATGCAGGATGATTCCCATTATAATCGTATTGATAATCCTCGCGCAACATCAAATAAGAGGAAAGCCCAGCAGAGGTGAAAAAGCGATGATCCTTTTTAGTTTCTAAGTACCTTCTAAAATTCACAGGAATATCAATCACTTTACAAACGGCATCAACACTATTGAGCGCATAGCTAACTCCTTGAGTCCAATTTGGGGCTTCGTATTCAGTGCCAAATGCTGAATATAGCTTATTTGAGTATCCAAAACCTGTCATCAAGCTCCACCGCTCGTTGACAAAATATTCTACATTAAGCCCATACAGCGTGCCTGGTTTTGTAAAACCGCTGAGTCCTGTAGCACTAAAATCTCCCGAAACGAAAGCAGCTATCGCCCATTTCGATTTATGCGTTGCGCTGTCTTCAAGTTCTTCTTTCAAAATAAAGTTGGAGGGCAGTTCAATAAAAATAGGCTGATCGGATATCAGGCCTAAGGGAGTCCAGATCAAATCAATTAGCGCAATTGTTGGCTGAGCGGTGTTGTTGATAAGCTCCTGCTTTGCTGAGAAGTAAGAGGTATTCTCATCAACGCGAAACTCCGATGCCACATTTGTTCTGATTTTTTCTTCGACTGCGGGTGCATTTGTAAGGCTTTCCAAAGGCTTTTCCTTTTTTACCTCACCATTTGTTTGTATTCCCTCTGCACTTGGATTTGCCTCTTCAACCTTTAGCGATTCCCCTTGTATTGCTTCTTTTGGTACCTCCTTAGAATCCTTTGGCACGAAATTGATCAAGGCGGCATCTATTGGCCAAAAATTCGTGAGTGAAACAATCACCAAAAGAATGGCTGGCCCAATGAATTTTCGCCAATTCAATGACTTTTTAGGAACGAAGGCCGTTTCGAGTTGCTTGTCCAGGGCATTCCAAGCCTGCTCATTCAATTCAAAATGAGCTTCTTCGGCTGCCTTCCTCACCAATTTTTCTAAGCCGTCTTCAGGATTTTTTATCTCATCCATATTTAACCTCCTCTCTCTCCAGCATTGCTCTCAATATGGCTTTAGCCCTTGTCAAGTTCGATTTCGATGTGCTTTCTGTAATCCCCAATAATGAGGCAATGTCGGAATGCTTGTACCCGTCAATCACGTACAAGTTAAAAACAGCCCTATAGCCAGGGGACAGTTGACCAATTTTTGTTAATATCTCCTCATAGTTTAAATTATGCTCGGGCGTCTCGAGCGTAGATTGGCTTACTTCAGCTTCCGAAATATCTGCCAGCTGGTTGTGCTTGGCATTTTTTTTTATGTGATCTAAACAAGAATTGACCAGAATTCTTCTTAACCAAGGCTTGAAGGGTTTTTCAATGTCAAATTTTTTAATGTTCAAAAAGACTTTGAGAAAACCATCATTCAGTACTTCAACGGCATCGGCCTGATTACCAGTATAGCGTATGCATATACTCATGGCATAGCTGTAGAAGTTGCCATATAGCTCCTTCTGGCTTTGCCTGTCGTTGTCAATGCAACCCTTGATAATCAGTTCCAAAAGCTTTTCAATCTTGGTCAATTGCTGCCCCTTTTCATTATAGGTTACTGGCATAACCCATGAAAGGCTGCGTAATTAAATGTACTGGTTCAGAATATTTTCAAATAATTCCTGTTTTCCGCTTTTAAGCGTTAGCTCTCCGTTGTCATGCGCCATTTTATAAAGGTCGCTCAGAGACAATTTTCCACTTGCAAACAGCCTGCCATCAGGGCTTTCAAACGAGGCGTAACGTTCTTCCAACATTTTCAAATAGTTGGACTCGCGAAGAATTCGATCGGCCGTAAGCAATGCCCTTGCAAAAACGTCCATTCCTCCAATATGGGCATGAAAAATATCTTCCAAATCGGTAGAATTCCTTCTGGTTTTTGCATCGAAATTAATGCCTCCACCTTGCAAGCCACCTGATTTGAGCAATACGAGCATGGCCTCTGTCACTTCTGTAATGTTGTTGGGGAATTGATCCGTATCCCAACCGTTTTGATTGTCGCCACGATTTGCATCAAGGCTGCCCAACATACCTGCGTTAGCCGCTACCTGCATTTCGTGTTCAAAAGTATGGTTGGCCAAAGTAGCATGGTTCACTTCAATGTTTAATTTGAAGTCGTCTAGTAGATTGTATTCTCTTAAAAAGCCAATCACCGTAGCGCAATCAAAATCATATTGATGTTTTGAAGGTTCGGCTGGTTTGGGTTCGATGAAGAAATTGCCTTTGAAACCTTGGCTTCTGGCGTAATCCTTTGCCATATGAAGAAATTGGGCCATATGGTCTAGCTCCGCTTTCATGTTGGTGTTGAGCAAAGACATATAGCCTTCTCTACCTCCCCAAAAAACATAGTTTTCGCCTCCCAGTTTCATGGTTACGTCCAGTGCGTTTTTCACTTGAGCACCAGCGTAGGCCACCACTTTAAAATCTGGGTTTGTGGCAGCTCCATTCATATACCTCGGGTTAGAAAACAAGTTGGCTGTGCCCCAGAGCACTTTTACTCCGGATTCTTTTTGCTTCAATAGGGCATAATCCGAAATGGCCTCCAGCCTTTTTTCAGTCTCCAGAAGGCTCGCCCCTTCATCAACAAGATCGACATCATGAAAGCAATAGAATGGAGCGCCAATTTTAGTGATGAACTCAAAACCAGCATCCATCTTATCTTTGGCCCTTTGATTAGCATCGGCACTGGAATTCCAAGGAAACACTTTGGTGCCTGGGCCAAAAGGATCACCGCCAGTGCCGCAGAGGGTGTGCCACCAAGCAATGGCAAAACGGAAGTGCTCCTCCATACTCTTACCAGCGACCAATTGTTTGGCATCGTAATATTTAAAGGCAAAAGGATTATCGGACCCTTTTCCTTCAAATGATATTTTACCTATGCCTTTGAAATATTCTTTATCTCCCAATGAAATGCCCATTTTTTCAGTTCTTTTGATTGAAACTTAAGTTAATAATTTGATCAATTCGGAATGCCATTCTTCGTATCCCGATTTGTACTCGTTTGCATTATCTGCTGGCGTATATCGACTCACTATTTTTTGATCTTGCATCAACTCTTCGAGGGAATCAAATAGACCCGCCCCAACAGCCGAGGCTTTAGCAGCCCCTACGGCACCAGTGGTTGATAACATCTCAATTTCGCAATCCAGCACAGAGGCTATTGTGGTTGAAAAAACATGAGACTGAAACAGATTGTCGTTGCCTACTTTCATCACCTGAATCTTCATGCCCATTTCTTTAAGAATTTGGCAACCATAGACAAACGAATAAGCGATACCTTCTAATGCTGCTCGGTAGAGATGTGCTTTCTTGTGTCGATTGAAGTTGATATTTAAGATGCGGCCGCCAATATCTCGGTTTTCCAAAATTCGTTCCGCACCATTTCCGAACGGTAGAATTTTCAGACCATCAGCATTAATGGATACCGATGCGGCAATCCTTTCTATTTCCGTGTAGCTCGTTTTTCCTGAATCCAGGAGGCCTTTCATCCAGCCGTATTGTATTCCTGCGCCATTGATGCATAGCAAAATTCCCAAGCTCGGTTTTGATGGGGCATGGTTTACATGAGCAAAGCCATTGACCCTCGACTTCTTATCTGATGCATATTGATCCGTCACGCCAAAAACCACCCCCGAAGTACCTCCAGTGGCGGCCACCTCTCCTGGCTTTAACACATTCAAAGCCAGCGCATTATTGGGTTGATCTCCCGCCCTGTAGGCAACAGGTATTCCTTCGCTCAATTTCAGTTTTTGGGCAGCCGATTTGCTTACATGGCCTTGAACACCGATTGTATTCACCAAATCAGGTACAATAGATTGATCGAAACCGAAGTAGGAAAGCAATTCCTCTGATGGCCTATTATTCTTAAAATCCCATAAAACCGCCTCAGAAAGGCCACCAATCGTAGTATTAATTTCACCTGTGAGTTTCATATTAATGAAGTCTCCAGGAAGCATGATTTTATGTATTCGCTCGAAAACCTGAGGTTCATTTTCCTTTACCCACTTGAGTTTTGAAGCAGTAAAGTTTCCAGGGGAATTAAGTAGGTGGCATAAGCAAAAATCAGAACCTAATTCATCAAATGCCTTATTTCCAATTTCTACCCCACGGCTATCACACCAAATAATGGAAGGCCTTAGCACTTCAAAATCCTTATTTACCAAAACAAGGCCATGCATTTGATACGAAATGCCTATCGATTTGATCTGTGTGCTGTCAATACCCGTTTGAGCAAAGAGCTTTTGAGTTACCAAAATCAGGTTCTCCCACCATAATTGTGGGTCTTGCTCTGCCCATCCGGACTTTACTGCAAGAATATCCATTTCGTTGTTGGGATATTGGGCTGTGCCAATCGTGCTTAGGGAGTTATTATCAACAAGTGCTGCTTTTATGGAGCTGCTGCCAATGTCGTAACCGAGGGAGTACATAGAGTGCTGGCTAGAATGTCAATCAATTTAAAAATATGAAGTCAAATGGCCTAAAACTTCAAAGCCAGATTTTAAAACAAAAAATAAGGCCAAAATAAAAAGAGCCACCCGTACGGTGGCTCCATGATATGACTATTTAATTACCTCAACCAATAGTCGATCAATAGTACTTTTAATATTTTAAAATCCTTAGCCTATGGCTACGCTTAGTTAACAATAAAAATGGCAATCATCAAAAGATAATCGCCATTTATTTAAAGTTTGCATGCAGAATTTATCCGTTCATTGAAATCAAGAACTCTTCGTTGTCCTTCGTGCCTTTCATTCTGTCTAGTAAGAATTCCATGGCTTCGATTGAGTTCATGTCGGACATGAATTTTCTCAAAATCCATACTCTTTGCAATTCTTCTTTGCTCATCAATAGGTCTTCTCTTCTAGTTCCTGAAGCTGGTACATCAATAGCAGGATAGATACGCTTGTTGGCAAGCTTTCTATCTAATTGAAGTTCCATGTTACCAGTACCTTTGAATTCTTCAAAGATTACTTCGTCCATTTTAGAACCAGTTTCAATCAATGCAGTAGCGATAATGGAAAGCGAACCTCCATTTTCAACGTTTCTAGCCGCACCGAAGAATCTCTTTGGTTTGTGTAAAGCATTGGCATCCACACCACCAGAAAGGATTTTTCCAGAAGAAGGCACCACAGTGTTGTAAGCCCTGGCCAAACGAGTGATTGAATCCAAAAGAATCACCACATCGTGACCACACTCTACCATTCTCTTGGCTTTTTCGAGCACGATGTTAGACACCTTTACGTGACGATCCGCTTGCTCATCGAAGGTAGAAGAGATTACTTCTGCCCTTACGCTTCTTGCCATGTCTGTTACCTCTTCAGGTCTTTCATCGATCAATAGAATAATCAAGAAAATTTCAGGATGGTTTTCAGCAATTGCGTTGGCAATTTCTTTGAGCAATACCGTTTTACCCGTTTTTGGCTGGGCAACGATCATTCCTCTTTGTCCTTTACCAATTGGCGCGAACATGTCCAAAATTCTGGTAGAGGTAAGGCTTGGTTTGGTACTTAGATTAATTTTTTCTTCAGGGAAAAGTGGAGTGAGGTATTCAAAAGGAACTCTGTCTCGAATTTCCTCGGTGGTCTTTCCATTCACTGACTCTACTCTTAAAAGCGCAAAGTACTTTTCTCCTTCTTTTGGTGGCCTGATTTGACCTTTAACTGTATCGCCTGTTTTTAAACCAAACAATTTGATTTGAGAAGGTGATACATAAATATCATCGGGGCTTGCTAGGTAATTGTAATCCGAAGACCTTAGGAAGCCGTAGCCATCTTGCATGATCTCCAAAACACCTTCGCTTTCGATTAGTCCGTCAAAATCTTTGATGCTCTGATTGTATTGTTGCCTGTTCGGTTTTCTATTATCCCTTCGGTCTATATTGCCGTTATCGCGCTTGTCGTTTCTTCTTTCTTCTTGTTTTTCGCCAGTCTGTTCGCCTTCTTGATTATCGCGCTCATCGGTTTCAGAAGCTTCTACTTTTGGCGGACGATTTCCACTTTCTCTTTCTTCTCTTGGCGCTCTCGGTTCTCTTGGCTCTCTTTTATCTTTTGGCGCAGGCTTTTCTGATTCTGAAGCTTTTTCTGTAACGTTCTCACGGACTACCTTTCTAGGCCCGCGGTCTGTTCTATCAGGCCTATCTCTTTTTTCTCTTTGAGCAGGTCTTGGTGTTTCATTCCCTGCTTCCGATTGAATTTCAGGCGTCTCTTCGGCCTCAACTTCTACCTTAGCACTTGGCTTTTTAGGTAGTTCACTATCAGGAATTCGTGCCTGATGATCAAGAATGGCGTAAATAATTTCTTGTTTTCCGAGCTTCTTGTAGTTTTTCAAGCCCATTGCTTCGGCAATCTCTTTCAATTCTGAAAGGAGCCTTAGCTTCAATTCTTCAATTGTGTACATAAATATATTCTTTGGGGAATCCCATTTCCGAATGGTGGGAGTAAATTAAAATTATTGATTATTTCTTTGAGTAATTCGAGAGATGAGGTGTAGAAAAATAGTCACTGTCATCCTAGGAACACGCAAGTATAGAGCAATCGCTTCTACTTATCAAGCTTTATACGCTAATTTTAAATAAACAGACATACTAATCGTCTTCTTGCCCCTCTTTTTGGTCGGAATTCATTTAATTTGCGCCTCGAAAACGAAAAATCATGTTGCAGGTCAGTCAAATAATTGCGGAAAAAGAACGGTTCATTGAAGGTCTAAAAAAGAGGAAGTTTCCTAATGCTGAAGCTACCCTGGCAAAGGCGATTGAGTTGGATGAAATGCGGAAATCAAGCCAGCAATCTTTAGATGCGAACTTAGCCGAAGCCAATGCCATTGCCAAAGAAATTGGTGCTTTGATGAAGCAAGGCCAACATGCGGAAGCAGATAAGATTAAAATCAGAACTGCAGAGCTTAAAGCGCAAAGTAAAGATTTGGCTGAAAAGAAAGAGGAAGTTGAAAAGGAGCTTCAAACTTTATTATATACCATCCCCAACATTCCGCATATTTCTGTGCCTTTTGGTGCTTCTGAAGAGGATAACGAGGTAGTTAAACTCGTTGGAGAGATGCCAGTGCTTCCAGAAAGTGCACTTCCACATTGGGAATTGATCAAGCAGTATGATATCATTGATTTTGACCTGGGCATAAAAATTACTGGTGCTGGGTTTCCTGTTTTCAAAGGTAAAGGGGCGCGACTACAAAGGGCTTTGGTTAACTTCTTTTTAGACGAAGCCACCGCTGCCGGTTTTGGCGAAGTACAGCCTCCAATTTTGGTAAATGAAGCTTCTGGCATCGCTACAGGGCAATTACCAGACAAGGAAGGTCAAATGTATTTTGTGAATAACGACAATCTATATCTTATTCCTACAGCTGAAGTGCCAATTACCAACCTTTATAGAGATGTGATACTGAATGAAGACCAGCTTCCTGTAAAACACGCAGGCTTTACGCCTTGCTTTAGAAGAGAGGCTGGCAGCTGGGGAGCGCATGTTCGCGGCTTGAACAGACTGCATCAATTTGATAAAGTAGAAATCGTACAAATTTGTAAACCAGAAGATTCTTACAAAGCACTCGATGGCATGTGCAACCATGTGGCTGGTTTGTTAGAAAAACTTGGATTGCACTACCGTATTCTTAGACTTTGCGGGGTAGATATCGGGTTTACATCAGCACTAACCTACGATTTTGAAGTGTTTTCTGGAGCCCAGAAAAAATGGTTAGAAGTCAGCTCTGTGAGTAATTTTGAAACTTATCAGGCCAATCGACTGAAATTAAGGTACAAGGATTCAGACAAAAAGACCCAACTTTTGCATACGCTCAATGGCAGCGCTTTGGCCTTACCAAGAATTATTGCTGCAATACTCGAAAATAACCAAGATGAGCATGGCATTAGAATTCCCGAAGTACTTATACCTTATACTGGCTTCGACCGAATTTAGAATTGGCATAAACTGAACCTATATTAGCGAAGCCAAAACTGCGTTAAGGTTTAAGTTGAAGGTCTTTCTCCACCGTTTTAAGTTTTTATTAGGCTGTGTTCTGGTTTTTTCTGGCCACTGGGTTTTTGCTCAGGAGGCGATTAAACTAACAATACAGCCCAATTTCTGCTACACTCCAGAAATGGCACTGGCAATTGGCAGCATTGCCACTATTGAGGGCGACCCTACTAATGAGTTAGAAGGTTTACAAATTGAAATCAGCAAAAATTTCAACACCGACACAGATACTTTTACTTTTACCTCCATCCATGGCATTACAGGCAATTTCGATAACACCAACGGCATTTTCATTCTATCGGGAAAAGCCAGTACTGCTCAATATCAAGAAGCCCTTGATCAGCTGTTCTTCATTTCCTCTTCTACCTTATTCGAAATAAAAACCTTTAATGCCACGCTCTCCAATCTGGATTTTCTGATTGAAAATGGTCATTTCTACCAATTGTTTCCTATTCCCAACATCACTTGGACCAATGCCCGAAATGAAGCTGCCAGCAAAGAATTATTTGGTTTAAAGGGTTACTTAGCCACGGTTACCACACAAGCGGAACACGACTTTATTCTCGCGAGAGTCTCGGGCACCGCTTGGATTGGCGCAAGCGATGAGAACGTTGAAGGCGATTGGCGATGGGTTACTGGCCCTGAAGCACTTGAAAATGGAGGATTAGGAAGACCTATCAATAATGGTTTTACCTTCTGGGACAATGGCGAGCCCAACAACAGTGGCGATGAAGACTACGCGCATATGATGGACTGGTCAACGCCACCAGGAAGGTGGAACGACTTGCCCAATGCAGGAGGGGCAGGGCAATATGTGCCAACGGGTTACATTGTTGAATATGGCGGGCAAGTTGGCGAACCAGATATCTTGGCCAACATTTCGGGGACAAGCCAAATTGAAATTGGCCAGAATGTTGAGATTTCGGGGCCAAATTCTGTCTGCCCAAACCTGATCGGAGCAACTTATTCCATCCCAGATATTCCAGGTTATGTGATTACATTTTCTGTAAGTGGTGGTCAAATTAATCCCATTTCTAACCAACAGAACGAAGTTTTTATCAATTGGGGAAATACAAATCCCTCAGCCGAGGTCAAGGTGATCATAAGCAACATCAGTGGACAATGCCTGTATGAATCTATATTGGCCGTAGTCGTCAACGAACAATTAATGCCCTCAATTCCAACAGGCAACACTTATATCTGTTTCGATGAACTTAGTAATGAATTCACCTATACGGCCATCAGTTCGCCCGGCTCAAATTATAATTGGCACATCACGGGAGGACAAATAGTATCAGGACAGGGCAGCAGCCAAATTCAAGTGCTTTGGAACAGCCCTGGAATTGGAACCCTTTACTTCACTGAATCAACAACCACCGCCACAGATATTTGTGAAGGTGATTCACCGGTCCTGGAAATTGACATTCGTGAGTCGATCGAGTTTGAAGAAGAAATTACGCATGTAAGTTGTTTTGGCGGTAATGATGGAGCTTTGGAAATTACCATAACTCAAGGCAAAGGCCCAATTAGCTACGTTTGGGAAACTTCAAACCAAGGAACGACCAACCAAAATCGAATATCTGGGCTTACAGCAGGAAATTATTCCGTAAAAATCAATGCTGCTGATTGTATTAAGGAATTCAGTTTCACCATTGCCCAACCTGCTCAACTCACGGGTACAATTGAACCTAGTAACGTACTCTGTTTTGGTGAGGCTACAGGCAGCGCAATCGCCAATATTACAGGTGGCACAGGTGCCTATACCTATAAATGGAGTATCAATGGATTAAACGCACCTTCCATCAACGGATTAAGCAAAGGGGAATATACCTTAGAAGTAACAGACGAAAATAATTGCACGCTCAATTTGACTTATAATATCGATGAACCGCCTCTTTTAGTACTCGATTCGATCCGCTCGACTTTAATTTCCTGTCCAAACGGAAACGATGGAACATTAGAAGCTTTCGTAAGTGGTGGAACCCCGCCCTACAGCTATGCATGGGATTTATCTGATGATATTGTTGCCTTGGCCACAGGTTTTCCTAAAGGCGAGTATGCCGTGGTGATCACCGATGCTAACGGATGTACAACCAGCGGTGCTCAAACCGTAACCGAAGCCATCCCAAAGATCTTTTTACCTACTGCCTTTTCCCCAAATGGGGATGGCGTAAATGATACCTTTGGCCCAACGACCAGTTGCCCCTTCGAATTCTTTATGACGATTTACAATCGTTGGGGCAGTGTGATTTTTCATACGAATTCCACAACCAATCAATGGGACGGTCGAATGAACGGCCAGCCTGCGCAAAGTGGCCAATATACTTATATTGCAGCCTGGAAAATCCAAGCAAATGATAGGATTATCGCTGAAGAACGAACGGGAAAAATCAACCTCATCAATTAGGTATGGAAATAAGAAAAGGAACTAAGGACGATTTAGCGCAAGTTTTCGAGCTTATAAAAGAATTGGCTGAATACGAAAAAGCCCCAGAACAAGTCAATAATTCTGTGGCCAGAATGGAAGAAGATGGCTTTGGCGAGAAACCGATTTTCGAATTCTTTGTTGCAGAAGAAGGCCATGATATTATTGGAACAGCCATTTTTTATTATCGCTATTCTACTTGGAAAGGAAAGGCCATTTATCTTGAAGATTTAATTGTTCGTGAAGCGAAAAGAGGAAGTGGAACTGGAAAAAAATTGCTAGACGCCATCGTGAACGAAGCAAAAAGAGTTGACGCCCGTCAGGTGATGTGGCAAGTGCTCGATTGGAACGAACCCGCCATTAACTTCTATAAAAAGCTCGGTACTGATTTAGATACAGGATGGATCAACTGCAAATTAGAATATGATCAAATCCAAAATTACTCTACAGACTGAAGTAAAGTTCGGAAATCACACTTAGCCATCAATTCATTAATATTAGTAGTTGTGCATATTTCAATTGATTGTAGGAAGCTTTAACCCAAGCTTAAAAATATCATAATATTTAGGTATAACTGTATCTCTTAAGTTAATTTCTTCTAGGTTATCAAATCCGTTTTCCTGATCAGGATAAATAATTAGGCAATCGATCGTTTTTCCTTTCTCAATACCTAGAGTTTCATACACCTTTTCGAGTCTTGCATATCCGCTTACTTGGCGGATATCTTCATGGTTTACCCCATTCAAATACTTTAGTTTGTACTTGGTGTCAATCACCATTTTAAATTCAGGATGGTTCAGTAAGAAGTCTAATTCACTTCCCGAACCTTTGAATTGAAACTGGACTTGTTTCTGAAATCTATCCTTTAACAAGCCAAGGGCATAGAGTTCAAACAGCTTACTCATGTCTATCCAGAATGGAGGTGTTTTTATTATCTGCTTTTTGGTGTTCGAAATGTTATAGCCAAACCGCTTTAGAATGAGCTTGGCCAGGTCCATAGCGGGTTTATATTCTTTATAGAAGGCGTTGACCTTAGTGCTCTTTATTTCAGAAAGTTCTATTTCGTCCGAAACAGTATGAAATGCAGGATTGATGAAGTTAAAAGTATCTGTTAGTTCTCGATGACTAGCCAATTGTGTGTAATTGGGCAGATATCTTTTAACGAACGTTAGAGCCTTTTTTAGTAATCGGTTTTCGAGATTGTTTAATCCGTATTCCTCAAAAGTACAGACAGTGTAGAGGTTTTTATTTTGAAGTAAATTCTGCTTGATCGTTTTGCCAACCGATATTTTACCCTTAACCCTGCTATTTAGGTTTTGCTCAACTCTGTAATAAGATTTCTTTAATCCTTTTCTGACAATTGTTTTAATAAGGCTCAAAAACTCTACAACCAAGAAGGGGGTTAGCAGATCTCGTTTTTGCTCGATTTCGATAGGTGGTTCATTCCATTTTACCTCAAAAAGCTCATTGATTTCGGTAGCTAGATCTGAATGCCTTAGACAAGAGAAGAGCATTTTTATAAAATCAACCTCGCTGTTCTGCTTATTCAGTTTTGGGCTTATGCAAATTGCGGCTCTCTCAGGCACTATCCAGTCAACCCCGATAAAGTAGCTGGTCTCTATTTTATAATTGGTTTCAGTGCGCTTAATGATGTAGCAGGGTAAGCTTACATCTTGGCTATTGCGTATTTTATTGAAAAGCGTTTCATAACGCTGCTCAACAAGCAGTGATGAATCATTTGGGAATGTTTCATTCTGATGTTCTCGATATGCAAGTAGCTTAAAATCCAAAACCTGAAATTTCTTTTAACTTGTCTTTAGCCGATTCTAACAGGATGCCATCTTTGATGTACTCGTTAAGTATTGGCAAAATTTCATATTGTAGTCTCATCTTAAGTTCTTCTGTTTGATCTTCTACTGAGCCCTCTTTTATCATGAAATAGCTATGGCCTAGTTGTACATCTTTATAGTCAAAATCAGAAGCCAAGTGCTCTGAATTGGTATTGTCTTCTTTAACAAAAAGCGCTGATACTAACCTGAAGAGTTCTTTGGCTTTTTCATTATTGATTATCTCGATATTGGGCAATACATCTACAAAAGCGAATCGTCTTTTAATCGCATAGTCAATATGGCCAACGCTTCGGTCCGCTGTGTTCATAGTACCTATGATGTAAAGGTTATCTGGCAATACAAGAGAATTATCTCCATCAATACCATAAATGCTTTGTACGGATTCATTTCTGTATTCCAATGCATAGATCAATTCACCAAGTACTGAAGGCAGGTTCGCTCGGTTAATTTCATCAATAATAAGCACATGATTTATTGAAGCTTGCTTTAGCCTATCAACAAAAGCGATAAAATCACTTTGTATGGCTAGTAAGCTTGACTGAATGAAATCGTCATCGAAAGTGCTAGGGTTATTATAATTTTCCCAAGTAAATGACTCTTCAATATCGATCCAGGTAGGCATAACCCAACTACCGTCTCGAAAAATTTCATACCTCAATTTTCCAATTCCGCTGTAATTATTTTTATACCAAACATCCAGAAGTCTTACTTCGTGATTATTATTAAAGTAATAAGGAACATGAGTAGATTCCTTTAAGCTTTGCTTCATTAAGAGATAATCAAGATACTTAGCTGCTATAAAGTCTTCTTCAGATAGCGAGGTTGCAAATTTTGCAGACATGGCACTTCGCGCAAACTTTGCAAGCGTCTTGTTTTCTACTTCGTATTTAACATTGCCATTTTCATTTGTTTTGGATATTATGCCTCGAACAAAATCTTCATAAGAATAGGAGGGGTGAAACTGCACCAAAACAAACTGATCCGAAGACTCAAGCTTCTCTTTTTGTTGTTTCTTATTAGAAGAAACCGAACCAAAAATCATCTCCTCAGCAATGTCTTTAGCTGTATAGGTTTTGCCTGTTCCAGGAGGACCTTGGAGAATAATTTGCTTCTTCGCTTTTAAAACATCAGTATTTTTTGTCATGTTTTTACGTACTAAAAGTTGTGTATACCAATTATTGATAAAATTCCATGTCAAAGTGCTTGGATCAGTTGCTTTTTGTAAAGTTCCTTGCGGTTGCGGAAAATCTGTTGTGCCACTATAAAATTCTAATACTTCTACCTCTCTGAAGTTTTCATTGAAGTATTTTTCCGTTAGTTCTTTATCCTTGAAGTTCTCACTAGTCACTTTACAAAGTGCCAATATCCTTTTCCCTTCTTTGACACAAACAATATCACCAATGGTCATTATTGTTTTAAAATCTATGCATTGTCGGTTATCCCACTCCCCAGTAGCAATTAATGGAGGCTCTTCGTATAGCAGCTTGATTGAATCTATCTCCATACCACCTCTTCCTTGGGGAAGAAACATCTGCAAATGCCAATAAGTAATTGGATAGTTCTTGTTAACTACTCTAAACCCAAACTCCTCTTCAAATTTAAAACGATTTGCTCTGCTACTGTTGAAGAAGCTCGGCTCAAGATTGACCCCAGCAAGTTTAGCAGCTTCTGAAACTATTAATTTATACGGATACTCTTTATTATTTATTTCTACAGCGTAAGTTGTTCCAACTCGTTTTGCGGGAATGCCTTTCTCATTAATCTTAGCCGCGGCTTCATTAATCAAATCTTTGGTTAGAAAATTGAGCTTACCATCCATTATTCCCAACTAAATTTAATTTTTTACTCTGCCATTAAGGTAAACTTTTTATTTGTTCTAGACCTGATAATTACTCTACAGACTGAAGTAAAGTTCGGAATGAAACAAACTTGCCAGGAAAAGCCTCTTGACTCTTTTGCTGAAGCGCTGGTGAATGTTGTGCCACATAGGTTTGGACTTTGAGCAAGTCATCAGCGAAGTACTGAATGCTGTAGGACGTTGAATCTTCCTCTTCCCTCATTACCCTAAAAAACTTGAACTCAACAAAAGTACCTGTCGCCATCACTTCTGGAATATGAATGTCGCGCATCCACACCTTCCAATCCTCTTCCACAGACTTTTCGATAGCCACAGTAACATTGTATAAGATCATATGCATTAGATTTACTGCAAATTTATCAGAATCATTTAAGACCTCTAAAACATTTCAGAATGTTAAGGGCTTTTCTTCATTATGCTTGAAAAATTACTTTCAACGGGAATCAGAAATCAAAGGTTGGCAACGGCCTTTTTGATCGCTACTCACCTAGCAGGTGCTATTGGACTGATCTATGAGCCCACCAGGGCACTTTTTCAAAATCTTACTCCATTGAATCTACTGGTTACTGCAGGCATTATATTCCATTTCGAAAAAGGAAAAAGTGCTCACTACTTTATATTCATAATCACCACCTTTCTTATTGGCTATTTTGTCGAAGTGCTGGGTGTAAAAACTGGGCTAATCTTCGGAGAATATGTTTATGGCAATACTCTAGGTTTCAAAGTATTTGACGTTCCGCTGTCTATAGGTTTAAATTGGGCAATCCTTATCTACGTCTCAGGAATAACCAGTAACCGCCTAACAAAGAATTTTTGGCTTCGCATTGTCTTAGGTGCGCTAATCATGCTGCTCTTGGACTTTCTAATCGAACCCGCAGCAATTGCGTTCGATTTTTGGACTTGGTTTACCATTGAGGTGCCCATGCAAAATTACATTGGCTGGTTCTTGCTGTCATTCTTGCTCCATGCATTTTTTCAAAAACTTCGTTTCGAAAAAATAAACCCATTGGCCGTGATACTTTTAATTATTCAGTTTTTCTTTTTTGCATTGTTGAACATATTTTACTAATTGCTTAAACAAAACTTCTGATCTCTGGTTTTCAATTTTATGATGATGGCAGTATTGTGGCTTTTGATAGGTTTCGTGCTGATGGAAACATTCTCTTGGTGGATTCACAAGTATGTCATGCATGGCGTGCTTTGGAAGATTCATAAAACCCATCATCAACACACCAAGGGATATTTCGAACTCAATGATTTATTCACCCTTCTTTTTGGAGGGATTGCCGTAACGCTCATATTATTGGGTGCTTCGGCATTAGATTATAGATTTTGGATGGGCTGCGGTATCAGTCTTTACGGTTTGCTTTATTTCTTTCTTCACGATGTGCTCATACACAAGAGGTTGAATTTACTAGGTAGGCCAAAAACAAAATACCTCAGGGCCATTACAAAAGCGCATAGAGACCATCATAAAACGAACGAAAAAGACGATGCAGTCTCGTTCGGTTTATTCATTGTCCCCAAAAAGTATTTTAGTGAAGAAGGAAAGAACTGACAGTGGCAAATTATTCAATCAAGGACTTAGAACATTTATCGGGCATTAAAGCCCATACACTCCGCATTTGGGAACAGCGCTATGCTTTGATCGAACCCAGCAGAACGGATACCAACATTAGATTTTACGATCAAGAAGATTTAAAGCTTGTGCTCAACGTATCTCTTTTGAAAGACAATGGCTATAAGATCTCTAAAATTGCTTCGATGAGCAAAGAAGAGATGTTTAGCGCAGTAATTGAAGTTTCGGAAAAGTCGACCAATTTCGCAGATCAAATTTATGCTTTAACCCTATCGATGATCGATTTGGACGAGCAGCGGTTTGAGAAGATCATCAGCACCAATATTCTAAAAATCGGGTTCGAAAGAACCATGATGAATGTGATAACTCCCTTCCTTGCCAAAATTGGAATCATGTGGGTGACTGATGCCATAAATCCCGCCCAAGAGCACTTCATCACTCATTTGATCAGACAAAAGATAATGGTTGCAATTGATGGACAATATCCAGCAACTGACGCCAATGCCATTAAATACATGCTCTTTCTGCCCGAAGGCGAGCTTCACGAATTGAACCTTCTCTTTGCCAATTATTTGATCAAAGCTAGAAACAACAGGGTCATCTATTTAGGACAAACCTTGCCTATCGGGGATTTGCGTTTGGCCTATGAAACCTATCAGCCGGAATATCTACTAACGGTTTTAACTTCGAAACCATTAGAAATGACCACAGATGAATATTTAAAAAATCTCTCCAATTTATTCCCGAAAAGTAAAATTCTGGTCAGCGGTAGGCAGGTGGTTGGGCAAGACTTAAGATTGCCTGAAAACGTAATTCAAATTACCAGTCTGCCCAATCTGATATCCTTCTTGGAAGAGCATTCAATGGCAGTGGCGACACCTGCCTAGCATCGAGGCCTACTCGAAAAGAAATATATTTTGTTTAAGTGTATTTAAATTAAGTGTACGTACATAAAATAGGCTCTCATTCCTTGTGAGAGCCTATTTTATTAGGGATTGCCTTGTATCGCCCCATACAAATGACAATTTGTTTAATCATTCAAAAAAAAGATTCCACAAAATTGCTTGTGTTTTGTTTAACTGATCACCATATTTGCTTAAACAAAATTTAATAACCATGACAGCTCTTGAGTACAATCACGAAATTAGTCAGATGACAAAGTCTTTAAAGCCATTTGCCATGAAATTGACTAAGGATTCTGAAGATGCAAATGACTTGCTTCAGGAGACTTTGATGAAAGCCTTCAAAAACAGAGAAAAATTTTCTGAAGGAACAAATCTAAAAGCTTGGTTATATACCATCATGAAAAACACCTTTATCACCAATTATCAGAAAATGGTGAGAAGAGGAACCTTCATCGACACTACCGATAATTTACATTTTATCAATTCATCCGACAGTAAAATTGAAAATAGAGCTTATGGGGATTTTGCTCTAAGAGATATTAATGAAGCCATTGACAAACTAGATGACGTTTACAAAACACCATTTATGATGTACTTCCGTGGTTTCAAATATCAAGAAATTGCTGAAAGACTAGAAATTCCAATTGGAACCGTAAAAAACAGAATTCACATTGCCCGCAAACTTTTGAAGGAAAAGTTAACAACATACGGTACTCGCTAGTAGTTTAGCCTCTATGAAAAAAGGCGAAGTACTTGTCATCGGTTCTGGATTTGCAGGTTTGTCGAGCGCTATTTGTTTGGCCGACCAAGGTTTCAAAGTAAAAATTTTAGAAAAAAACTCCACTATAGGTGGAAGAGCCCGCCAGTTTATTGAGGCGGGCTTTACTTTTGATATGGGGCCAAGCTGGTATTGGATGCCCGATGTATTCGAAGCCTTCTTCAACAAATTCGGTAAGTCAACTTCGGATTATTACAAGCTCATTCGCCTCGATCCTTCTTACCAGGTGATTTACGGCAAAGATGATTTTATGCCTCTACCAGCAAAAATGACGGAACTCGAAGCGCTATTTGATTCCATCGAAGCTGGTGCAGGATTGCAGCTTCGTAAGTTTTTAAAACAAGCTGAGTATAAATACCAAGTTGGTATCAATGACCTGGTATATAAGCCTGGGAGATCATTGCTAGAATTTTCAAATCCAAAGTTACTCGTGGATGTCATTAGAATGGATGTTTTCCAATCCATGGCTAAACATGTTAGAAAGTTCTTCAAACATGAAAAACTGATTCAGTTGATGGAATTCCCTGTTTTGTTTTTGGGGGCATTACCTGAAAACACTCCGGCTCTTTATAGCTTGATGAATTATGCTGACATGTCTCTAGGCACTTGGTATCCTGAGGGGGGCATGTATAAAATTATTGAAGCGCTTGAAAGTCTTGCGAAAGAAAAAGGAGTTGAAATACTGGTTAACCATGAAGTAAAGTCAATTAACAGCGCAGGCGGAAAAGCAACGAGCTTATCGACCAACCAAGGAGAATTTACGGCAGATGTGATTGTGGCGGGAGCAGACTATCATCATGTAGATAATGAACTATTAACTTCCGAGACTCGAAACTACTCCGAAGAATACTGGGATCAACGTGTAATGGCACCATCTTCTTTGCTCTATTATGTTGGAGTAAACAAAAAATTAGATGGATTACTTCATCATAACTTGTTCTTCGATACTGATTTTACTCCTCATTCACACGACATCTACACAGATCCAAAATGGCCAAAAGATCCGTTATTCTACGTTTCCGTAACCTCAAAAACAGATAATACCGTTGCGCCTGAAGGATGTGAAAATGTGTTCTTACTCATCCCTGTTGCACCAGGCTTAGATGATACTGAGGAAGTTAGAGAGCATTACTTCGATTTGTGCTTAGCAAGAATGAAAGACAGAATGGGCATAGAATTCAAAGATAATATTGTTTACAAGCGCTCATTTGCACACAAAGATTTTGTGAAAGATTACAATGCCTTTAAAGGCAATGCCTACGGATTGGCCAATACACTGCGCCAAACCGCTATTTTAAAACCACAAATGACCAGCAAGAAATTGAGTAACTTATATTTTACTGGGCAACTTACAGTGCCAGGGCCAGGTGTGCCGCCAAGCCTTATTTCAGGTCAGGTGGTGGCCAAAGAAATTGTAAAGGATTTTGGTTAAACCTCGGAAGCAATTATTAGTTATTTTTAGATAATGGAATTATTTGACCAAACCACCCTAGAGTGCAGCAAGCTGATCACACAACGATACAGCACTTCGTTTACTTTAGGGATCAAGACTTTAGATAAAAAATTCCATTTACCAGTTTATGCCATCTATGGCTTTGTGCGCTATGCCGATGAAATCGTGGATACATTTCACGATAGCGACAAAAGAGCATTACTAGCCAGCTTCAAGAAGGATACTTATAAAGCCATTCAGGACAAAGTAAGTTTCAATCCCGTGTTGCATTCCTTTCAACTTATTGTAAACCAATACAAAATTGATTTGGCGCTTATTGAAGCCTTTTTGTACAGTATGGAACTGGATTTAGAGGAAACTGAGTACGACAAAGCTGGTTATGAAGAATACATTTATGGTTCGGCAGAGGTGGTGGGCTTGATGTGTTTACGGGTGTTTTGCGAAGGAGATGATGCTCAATATCAATCTTTGGTGGCTCCTGCCAAAAAGCTGGGATCGGCATTCCAGAAAGTGAATTTCATTCGAGATATTAAAAGTGATTTTGAAGAAAGAGGAAGAGTCTATTTTCCAGGGGTTGACTTCAATGACTTTACCAAAAGTGCGAAAGACCTGATTGAAGCGGATATCCAAAAGGATTTTGACGATGCCCTTGAAGGAATTTTAAGATTACCGCGTGGAGCCAGATTAGGAGTGTACTTGGCTTATAAGTACTACTTAAAACTGTTCAGCAAGATTAAAAATCTGCCCGCATCAAAAATCAAACAAGAGAGAATTCGAATACCCGATACGCGAAAAATGGTGATCCTGTGTACCACTTATTTGAAGCACAGCCTCGGGGTAATTTAAGAAATTGAAAATATTGACTGGGCTCATCAAACTTATTTGATCCATGATAGTTTCTAAACATATGTTGAATCTCACTGTCGAAATCGATCCAAGTTCGGGCTTTTGCTTTGGAGTGGTCTACGCCATTGAAATGGCGGAAGACATTCTGGACGAATTCGGTACCTTGTACTGTTTAGGCGACATTGTTCACAATGATGAGGAAGTGAGACGCTTAGAAGCCAAGGGTCTCCAAATCATCAATCACGATCAGATGGAGGCCATTACTGATGCTAAGGTTTTGATCAGAGCGCATGGTGAACCGCCTTCCACATACGAATTGGCATTGAAGAATAACTTGGAGCTTATTGACGCCTCTTGCCCAGTGGTTTTAAAACTTCAGAATAGAATCAAAAACTCTTTCGATAAAGAAGACAAGATTTATATCTATGGCAAGCATGGTCATGCAGAAGTTGTCGGCCTTTTGGGCCAGACTAACAATGAGGCAGTAGTTTTTCAAAGTTTAGAGGAGTTGGATTTAGCGTCCATGCCCCGAGAAATAACCCTGTACAGCCAAACGACTAAAAGCACCGATAGCTTTTATGAGATCAACAAAGTGCTGTCGGAAAACGGTATCACCGTGAATACCAATGACACCATTTGCCGCCAAGTTTCTAATCGAGACAAAGAATTAAGAGACTTTGCAAGAAAGTATGACCGCATCATCTTTGTAAGTGGCACTAAGTCATCCAATGGAAAGGTACTTTACAACGTTTGTAAGGATCAAAATCCAAACACTTATTTTGTCTCTTCTACGGAAGATGTAAAACCAGAATGGTTTACAGAAAAAGAAAAAATTGGCATTTGCGGAGCAACCTCCACTCCTATGTGGTTAATGGAACAAGTGAAAGCTCATTTAGAGCAACTCTAATCTTAATATCCTTTACTTTGTAGTATGAATTTGCTCAAGCAGCATACTGGTGTGGTTATAGCCCTTACAATTATTGGGCTATGGTTTTTTGCGCTAATTCTGGGGCTTAATTGGACGATTGACTATTCAAATCCTCTGCTTTATGTGCTCATTTTAGTCCAAATGCACTTGTATACAGGTTTGTTCATCACGGCCCATGATGCAATGCATGGCACAGTTTCCAAAAACAAGCAAACCAACAAAATGATAGGCACCGTTTCCGCCTTACTTTTTAGCTACAATTTCTACGCTCGACTTTTCCCGAAACATCACGAACACCACAGGTTTGTCGCGACTGACAAGGATCCTGATTATCACAAAGGCTCCTTCTTTCCATGGTACTTTAGTTTTCTGCGGCAATATATCAGTTGGCAACAAGTCCTTTTGATGGCCATTACCTACAATGTTCTGAAACTCTTTTTACCCATCGAGAACCTTGTTCTTATCTGGATGCTACCTGCTGTGTTGTCCACTTTTCAATTGTTTTATTTCGGCACCTATACCCCGCACAAAGGGCATCATGAGCCTTTAAACCAACATGCTTCGCGAAGCCAAAGTAAAAATCACCTTTGGGCATTTTTGAGCTGCTACTTTTTTGGATATCACTACGAACATCATGCTGCGCCAGCAACACCTTGGTGGCAATTGTATAAAGTAAAAGAAAAGTATGCGTTGAAAGGTTACGGAAAGTAGCCAACTCAGCCTGGAGCATCGCTAGTTCAATTTAGAACCCATTCATGCTCAAATAGTCCTGATAAAAGCCTTCCGATTTACCATCGTTGGATTTATTTAAATGCCTAAGCAAAGTAGAAGCATCTGCATAAAGGCCGCGATTGTTGAAAATTATTGCTTTGGTTAAGCCAATGATCAAATCGTTTTCTTTTGGAAAAATGCGCAGTAGTTGTTCCAGTAATTCCTTTTCAGGAGGAGGCATTTGATCGAAAACCGTAACGCCCGAACTCCTTTTAGCCTTTAAAGCAGTGACCCTTACACCAATAAAATCTTTAAAAGCCAACGGCTGGCTTAAAAGATCAATTCTGAAATTTGTAGCCTCTGTTTCAACCTGAAGAATGATCTGATCATATTCATCGTATAAAGTAACCTGATAGCGATCCTTCAAATCTGGCCATTGAAGATCAATATAGCGACCATAAACTTCTATTGAGGACGGAAAGTCCAATTGGAATTCTTCTGAAACCGGTTCATCATCAATTACGGAGGCAAGAATTTGTCGCTTAGGGCTGTAGTAGTTTTCCCATTCTTGATAAATCAGTTCCGAAGGTGAAGATAAATTCGAAAGATCAAGCCCAGAAATAATGTAGCGGCCCTCCAGTTCCAGTTGTAAAAGCCTTCCTTCGCTGTCCATCAAAATCACAATGCCATTGGGCATCACCTCAATTTCATCCTCTGGATGAAGTAAAGTACCATTTTTCAATTGAAAGAACCCCCTTTCGTTCTTCTCATAGTTAGTGCCGGCCGAAAAAATCACACGAAACGGGCCTTGGCCAAAAGACCAAGAAAATGTGATGACCAACAAAATTAAGGAGAGCAAAAGCCGATTCATTGCTGGCAATTTACAAGACTATGCTTATCAAAAAAACCACTTCTGCAAGGAACGGCCAGTCGACTCGTAAAGAGCAAAAACACCCACCACCGCATATTCGGCAATTACAATTTCTAGCCATTCAAAATATTCTCCCGACATGTAATTGGCATAGGTAAGAAAGATCATAAAGGTCCAAATAAAAGCAAAACGCTTCTCGGTAAATACGCTTAAGGCCAACAAAGGAATAATGTACCAAGGATGAACTGTGGTGGCAAAAAGTAGGTAAAGCGACCAAACCCAAACCATTTTTATTGGGAGAGATTTCTTGCTGGGAAGCAAAGCGTAAAGGGTAATGCTCACCAAAGTAGCCATCATCATCCATTGCCCTGACTTGGCTATGATATTATGACCTTCTGTTTCGAATCCATACCAACGGGCTAAGTAGTAAATGCTTCCATTGAATTCGAATTTTTGGAAGTAGAGCGCCAAACTATCCTTAATTGCCCAAATATGGGCTGTGTTTATGAGCGGAAGAAAAGAAATGACTAAAACACCCACCACAATTAACCCATACAACATGGTTTTTTTGAAGCCGATTTTTCTGAAAAGTAAGGGCAAAAATATGAGTGGCAAAAACTTAGTAGCCACGGAAAGGCCAAAAAACACTGCTGACCAATGGAGTTTCTTTTGTTCGAAATACCATAGTGCCAACAGCAAAAAATAGATCATTATGCCTTCAAAGTGAAGATTTCCTGTCAGCTCTAAAATTACCATTGGGTTCAAAGCATAAAAAAGACCATACCGATCTGGTAGCTTGTAATGCTTCAAAAGCTTTCGAATCAGACGAATATTTCCGATTTCAAAAACAAAAATCACGAGCCTCAGAATCACAATTGACCAAAATTCTGATCCTGGACTTATGAGGGCTGCTAGAAAGAAAAAGACTTGATTGAATGGCGGATAAACCGAAAAGTATTCCGGTGAATTTAGCTTAAGAAACAGCTCTGGAGTAATTCCTTCGATTCCTTGCGATAAATAATCGGTCGGAAGTTGTTTATACGGATCAACAAACTGAGTGATCAATCGGCCATCCCATATAAAACGATAGACATCATCGGATAAGGCTGGAATCGAAAACAGTAACAAAAGCCTCAGCAGCATTGACCAATAATACGGCAAGTCAGCCTCTTTTTCAGATGTGGTTTTCAGGATGTAAACCATTGCCCCAACCATGACAGCAAAAATCGATAGCAAGGATATCGTTTGAGTGCGATCAATATAATAGCCCATGACCAAGGTGAGTACGGCCAGCAGAATGTAAGCAAATGATTGTTTCGTATTATTCTCAGGCATTTCGCGTATGCTGCACGGTATAATAGAATACCAACATAAAGCCTAAGCTAAGCAAAATATGAAAGGGGAGTAAAGCAAAATCTTGAAAGTAAAAGGCAAAGCCCAAACCTGCCATAAAATAGAGGGAAAGTAAGCCTTCAATCGCAGTAAGTCCGTTGATCTTTTTGTTAAAGTACTTGTTGCCCTTCCATCCTATTTTCTTATCCGTAATATTGAATTTAGGCGTTCTAATAAACGGAGTTTTCTTTCCGATAAACCCCTCGAAAACGGCAACAGCATTATGAAAACTCAAGCCTAAAAAGACTGAAAGCAGCATAAACATTTGCGGAATAAATTCTTTTAAAGTCTTCCAAAAACCTTCTCTGTTTTCTTTAAAACCATTCCAATAAAAGATGATTAAGAATACATAACCCAACAAGAATATGGTGGATACATTAATCAATACTTGCCAGCCTGTGGTCAGATTTCTGATAAACAGCACAGGAACGCTGAGCAATGCTGTGATCACTATGCAAATGAAAATGGCTGAATTCAACAGGTGAAAAGTTGCATGGAATTTCGTTCCGAAGGAAAGTTTCGATCTCAAAACCTGAGGCAGCAATTTTCGGCTGGTTTCCGCAGCACCCTTTGTCCAACGGTATTGCTGAGATTTAATAGCACTCATGGCTGCAGGTAATTCGGCAGGCGCCACAGTGTTTGAAACATAAAAAATTTGCCAGCCTTTGAGCTGCGCTCTATAGCTTAAATCAAGGTCTTCTGTCAGCGTATCTGCCTTCCAGCCACCCGCATCTGTGATGCAGGTTTTTCGCCAAATCCCAGCAGTACCATTAAAATTCAAGAAATGGCCTCCACTCGATCGTCCGTTCTGCTCAACAAAAAAGTGAGTATTCAGGCCAAAAGCTTGAAGTTTGGTGAGCATGGAATAATTTTCATTGATATGCCCCCAGCGTGATTGAACCACCCCAATTTTTTCATCCTTGGCAAAGTGCGGTACCGTATTCTTTAAAAAATCAGGCTCGGGAATAAAGTCAGCATCGAAAATGGCAATGAATTCGCCTTTGGCAATATTCAAGCCGTATTGCAAAGCTCCAGCCTTAAATCCTTTTCTTTCTGCTCTTCTGATTTGGATTATGTCAATACCTTCGGCCTTCCATTTTGCAACTGCCACAGCAATGAGTTCAACGGTTTCGTCATTAGAATCATCAAGCACCTGAATTTCCAGTTTTTCGCTTGGCCAATCTAGGCCAGCAACCGAATCGATAAGCCTTTCTACCACATAAAGTTCATTGTATACTGGTAGTTGTACGGTGACTTTAGGGTAGCTATAATTCGCAGGGATGATGGGTTTTTCGGGCAGTAGATTTTTACGCTGAGCCTTACGGTATTTGTATACCAAGTTCAGTTGGGATATGCTGTAGATGAAAATAAACGACAGCGCTCCTGTATAAAGAGTAAGTACGATCAGTTCCAACCAGTACATTATAAGTATTTAAAAATCGTAAAAATTATTTTATAACCTGCCAAAACAGTCCCTTTTACCGTTCCCGATACCTTGCTAACCCCAATTCTCTTTTTATAGTTTACAGGTACCTCTGTTGACCTCAGTTTATGCTTAGCAGCTTTCAATTGCATTTCTACAGTCCAACCAAAAGTCTTGTCCTTCATATCGATTTTGATCAGATCATTGAATCGAATGGCGCGGAAAGGACCTAAATCCGTAAACCTAATGCCATAAAACCAGCGCATCATTGATGTCGCCAACCAATTTCCAAAAATCTGTGGAAATGTCATTGAGCCATTTTCCCTGTTTCCCAAAGCCCTTGATCCAATTACGAAATCCGCCTTTCCATCTAAAATGGGTTGTATTACTTCAGGCAATTGTTCGGGATAGTCGGAATAATCACCATCCATAAATACCAAAATATCAGGCGGAGTTGCTGAGTTCTTAAGGTAGTCAATGCCCATCAAACAAGCATTTCCGTATCCGGGCTTCGGTTGATTGAGCACCGTTGCTCCATTTGCCGCAGCAACCACAGCCGTTTTATCTTTCGATCCATTATTCACCACCACAATTTCAGCAACCCACTCCTTTGGAATATCATTGATCACATGCCCGATGGACTGCTCTTCGTTGTAAGCCGGAATAACAACCTTGACTATTGGATTCATCTGTTCGATCTCGGACAAAATTAGGAATATTCAGACATGACTAAGACCCTTTCAGAAACATTAGTTCATTTACTCGGTAATTGATAGGCTCAAATGTTCTCGAACTGACTTATTGGTTAAATTTACGCTCGAAATTTTAGTCTGGGTTTTGGAACTCTTTAATGGGCAGAAAAGTTAGTTGTATGTATGTACATACATTTAACTTAAAAAAAGGAAAGTATCATGAAAACGATAGTACATTCATCAGCATCAAGAGGTTTAGCGAATCATGGCTGGTTAAAAAGCCGCCACACTTTCAGCTTCGCTGGCTATCACAATCCAGAACGCGTTCATTTTGGCGCACTTAGGGTACTGAACGATGATCAGGTAGCGGGGGGCCAAGGTTTCGGAACACATCCTCATGACAATATGGAGATCGTTTCTATCCCTTTGCAAGGCGATTTAGCCCATCAAGACAGTACTGGCCGAAGTGAAGTGATCCGTGAAGGTGATGTTCAAATCATGTCGGCTGGCACAGGAATTAGACATTCAGAATTCAACTATAATAAAGATGAGGAGGTTCACTTTCTTCAAATTTGGGTTTTCCCGAAGGAAAGAAACATCGCTCCGCGCTATGAGCAAAAGTCATATTCCGCTGAAGATCGCGTGAACAAATTTCAAACTGTAGTTTCACCAGAAGGTGGCGATGCGGTTTGGATCAATCAAGATGCATTTTTCAGCTTGGCCAATTTAGATGCTGGTGTTAAACTGAATTATGAAGTAAAAAAACCGGGCAATGGCGTATATGTGTTTGTCTTGAATGGTGAACTCAACGCAGCAGGCGAAAGCCTAGACACACGCGATGCAGTCGCCATTACAGAAGCTGAAAGCTTCGAAATCAAAGCCAAATCTTACGCTGAGGTTTTAGTGATTGAAGTACCAATGGAATTTTAATAGTGAAGGGGGAAATTAAGTTTCCCCTTTTCCTTTCTTCCATCAACCTCTTTACGATTACCATATAATATTTCATAGTAGAGATCAAGAGGCTTCATTATATTGAAGCCTGAAATACTATTGCTATGAATACCCCTCAACTCGATCTCAATTTTGTAAGAAGCTACTTTCCCGCTTTAAAAAGTGGTTTTGTCTACATGGACAATGCTGGAGGCTCTCAAACCCTTAAACCGGTTGTCGATCGACTGTCGGAATACCTGCTCAATTACGATGTGCAGCATGGCGCTTCTTATGAAATTTCGCGTTTAGCCGTAGAAAAAGTAGACTACGCCACAAACGAAATGGCCAAGTTGATCAATGCAAATGACCCCAAAGAAATCGTCATGGGCCATTCCTCTACCATGATGTTTAGAATTTTGAGTCTAACCATTTCCAAAAACTGGGAAGCTGGTGATGAAGTGATCACCACCAATTCCGAACATGAATCCAACTGTTCGCCATGGATGGATTTGCAAGAAAGAGGCATTGTGGTTAAAATCTGGAAGGTAAATCCCGATAGCCTTGAATTCGAAATTGAAGATCTTAAAAAACTACTTAGCCCAAAAACCAAATTGGTGACCATGGTGCATGCCTCCAATATTTTAGGCACCATCAACCCTATTGCCGAAGTAGCCAAAGTGGTGCATCAAGGAGGCGCATTACTTTGCGTGGATGGTGTTGCGCTGGCTCCTCACCGCTTGGTAGATGTTCAAGCTTTGGATGTAGATTTTTATGTGTTCAGTTGCTATAAGGTATATGGCCCTCATTGCTCGCTGATGTATGGAAAACTACATTTACTGGAAGCCCTGGCGGGAATTAACCATTACTTTATCAACGAAGTACCCTATAAGCTGCAACCAGGGAATCGGAACTTTGAGCTCACTTACAGCATGGCTGGGCTGACGGATTATTTAAAAGAAGTCCACGACCATCATTATCCTAACGACACTAAGATTGACGACCAAGAAAAATTCCAAAAGAGCTTCGATTTATTCACAGCGCATGAAGAGCTTTTGGCCAATAGATTTATTGATTTCTTAAAGACTAAAAAATCCATCACCTTATTAGGTGTTCAAAGTGGTGATCGCAAAAAGAGAGTGCCTACCATTGCATTTCATCATGCGAGCTTGAAAAGCGAAGCCATTGTAAAGCAAGTTGACCCGCACCGCATCGGTATCCGTTTTGGTGATTTTTATGCCAAAAAACTAGTGCAATCCCTCAATCTAGAAGCCAAAGGCGGCCCAGTGCGCGTCAGCTTTGTGCATTATAACACATTGGAAGAAGTGGATAGATTGATTGGGGTTTTGGATAAATTTTTATAGTATCTGTTTGCCTTTTGAAATTAAAAAGTAACGGAATTGTAATAATAAATACTATTTTAGTTCAGCGTAAATTCTCAAGGCACAAAACCTAAGTAGTTTGAAAATACAGTAAAAGAACATAGCGGTGAATAAAAAATCTAAAATCATCGAAGTCCAAAGTATCCCGATATCAGTAATTACTGAAAAAGGCAATGACTTTATATGCCTGACCGATATGGCCAAGGCAAAAGATGGAGATGCAAGAGCTGCCGATATTATAAAAAACTGGATTAGAACACGTACCACCCTTGAATTTTTAGGCACTTGGGAAGAGATGTATAACCCAAATTTTAAAGTGGTCGAATTTGACCACTTTAAAATGCAAGCGGGTTTACCCTCTTTCGTATTAAGCCCTGGTCAGTGGATTGATAAAACAGGGGCCATTGGTATATATGTGAATTCCGGCAGATACGGTGGGACTTTTGCTCACAAGGATATAGCCTTTGAGTTTGGTTCAGCCATTAGCCCTGTGTTCAAACTCTACCTTATAAAAGAGTATCAAAGGCTGAAAGAAGATGAAAACGATCGTTTACAACTTCAGTGGAACTTTCAACGCACTCTAGCGAAAGTTAATTACCATATTCATACCGATGCTATTAAAGAAAAACTACTCCCAATTAGCCTAAGCAAAGGCCAGATCAATTATGTTTACGCCAGTGAAGCTGATTTGCTGAACATGGCACTTTTTGGAAAAACAGCAAAGCAATGGAGAGAGGAGAACCCTGAGGCGGACGGTAATATCCGTGACCAAGCTACTCTAGAACAATTGGTAGTGCTTTCCAATTTGGAGAGTATCAATGCCATGTTGATTCATCAAGGGTTAGGCCAGCCCAAACGACTAGGGCAACTCAACCAAATTGCCATCACACAAATGACTTCTTTGCTCAACTCAAAGACAATTAAGAAACTGAACTAGTCGAATTAGAAGACTCATGAAAATAGGTCTAAAATGAAACCTCTGATATTACTGCTTTTTCTTGTTGCTGGAAACGCATTATATGGTTCTATCAAACTAGATACCATCGCGAATTGGCAAATTTATTATGATTCAGAATTGATCACTTCAGGCAATGAATATGCACATAGAGTTCCCGATACTGGTGTCCTTAAATTTGGTGAGGAAAGAAAAAATCTAGTAATCCATTATGGATATGATTTTGATAAACCAGAATGGCGTGAGATTACTATCAAATCTGGAGATGAGATAATCTACAGCGCCAAAGAGGAATTAAAAGACAACCATCCTGCAAAAATAGATTTTTCAAAAATCAGACAAATAGGCGAAGGGAAAATTAAGGGGATTCAAGTCTACTATTCGGATGATATTACTACTGAAAAAAATAGATTGATCAGTAAGATTAACTTGATTTACCCTTAACAAAAAAACCACCCCTTTTCAGAGGTGGTTTTCCATTATAATCAAGATTTAGCATCTTACTTTCCTGCGTTGAAGCGTTTATTTACTTCGTCCCAGTTAATAACGTTAAAGAAGGCTGCAATATAATCAGGTCTTCTGTTCTGGTAATTGAGGTAATAGGCATGTTCCCAAACATCGAGGCCTAAAATTGGAGTACCTCCGCAACCCACATTGGGCATTAGCGAATTGTCTTGGTTAGCAGAAGAACAAACCTCTACTTTTCCGCCAGCATGTACACAAAGCCAAGCCCAACCCGAACCGAATCGAGTAGCCGCAGCTTTCGAGAATGCTTCTTTAAAACCATCGAATGAGCCATAAGCCGCATTGATAGCCTCTGCTAATTCTCCTGTAGGTTGCCCGCCACCATTTGGCGACATTACCGTCCAAAATAAGCTATGGTTGTAAAAACCACCACCATTGTTTCTAACAGCAGCGTTGTCGGTATGATTGGCCAAAAGCTCTTCGATACTTTTGCCCTCCATGTCTGTGCCAGCAATGGCAGCATTCAAATTATTAGTATAGCCAGCATGGTGCTTGTCGTGATGGATCTCCATCGTTCTTGCATCTACATGTGGTTCAAGTGCGTCAAACGCGTATGGTAAATCTGGAAGTTTAAAAGCCATTTTATATCTATTTAAAAATTCAACAAAAATTTATTACGGTCTTAATTTAGAAAAAAACTCTTTGAGTAGTGCCTCGCTCTCCTTTTCCAACAAGCCAGCTACGACTTCTGTTTTCGGATGGAGCAAGTTTTTTTGGTGTTGGCTGAAGCCACGCTTTTCATCGCTAGCCGCATACACCAATTTTCCTAACTGTGCCCAATATTGTGCTCCTGCACACATGGTGCATGGCTCTAGTGTAACATATAATGTGCACTCTTTCAAATATTTTGCCCCTAAATAATTAAAGGCAGACGTCAATGCCAACATTTCGGCATGCGCAGTTACATCATTTAGTTGCTCGGTTTGATTATGTGCCCTGGCAATGATCCGCTTTTCGGCCACTACTACGGCCCCAACGGGCACCTCGCCTTTTTCGAAAGCCAATTTAGCTTGTTTCAAGGCCTCACCCATGAAAAACTCGTCTTTATGTACGGATAGTTCCAAATTTCTTAAAGTTTTGGTTCAACGGCCCAATAACAGCCAATATTTACGCAACGATTGCAGCATAATATTAGCCCCATTTGCTAAAACAATTGCTAAATTTACCGCTCATTTTTATTGAAGCATACGATGTTAAGAACGCATACTTGTGGCGAATTAAGAGAAAGTAATATCAACGAGCAGGTAACACTTTGCGGATGGGTTCAGCGCCAACGCGATAAAGGTGGCCTTATGTGGATTGATTTAAGGGACCGATACGGCATTACTCAGCTTTCTTTCGAAGAAGGGGTGAGCACTCCCGAAGTATTGGAAACCGCCAGAAAATCGGGAAGAGAATTCGTGGTTAAAGCCACTGGAACGGTCGTAGAGCGCTTTTCTAAAAATGACAAAATCCCAACTGGAGCAATAGAAATTAAGGTTGAAAACCTTGAAATTTTGAACGCTTCTAAAGTTCCTCCATTCTTGATCGAGGATGATACTGACGGTGGCGAAGAACTTCGCATGAAGTACCGCTATTTAGATTTGAGAAGAAATGAAGTGAGAAGCAAACTTCAACTTCGCTCTAAATTGGCCATGGCCGTTCGCAATTACCTCGACCAACAAAATTTTATTGAGGTAGAAACGCCTGTACTCATCAAGTCTACCCCAGAAGGAGCCCGTGATTTCGTGGTGCCATCGCGCATGAACCAAGGCGAATTCTACGCTTTACCTCAATCGCCTCAAACCTTTAAGCAATTGCTAATGGTTTCCGGTTTCGATCGTTATTTCCAAATCGTGAAATGTTTTAGGGACGAAGATTTAAGGGCCGATCGTCAGCCTGAGTTCACGCAAATAGACTGTGAAATGTCCTTCATTTCGCAAGAAGATATTCTCAATACTTTCGAGGGATTAACCCGCCATTTATTCTCCACCGTTCGTGGTGTTGAATTGGGTGAATTCCCAAGAATGACCTTTGACACGGCAATGACCAAATACGGAAACGACAAACCAGACATCCGTTTTGGTATGGAGTTTTTTGAATTGAATGATTTAGCACAAAACAAAGGCTTTGGCGTTTTCGATGCCGCTGAATTAGTGGTTGGAATTTGTGCCGAAGGTTGTGGCGAGTATACCCGCAAACAATTAGATGCTTTGACTGACTTTGTAAAACGTCCACAAATTGGTGCTAAGGGCTTGGTTCATGTTAAATGCAACGAAGACGGTACTTTCAAATCTTCTGTAGATAAATTCTACAGCCAAGAAGACCTTAAAGCTTGGGCAGACAGAGCTGGAGCAAAACCTGGTGATTTACTTTTGATTTTGAGTGGATCGGCAAACGAGGCACGCAAGCAAATGAGTGAATTACGTTTGCAAATGGGTAAAGAATTGGGCTTAAGAGATAAAACTACCTTCCAACCACTTTGGGTAGTAGACTTCCCTTTATTAGAGTGGGATGAAGAAAGCAAACGCTTCCACGCCATGCACCACCCATTCACTTCTCCAAAAACAGAGGATATTGCTTTGCTTGATACTGACCCTGGAAAAGTAAGGGCCAATGCCTATGATTTGGTCATCAATGGCGTTGAAATTGGTGGCGGGTCTATCAGGATCCATGATAAAACCACTCAACAATTAATGTTCAAACACTTAGGCTTTACCGAAGAGGAAGCGAAAGCTCAGTTTGGATTCTTGATGGATGCGTTCGAATTTGGTGCGCCTCCACATGGCGGTATTGCCTTTGGTTTCGATAGGCTTTGTGCCATGTTTGGTGGGTCAGATAGTATCAGAGATTACATCGCCTTCCCGAAAAACACTTCTGGTCGAGACGTAATGATTGATTCTCCTTCTAACATCGATGAGGCTCAATTGAAAGAATTAGGGATTAAACTGCGTTAGGCAGCCATTCCTATATATCTGATTTCGAAGGCTATCCGTATTGTTTAATTTGTAAATTCGGACTTTGATTGAAGGCCAAAGCGCCTGCTGTAGTCTATAAGTACAGCAGCTAGAACAGATCAAATTCAAATGAAAGGTAAGCTAACACCTAGATTCTATATGCGATTCAGTTTCGCCATAGCCTTGTTGCTATGGCTGGCGCTTACGCTTTTAGATGTATTGCAGGTGCTAGCCTCACGCAGTCAGGTAGATTTGGGTCTGTCGCCATTGGTGCCGCTTTTATTGATCGATCTGTTTTTTCTCTTCGTAGGGTTTCATTTTCGGTTCAGGATCAAGAAAATCGAAAGCGGAAATTTCATTGATTTTCTTTGGCAAGTATTTGCCATTGGCTTATTGGCTACCCTTATTTCGTTGGCAATAGGTTTGTTCAAAGAGTCTATAGACGGCTCAGCTTTAGCGAATAATCCATTTCTGGACGCTGTGCTTTATAGTATCCGTTTTGGCTTAATTTCAATTTTCCTTATCTCCACTTTTACGGTTTGGAAAAAGCTCATCCTTTATCAAAAGTCAAAACGACTTTTGATTTGGTGGAACATCTTTGAAGGAACAATCCTCCTTTCCATTTTCTATAATTTCACAGGCCAAGTTTTTCAAGAGAGTGCTGTTTTTCAGGTGCTTTTTGGAGCAATGGCGCTCATGGGGCTTATTCTTTCTGCCAATTTAAAATGGGTGGCTTATCTCAATTTTAAACAAAAGTGGAAAAGCATTTTATTGATTCTTTTGGTGGCCATTTATTTGGGCTACTTTTTTACCTCCATCTATGTTCCTGGCGCTGATACTCCAGACATGCTGGCGCCAATCGACAATCTATTTATTTTGTCGCTCTTTGTTTTCTTGCTTTTCTACAGCATTTTCTCACTCCTTGTCATCGTTTTTAACCTTCCTACCTCTTCTGTTTTTGAGAAGAAAATGGAAGAGGCGATCAATTTCCAGCGACTGAGCCAATCCATTCAACAAGGGGAAAATGAAAATCAAATCTTCGACATTTTATTGGCGAGCTCGATGAGCGCGGTATATGCCGATGCGGGCTGGTTAGAAATTGAAAGAAGGGGTTCCGATGAACCTGAAATCCGAAGAAAGAACATTAGCCCAACCAATAGGCTTGAAGTGCTCAGCCAAATTAGCTTGAGCAAGCAGAAAACGGTACTCAAAAATCCACTTTCCAAGGCGAGCATCCATGACCAAACGCTGGTGGTGTTGAAGAAAACGAATTTCAAATCTGCACTTATTGTTCCATTGGCCATTCAGGAAGAAATAGTGGGCAAAATGTACTTGGTGAACGAGCTAAGCGATGGCTTTAACAAAGAGATGATCAACATCATCAACACCTTCGCAAGCCAAGCCAGCATCTCCATTGAAAACTTTAGGCTTTTGGGCGAAGCTTTAGAAAACGAGCGATATAAAAAGGAATTAAACATTGCCAAGAAAGTACAAAGAGCCTTGCTACCAACGCAGCTTGACCATGATGATGCCTTTCAAATCCATGCCTTTACCCAAGCTGCTGCCGAAGTTGGGGGTGATTATTACGATACTTTTAGATTAGGTGAGCACAAGTTCGCTGTGGTAATTGGTGACGTTTCTGGAAAAGGAACTTCAGCAGCATTTCACATGTCGCAAATGAAGGGGATTTTTCAAAGCCTTGTTCAGCTGGATTTGTCAGCCACTGAATTTTTAGTCAAGGCCAATAAAGCTTTGAGTGCTTGTTTGGAAAAAACTTCATTCATCACGCTTACCTACTTCGTAATCGATACCAAAAAGAAAAGTCTTGAATTCTCGAGAGCAGGCCATTGTCCAACGCTTTATTACTCAAGCAAAAATGGCAAGGCCGAATTTTTAGAGAATAAAGGCTTAGGATTGGGCATCCTTCGCAATGATAATTTCAAGCACTATGTGTTCAAAAATGAGATGGCTTTTCAAAAGGATGATGTCTTGGTGCTATACACCGATGGCATTTCTGAGGCGGCCAATCATGATGGTGAGGAATTTGGGTATGATCGTATGGAACGTATTTTGAATGAAAATGCTAAGTATGATGCCGTTTCTATTCAAAAAATGATGATTCAAAAGCTCTATGAGTTTTGCGAGAATAAAGATTTAGATGATGACTACACGATGGTAGTGATCAAGTTTAAATAAAGGACGTATACAAAAGAGGCTATGCTAGATATTTTACAATCTTCAGAAAACAATTACATCTCCATTACCGTAACTGGTGATGCGGATGCGAGTTCATCTATTAAACTTGACAAGGCCATTCGCTGGGCATTCGATGAAAGTCTTCAAAAGATCATCATTGATTGTACTCATCTCAACTACATTTCTTCGGCTGGACTTGGCGTGTTCATGTCGTACATCGAAGAAATCAACCAAACCAATACCACATTTATTATTTATGGACTATCCGAAAAGGTATTGAAGGTTTTTGGTATTCTGGGATTAGACCAACTATTAAAGATCGTAGGTACAAAAGAAGAGGCTTTAGCTCAAATAAATGGCATATAGTTTTAACATACCGTACAGTAAAAACAAGCTCAGGCTCATGCGCAAGTTCGTCACAGACGTGCTGCACGAACATCACGTGTCTGACATTGAAACCAACATGATGGTATTGGCAGTGGATGAAGTTTGCGCCAATATCATTATCCACGGGCAACCCTCCAACCTTGAAGACAATGTAAAGATTACCATAAAGGTTGATCAAGATCGCGTGTGTTTTGAGATTGTCGATCAAGGAGCGGCATTCGATATTCTTAAATATTCAGAACCTATTATTGGTGACCTGATAAAAATGAAACAAAAAGGAGGCGTAGGTATAATGCTGGTGAAGAAAATCATGGATGAAATTGAATTCCAATCTGGCCCAAAGCAAAATATTCTAAGACTTTGCAAAAACGTTGAATTCGAAAAGTAACTCGACTTACCCCCTATGCGATCATTACTCCTGCTCTTTTTCACTTTATTTTCGGTTACTCAAATCTTTGCTTTTCAAAAAAACGAAGCTGTGGCAACCATAAACGATAGGCCGATCTCAAAAGGCGAGTTGTTATATGCGTACAAAAAGAATCGCCCTAAAAATGAGAAAATTCAGGTGGATTCTCTGGAAAAATACCTGGAGCAGTACATCAATTTTAAGCTAAAAGTACAGCAAGCTGAAAAGCTAGGAATTGATACCACTAAAGCCTTTAAAGAGGAATTCGAAGGCTATATAAGCCAGGTCCAAAAGCCTTACTTGCAAAACCCAATCAGCGAATTGGATTTGGTACAAGAGGCTTATGATCGAATGAAATATGAAATAAACGCCTCCCATATCCTTATCATAATCGATAATGCCAATAGCCCAGCAGATACGCTACAGGCCTATCAAAAAATAGATTCCGTTCGAAACCTGGCGCTGAATGGAGATCCGTTTGAGGAGTTGGCCAAAAAATACTCTAGCGATGGATCTAGCCGCAATGGCGGCAACTTGGGTTGGTTTAGCTCCATGGCCATGGTCTACCCTTTCGAAAGTGGCGCTTACAATACACCAAAAGGCGGAATATCAGAGATTGTAAGATCACAGTTCGGCTATCATATCATTAAGGTAAATGATAAAAGAGAAAGCAGAGGAAAAGTGAAAACCTCACATATTTTTCTTTCAAAAAATGGAAAGTCGCTTGAAAGCGGAAGACAACTGATCAAAACCATTTATGATTCAATCCAAAACGGAGGAGATTGGCGACAGCTCTGTATCAAATATTCGGAAGATGCACAGACCAAACTCAACAGTGGGGCACTTCCATTCGCGGGAACAGGTGAATTGCCCGATGAATTCTTGAATGGTGCCTACAGCATCGCGCAACCTGGCATCATCCGAGAGCCTTTAGAAACATCGTATGGTTGGCATATTATCCGCCTTGATGCTAAGCAAGAGTTGCCCTCTTTTGCCAGTTTGAAAGATGAAATTTCAGAGAAAATCAGAAGGTCGGGTAGAAATCAACTCGACAGCGAAGCATTGGTCAAAAAGCTGAAAGCAGAAAACGGCTTTGAGCAAGACCTCAAGTTATTGGAAACCACCATCGAAAGCGCTTCTAAGGTTGGATTGGCAAACATTGACCTTTCAAAAATAGGAAGTCAGACGATTTTCAAAATCGGTAATAGGACCATTACTTACGAAGCTTACTTTGCGAGTTTAGGCAATGCCAATCAATTGAATTCAACTGCGCTTTGGAGCAGGTACAAGACTTTTGAAAGGGAAGAAATCATGACGTATGAAGACAGTCAGTTGACAAGCAAATACCCTGAGTTCGGCTATCTATTGAATGAATACAAAGAGGGGCTCATGCTTTTCGAAATCATGGAAAAAGAAATCTGGAACAAAGCCAGCGAAGACAGCATTGGTTTAGCTCAGTTTTTTGCAGCGAATATCAAGAACTTTCCTGCCCCGGAACGCGGAGATTTTTTGGTTATAGAAAGCAGCAATCCAGCCCTATATCATAAAATTCTCGACTCCTTGCAAGTCAATTGGGATGCTGATGTTGAAAACCAGCTAAAATCTAAGCTTGATGCCAGAGCGCTTAGCGCGTTAAAAATTGCTAAAAGAACTTTTGAACGGCATGAATTACCTAATTTCGATCAAAAATGGAAAGAAAAGGAAGTGCAAGGCGATCGTTCTAACCTAAAGATATACAGCCTTCAACAGATAATTGAAGCCGGTTATTATCGTTTGGAGGAAGTAAAAGGCTTAGTAATTTCAAATTATCAAGACCATTTAGAGCAGGAGTGGGTAAAGCGACTTCGCGCTCAAAATAGAGTAAAAATTGACCACAAAATTTTGAAGCAGTTAGCTTCTGATGAAAACTAGTAAGACCTACATATTAACAGCGCTTATACTCACCCTTTGTGGTTGCGAGTTTTTAGGGATGGAATCCGAGAGCAAAACGGAAGACACTTCTAATTTAGTTGCGCGTGTGGGAAATACCTACTTGTATAAAACAGACATTGCCAACCTTACTAATAATCAAATATCAACGAAAGACAGTATAGAAATAGTCAACAAGTTTATAGACAACTGGATCAGAAAAGAGCTTTTTATAAAAGAGGCTACAAGTAATAAACGCATAGATCAGTCCGAAATTCAAAGAAAAGTAGAAGCCTACCGCTATACCTTGATTTCGTACGAATACCAAAGGCTTAAGGTAGAAGAGCAGCTGAACAAGGAAGTAAGCGAAGAAGAAATTTTTCAATATTATGAGGACAACATAGAGAATTTTCAATTGCGGCAGAACATTCTTCGGGGGCGCTATCTCAAAATCTCTCAAAAAGCACCAAAAAAAGCCGATGTTCGCAGATGGATAAAATCAGATCGGCCAGTTGACCTGGAAGAGCTGAAATCTTATAGCTTCCAATTTGCGAGTGACTATTCGATTCAAGATTCCACTTGGCTAAACTTCGATGAACTCACTAAAAACTCACCCTTCTCTACTGTTGAAAACAAAGTTCAGTTTCTTAGAAGGAATCGTTATGTCGAAGAATCTGATTCTCTCTATCTTTACCTCTTCAGAATACATGAATTTAAACTGTCTGAACAGGTTTCGCCCTTAGAATATGTAAAAGACGATATCAAGAACATAATCATAAACAAGCGAAAGGTAGAAATAGCAAAGAGTTTGGAGAATACAGTGTATGAAAGAGCAAAAAGAAATGATGATTACGAAATATATAAATAGAGTCCTGACGATTACACTTTTAGCCGCTATTTCAATGAACTTGGCCAAGGCTCAGGGCGAAGTTGTAGATAAAATTGTGGCTAAGGTAGATGACTACATTATACTTAAAAGTGAGGTTGAACAAACCTATGCCAGCTTTTTGGCCAGCGGCCAAGCTTCTTCTTTTACCGGTGATGCCCGTTGTCTTGTAATCAATAAATTGGTAGAAGATAAGTTGATGCTCGCCATGGCAGAAATCGACTCGGTTGAGTTAGATCCTGGAAGAGTCGATTATGAACTACAAGGCAGAATGCAAAGAATATTGCAACAGTTTGGCTCTGAGCGAGCTATTCAACAAGCATATGGCAAATCCATCGACCAATTTATGGACGAATTAAGGCCATCCATCGAAGAACAATTAAAAATCAAAGAACAGGAAAATAATATCCTTAGCTCAGTAACGGTTACCCCTGCCGATATCAGAAGATTCTACAATGGGATTCCAAAGGATAGTTTACCGCTTTATAGTATTGAGTATGAAGTCGGGGTAATTATTAAAGAGCCCACTCCAAGTGAAGCTGAAATCCAACGCATTAAAAACCAGTTGCTAAGCTTAAGAGAGCGAGTGCTCAAAGGTGAAGATTTTGAAATTTTGGCCATTGAATTTTCTGAAGGCCCCTCTGCCCCCAAAGGTGGTAATCTAGGCTTTTCCAAAAGAGGCAGCTTTGACCCAGCCTTCGAGGCAGGTGCTTTGGCCCTAAAACCAGGAGAAATATCGATGCCAATCGTTTCTTCTTTTGGTATACATTTGATTCAATTGCTCGAAAAGCGAGGAAATGAATTCAATACCCGCCATATCATCATGATTCCCAAAGCAACACAATCAGACATTGAAGACACTAGGCACTTTTTGGATAGCCTTAGGGAACAAATTTTGGCCGACAGTATAACTTTTGCAGATGCCGCGAAACAATTTTCAGACGATGAGGGTACTAGCTCTAACGGTGGATTTTTGAGTGGTCAGTTTGGTTCAAGTAAAATACCTGCAGATGCATTGGATCCTGCTATGTTTTTCAAGTTGGATGAAATGAAAGAAGGCGAAATTTCGAAGGCCGAGGTAATCGATCTTGACCCTGCAACCAAAGCACTTCAACTCCTTTATTTCAAGTCGAGAACAGCCCCTCATAGGGCCAATATGACGGATGATTACGAAAAACTCAGGGCTGCCACGCTCCAAATGAAAAGAGCTCAAAAAAGAGCCGATTACATCAAACAAAAAATGCAAGAGGTTTATGTCCTTGTCGATCCAGAATTCAATCGCTGTGGCATAACTAACAACTAATAAGCATGAAAGAAAAAATATCGGAAGTAGCCTTAGCAGACCAATTTTTTGAAGATTTTGGCCTCTTAAAAAAAGAAATATCTAAAATCATTATTGGCCAAGAAGAAGTAGTCAATCTCCTATTGACTTCGGTTTTTTGCCAAGGACATAGTTTATTGGTTGGGGTGCCAGGCTTAGCAAAAACGCTGTTGATCCATACCATTTCTTCCGCCTTGGACCTCACTTTCAGCAGGATCCAGTTCACGCCTGACCTTATGCCTTCAGACATTCTAGGCGCTGAAACTCTCGATAAAGACCGGAATTTTAAATTTATTCAAGGCCCTATTTTCGCCAATATCGTTCTGGCAGATGAAATTAACAGAACTCCCCCTAAAACACAGGCGGCCCTTTTAGAGGCCATGCAGGAATATTCCGTGACCATCGCGGGCCAACATTTTCCGTTGCAAAAGCCGTTCTTCGTTTTGGCCACTCAAAACCCGATTGAACAAGAGGGAACTTACCCATTGCCTGAAGCGCAACTTGACCGTTTTTTGTTTAACATTCAGTTGAACTACCCCTCCTTCCAGTCGGAAGTTGACATTGTAAAAGGAACAACGACTGATGTACAAAAAGTGGTGAATAAGGTACTCGACCAAAAACAGGTGTTAGAATACCAGCATTTGGTCCGAAGAGTGCCCGTAGCGGATAATGTGATTGAATATGCGGTTGGCTTAGTACACAAAACACGTATTGATTCAGATTTGGCTCCTGCCATTACCAAAGACTATGTGGAATGGGGGGCTGGCCCACGTGCTTCGCAAAACTTGATCATAGCGGCCAAGTGCAATGCCCTTTTGAACCACAAGTATTCTCCTGACATAGAAGACGTTAAAGCTGTTGCGAAACCAATCTTAAGACATAGAATAGTGCGTAACTTCAAGGCCGAAGCAGAAGGCATTACTATTGACAAACTGATTGAAGCCCTGCTTTAATTGGAGTAATCGTAAAAACCTTTGCCTGATTTTCGGCCAATGTGTCCGGCATCTACTTTCTGCTCTTGAATTCTTGAAGGCCTAAATTTTGGGTCCTGATGAAAGGCGTTGTACATCGAAGTGGTCACCGAAAAATTAGTGTCCACCCCAATTAAATCCATCAGCCTAAAAGGTCCCATTTTAAAACCAGAAGATTCTAAGAGTCTGTCGATTCCTTTAACATCTGAAACCTGCTCTTCTAAAACTTTGAGTCCTTCGACATAGAAATTTCTAGCTACGCGATTCACTATAAAGCCTGGGGCATCTTTTGCTAAAACGGGTACTTTTCCCAATTGCTTGGCCAACTCAAAAATTACTTTTGCGGTATTCTCAGATGTGGAAGCACCAGAAATTACCTCCACCAGTTTCATAATGTGAGCTGGGTTAAAAAAGTGCATGCCTGCAAAACGTTCAGGATGCTTTAAATCCTTTGCAATTCTGGTAATGGGAATAGAGGAAGTGTTTGAAGCCAAAATTGTTTCCATTTTGTTCTGAGCTTCCAACTTGGCAAACAATTCCTTTTTGATTTCTAACTTCTCCAGAATGGCTTCAATAATTACATCTGCGATTAAATCAGAAAAGTGCTCGCTGAAAGTAATTTTCGTGAGCGCTTGCTCCTTCTCGATCACAGTCAGTTTTCCTATTTCTATTCCCTTCTGAAGATTGGAAACAATATTTTGACGGGCAGATTTTAAGGATTTTGAATTCAAATCATACAATACGACCTCAAACCCAGCCATTGCCGCAATTTGAGCGATACCTTGCCCCATGGTACCAGCACCAACAACTCCAATTTTCTTTATCTCGTCTAGTCTCATTAAAGTGAGTTGAATTGTTTCAGAAAGCGAATATCATTTTCTGTAAAAAGTCGCAAATCCTTAATGCCATAGCGTAACATGGTAATTCTTTCAATACCCATTCCGAAGGCAAAACCAGAATATACAGTGGAATCTATTCCGCAGTTTTCAAGCACGTTGGGATCAACCATTCCTGCGCCACCAATTTCTACCCAACCGCTGTGCTTGCAAATATTGCAGCCATCTCCATGGCATATTTGGCACGAAATATCAATCTCGGCACTTGGCTCAGTAAAAGGAAAGTAAGATGGTCTAAAGCGCACTTGAGTGTCTTTAGTGTACATTTCTTTGGCAAAATGATATAGGGTTTGCTTTAAGTCGGTAAAAGAAACCCCTTTGTCTACATAAAGTCCTTCCATTTGATGGAAAACACAATGAGCCCTTGCTGAAATGGCCTCATTTCTGAACACTCTCCCTGGCGACAACGTTCTTATGGGGGGCTTTTCATTTTCCATGACTCTAATCTGAACCGAAGAGGTATGGGTGCGAAGCGCGATATCTGGGTTCTTTTCCAGAAAGAAAGTATCCTGCATTTCTCTGGCAGGGTGATTCTCTGGAAAGTTAAGGGCAGTGAAATTATGCCAGTCGTCTTCAATCTCAGGACCAGATGATACATTGAAGCCTATGCGTTCAAAAATCTCAATAAACCTTTGGCGAGTGGCCGTTAGTGGGTGAATCGATCCAAATGAGTCCTCAATAGAAGGTAACGTTAGGTCTGGATGAGCCTCATGACTTTCAGCACTTCCCTTTAAGCTATCAATATGAAATTGAAATTTCTCATCAGCCAAATTTTTGAGTGCGTTCACCTCTTGACCATAGGCCTTCCTCTCTTCTGCCGGAACATCCTTCATGTTTCCAAACAGTTCGCCAATAACGCTTTTCCGACTGATGTACCTCATTCTGAAGTTTTCTAAATCGGACTCTGAGTTCACTATGCTGACTTCTAATTCCCTTTTTATCTCCTCGATCAAATTCGACATACACTGCTAATAATAATTCCGTACAAAAATAGGGTTTGGCATGAATTAATCCCTCTAAGCTTATATTTTTGTCTATGATGAAAAATATACTTGTGACAGGAGGTGCTGGCTATATAGGTTCGCACACTGTGGTAGAACTTCACAATGCAGGCTACGAACCTATTATTGTGGATAATTTATCGAATTCGAGCATCACAGTGTTACAAGGTCTAAAGAATATTACTGGCAAAGAATTTCCCTTTTATCAAATTGATTGCAATGATAAAGAAGCCTTAAGGTCAGTATTCAAAGAAAATAAGATAGATGGCATCATACATTTCGCTGCTTTTAAGGCAGTTGGAGAATCCGTAGCCAAGCCACTCAACTATTACGAAAATAATGTAGGCTCACTTATGACCTTGATCAGGCTTATGAAAGAAGAAAATGTAAGTCAGCTTATTTTTTCATCATCGTGTACGGTATATGGCCAACCCGATCAACTCCCGGTCACTGAGAAGAGCCCAAAAAAGGTGGCGGAATCGCCTTATGGGAATACAAAACAGATTTGTGAAGAAATAATTGAAGACACTACAATCTCAGATAAAAATTTTAGGGCCATTGCGTTGCGATATTTCAATCCCATCGGTGCTCATCCGACTTCCGAAATTGGAGAATTACCATTGGGCGTTCCTAACAACCTAGTTCCATTTATTACTCAAACTGCCGCAGGATGGAGAGAGGAACTGACCGTTTTCGGTGATGACTATGACACACCAGACGGAACTTGCATTAGAGATTACATTCATGTTGTTGACCTTGCAAAAGCACATGTTAAAAGTTTAGATTTTTTAAACAAGCATAGAGAGGTCTCATTTGACATTTTCAACTTGGGAACAGGCAATGGGAATACTGTGCTTGAGATCGTCAATTCCTTTGAAAAAGTGACAGGAGTAAAGTTAAACTATAAAATTGGAGCAAGACGCAGTGGGGACATTGAGAAAGTTTACGCTGACGTAACTAAATCTTCCGAAGGTTTGGGCTGGAAAACAGAGAAAACTCTTGACGAATCACTTCTTGACTCTTGGAACTGGCAATTAAGACTTACTAAACCTTGATTTCTCTGTTGATCTAATAAAATCAACATTTCGGCTACCTTTTTTGTCAAATGGACTTAATTTCGTGGTGTAAATCGTCTATTTGTTAACCTTTGTAAAAAAAATAAAGACATGAAAATAGCAGTAATAGGTACTGGTTATGTAGGATTGGTAACAGGAACATGTTTTGCCGAAGTGGGTATCGATGTGACTTGTATCGACATAGACCAGAAGAAAATTGACGGTTTAAAAAATGGCATTATGCCTATTTACGAACCTGGCCTCGAAACCATGGTTAAAAAGAACTTCGAGAAAGGTCGTTTACATTTTTCCACTGATTTGGCAGCCAGCATTCAAGGTTGTGAAACCGCCTTTATTGCGGTTGGAACCCCTCCTGGCGAAGATGGCAGTGCAGATTTAAAATATGTACTTGCTGTGGCTAAAGCAATCGGTGAAAACATGAACAACTACATGGTAGTGGTAACAAAAAGTACCGTACCCGTAGGCACTGCACAAAAAGTAAAAAAAGAAGTTAGCGAGGCTTTAAAGAGAAGAGGCCAAAACATTGAATTTGATGTTGCATCAAATCCAGAGTTTCTGAAAGAAGGCGCTGCAATTGCGGACTTTTTAAAGCCAGACAGAATCGTTGTCGGAGTAGAATCTGAAAAGGCTGAGGAAATGATGAAGAAGCTCTATAAGCCATTCTTACTCAACGGCCATCCTACCATTTTTATGGATGTTCCATCCGCAGAAATGACCAAGTATGCCGCCAACTCAATGCTCGCTACAAAGATCAGTTTCATGAACGACATCGCCAATCTTTGCGAAATCATGGGAGCCGATGTGAACATGGTGAGAAAAGGAATAGGCAGTGATAATAGAATTGGCAATAAATTCATTTATCCAGGAGTTGGTTACGGTGGCTCATGCTTCCCTAAAGATGTAAAAGCGCTGATCAAGACAGCACAGGAAAACGGGTATACAATGTCTGTTTTAAAAGCAGTCGAAGAGGTCAACGATCGTCAAAAATCAGTGATGGTGAACAAAGTGAAAAAGCACTTTGGAAACGATTTAACTGGAAGAACATTCGCCATGTGGGGGCTTTCTTTTAAGCCAAAAACTGACGACATGCGCGAGGCGCCTTCAGTGGTGATTATCAACGCGCTTTTGGCGGCTGGAGCGAAGGTCAAAGTTTATGATCCAATCGCAATGGAAGAAGCTAAACACGATTTGCATGATACTGTGACTTATGCAAAAGATGAGTATGATACATTGATTGATGCTGATGCACTTCTTGTCGTTACAGAATGGCCAGAATTCAGACTTCCAAATTTTGATGTGGTATCGCGCTTGTTGAAGTCTAAAGTGGTGTTTGATGGTAGAAATATCTATGACAAAAATGAGCTCGTTGCGCAAGGTTACTCATACTACGGAATAGGCATCTGATGAAAAGAGTTTTAATCACAGGGGCTGCGGGCTTCTTAGGATCCCATTTATGTGATCGTTTTATCAAGGAAGGCTATTATGTAATCGGAATGGATAACCTCATTACAGGTCATCTTTCAAATATTGAGCACTTAATGCCCTTAGCCAACTTCGAATTTCATCATCATGACGTTTCGAATTTCGTTCACGTTTCAGGCGAACTGGACTATATACTACATTTTGCATCGCCTGCTAGCCCGATAGACTATCTAAAAATTCCGATCCAAACTTTGAAAGTTGGTTCTTTAGGAACACATAATTTATTAGGTCTAGCCAGAGTAAAAGGTGCCAGAATGCTTATCGCTTCAACTTCAGAAGTGTATGGAGATCCCTTGATACACCCACAAACAGAAGAGTATTACGGAAACGTAAACCCAGTGGGACCAAGAGGTGTATACGATGAAGCCAAGAGATTCCAAGAAGCCATCACAATGGCCTATCACACCTATCATGGCTTAGAAACCCGTATTGTAAGAATTTTCAATACTTACGGCCCAAGAATGAGACTGAATGACGGCCGCGTACTTCCTGCATTCATAGGCCAAGCCCTTCGGGGAGAAGACCTAACCATTTTTGGAGACGGTTCTCAAACCAGGTCGTTTTGTTATGTAGATGATCAGGTAGAAGGTATATTTAGACTTTTGTTGTCAGACTATCCTTATCCTGTGAACATTGGCAACCCAGATGAAATCACCATCTCTCAATTTGCCGAAGAGATCATTGCACTGACTGGAACGAATCAAAAAGTGGTTTATAAGCCTCTTCCCAAAGATGACCCTATGCAAAGGCAGCCCAATACAACCAAGGCAAGAGAAATACTAGGTTGGGAAGCTAAGGTATCAAGGGCCGAAGGCTTAAAAATTACTTATGATTACTTTAAATCTCTGCCTAAGGAAAAGCTGTTCGAAAAAGACCATAAAAACTTTGACGGTTATATCCGATAAACTTACAACCCGAAAGGAGATGATAGTGTCTTCTATGCATGACCCTAAGAATACTTTTTATACTCCTTTCATTTATATCGATTTATAAGGCATCTGCATACCAAACCGATAATGATTCAGTACATTTTGTTCATAATCTAACCATCAATCAGGGGGCACTTATTTCTTACCAGAATAAGGCTCCTTTTTGGTTAACCAACAACAATAGTGGACGATTTGAAGATACAGGTGCTTCAAATGCTTTTACAAATGTCCACTTTGTAAAACACGGTGATCAAACCAAACCAATAGACTACTTTTACGGAGGAGAACTCAATCTCTTGGCATCGGATAAAGTCACGTTATCCACAATACAAGGATATGCAGGACTGCAATTCAAGTTCCTAAATCTCCGAATTGGTAAAAAGGAAGAGTTTTTTGGTCTTAGCGACTCCACGCTCACCATTGGTAATTTAACCTACGGCAACAATGCTAGGCCTATTCCAAAGATAGTACTGACAACTAACGACTGGATAAACGCTCCAATCTTACCAAGGCTCTTCAGTTTCAAAGCATATTTGGCCCATGGTTGGTTCGAAAAAAACCGATTCCAAAGTAGTGCCCTTCTTCATGAGAAGTATGCCTATCTGAGAGCAAAAATTTATAAAGGCAAAGTAGAATTCATTTTTGGATTGCACCACAATGCACAGTGGGGCGGAATAAATGCGAGCGATAATTCGTCTCAGCCCACTGGCCTCAAAAACTTCAAAAGGATATTCCTTGGCGGATCAGGTGGAGGAGATGCCCTTCAAACAGACCAACAAAATGCCTTGGGTAACCATCTTGGAAGCTATGATTTAAGTACATCGTTGCAATTCAGAACATTCAAGGTAATCAACTATTGGCAATTCCTTTGGGAAGATAGCTCTGGGCTAAACCCATTAAACTGGCGCGATGGGCTCTTTGGTATAAGTGTAATTTTGGAAAATAAAAAAGCCCTGATTTCCAGGGTCAATCTCGAGATTATCCGAACGAATGACCAAGACGCTCTAAAAACAGGCAAAGATGGCAATCCATTCATAGAACCCGACAGCTTCTTTAATAATGGTGTTTATCGGTCTGGTTGGACTTACCAAAATCGTGGAATAGGCAATCCCGTCTTTCTCTTGCTTAATCCAGGGTCTACCTCTGGTAACTCCATAAAAAACATGGTAAATGGAGTTAATATAGGCCTTTCTGGAAAAAGAGGTTCAATCCAATATCGACTCAACTATCGATGGTTTAAAAATCAAGGTACATATACCGAAAGAATTGAGCCAAGTATAAAGCATAACGCTTTCATTGGCCAACTCATTTTGAATCGAAACAGAAATATAATCAATTTAAAAGGAGCGCTGGAATGGGGTAATTACTTAGGTGGGAACTTTGGTTTGCAGCTCAGTTATGGTTACCGCTTGGGACTAAATTAATTATTCAATTTTGTTTCAAAACGAAAAATAAACCAAAATCTTTGGCAACTCAATAGGCCTTTTCATTACCCTTAATTAGGGACATAAGTGTTAGCCCAATGATTTTGATATCTAACAAAAACGACCAATTCTGAAGATAGAAACGATCTAACCTTACGCGTGAACTCATCTGATAATAATCGGTTATTTCTCCCCTATAGCCCATGGACTGCGCCAAACCTGTAACCCCTGGTTTATAGGCATGGCGTTTTGCGTATTTCTCGACTTTATCTTGGTAAGAATGATTTAAAGAGATTGGGTGTGGACGTGGCCCAACAATCGACATATTACCGATAATGACATTAAAAAATTGAGGAAACTCATCAAGACTCGTCTTTCTTAGGAAAGCACCAAACTTGGTGATTCTTTCGTCATCTCGACTCGCCCATAAATAGTCTGCTTCCTTGTTTTTCACCATTGTCCTGAATTTGTAGCAATAGAATGGCACATTCCCCTTTCCATGTCTAGATTGTTTGAATAACACAGGCCCCTTTGATTCCAACTTTATGATCAGACCAAATAAAGGGTACATCCAACTCAAAAAGAAAACTAGTATTACAGAGGCGAACGCAATATCAAAACCACGTTTAACGAATTTATTTGCCCTTGAATCTAGAGGAAGGTTGTTAATATCAATAATTGGAACAGAGTCGTAGCGCCTCAAAACGAAGGTTTTAATGGCCTCTGTTTTGAACTCAGGCAATAACTTTACCTTTTTAAGGCTCGATTCTCCAATTTCGATTGCGCGTTCCAATACGTCACTAGGAACTCTTTCACTTACGTAGATATGATCAATATCTTCAATATTGGACGCATTGAAATCGTTGAACTGGCCAAGGTGGGGATGTATATGCGAGTCGGTGGATGCTCCATAAAAACCCTTCACCCTAATTCCATAATGACTCTTCTTCCGAAGTGTTTCAAAGAGCTTCATTCCAAGATCGTCATAACCAAGAATGACGGCATACCTAATATTTCCTCCAAAAGTCCTGTATTTATCGAGAATCAAATGAACAAAAACCCTGTAAATAGTAAGCCACACGAATAGCAAAAGGACTAAAGCAATAAAGAAGTGTCGGTCGATAAATTGGATTTCGGCAAAAAGCCAGAAAATTGAGATGATAGAAACAAAAATAAAAACGCTGATAAAGGCCTTTTTGAATGTATTATAATAGCTTACTGCCCTACCGATTTTGTAGTCTTTGTTTAAGTATGAGATAATGGGCCATGAAGTAAGGTAAACTGCCAAAGATATACCGTAGGTACGATCAAGGTTAAAATTACCCTCTGCAATATAAATCGATCCGAAAAAAATAAGCGTTAAAACGATCATTTCTCCGAGAACAAATAAATAAGGAAAGTATTTATTAAACCTTTTCTTCATTCCAACCGACTTGATTCTCTATTAATTAAACTATAAAAAATTACACTGCATCAAAGATATAAAACAAGTTTGACCTTTCTGAGCGATAAACTTGATTTAACGATTTAGCAACGTATAAGAAATAGAAACCTGTATACCCAAAGCATTATAAAGTTCGCCTCTATCGTATGCAAATTTGGTATCAAAGCTTAACTCCTCTTTATTGAATGCATTTTTCCATTGCAGCTCAATAACAGAATAAAACTGCTTGAGTGCCGGTAAGTAAACATATTCAAAATCAGGGTTGTTAGTTATACCCGCCCAGTTAAATCTACCCTCATAGATACCCGCATAAGTACCAAAATTCTTGGAGTATGTAAATAACCCTTTATAGGTAATTTGTCTCGAAAGCATGCCTTCAAAACCGAGATGCACCGCAGAAATTCTATTATTAGCAATGGCCACACCATAGTCTGGATACGGATTCATAAAATTGAGTGTGTACTTATAGGTTAGGAAAAGCGGATTGCCCATCACCCTTTCATTGTAAGTCCATCCAGACCTGTAGAGATAATTATTATAGTAGTCATCTCTTTCTCCAAATTCATACCCCATATTGTCTTCTACAGTTTGAACCGTTTCCGTAGGATCTGGAAAACCCATCCCACTTTGCCATTTTGATTGCAGCCACTCTATATGAACTTTGCTGATCAACTTCTCTTTATTTCCCAAATCCCATTCCAAACCCATCAAAAAATCCTTGAGACTGATATATTGAATACTCCCTTCATCTTCGAACTGTTTCTGGTAATTGAAACTTAAGCTTTGGTTGCCTATTATCTGTTTGAAAGTGAATTCTGTGATCCCCAGATGATTGCCCAAGCCATTCCCTTCTCCCCTGCCAATATCATCTGGATCGGGAATACCAGCGCCCACAAACACTTTCAAATAATCTGCAAAATCACTTGGCTGCCTAACACCTTGTGGAGAAACTCCACCGTACTGAGCAAAATGAACTACACCAGACGATATTTGGAGACCGATCACATCCTTAAGATCTAGAACCATATAAAAAGATTTACCATGCAATTGAGCTTTGGAAATGTATCGGTCCTCCTCAAGCCATCTATGACTGAATGATCCCTTGTATTTCAAATAACCGTGAGTAAAAGGTATCGGTTTGTATTCTTTCAAACTCAAACTCACCATAGGAACAGGCAAGGCATTTTCGCTTAAGGCTAGTGATCCTGAAGAAAGGCCCGAGCCAAAACCACCAAATGTTTGAGGAACACGGCCTGTCTCCAAATGCCAGTCCTTAAAGCTCAAGCTCAAATAATACTTCGAGAAGATATCATTCCTAAAACCAAATCCAGAACTCAATTTGAAATTTTTGCCAAGGCGCTTTTGATATTGAAGTTGACCAGATAGAAAAAAGGAGTCATTTGGGTCAACCTCTCCGAATTGATTGTTCACCAAATAGAATGGCACAACTTTATCATGGGTAGAGCCCAAGAACCCTGTTGAAATTGTAGCATGAATACTATCTCCTTTTATTTGCTCTTCTTGTGCAAACATGGCTATCCCATGACAGAACAAAACACCAAAAAAGAGCACTCTAATTTTCCGCATGGCAAACTCAAAGCCCCAAAGATATTAATCAAAAATCCAATTCGCTGAATTCGAAATTGATTTTAAGTTCAATTGAGCCTTTAGCTGCGAATACTTTGGTAGGCTTCGCTAAAATCATGCTCTATTTATCGAAATTTCCCGCCTTAAGTCGTGCAAAATAATCCTTGGCTGCGGCCATAGCCTTTGGCGCAAGAATCAGTGCCGAAACCATGGTTGGAATTGCCATTAAAGCAAAGCCACCGTCTATCAAGCTCACTACGAAACCGAGCGAAGCAACCGCCCCAACAACAATGGTTGCTATGTAGATGTAATTATAATAATTGCCGCGCTTGGCTCCGAACATGTAAGACATGCTCTTTACTCCATAATAAGAATAGGAAAGGAGCGTGGAAACAGCAAAAACCAAAATACATAAACCTAAAAGATACCCTCCAACACCTGGAATGGCCGTATTAAACGCCTCTAGCGTCAGGGTTACCCCCAAAAGACCAGTATCTGCCGCTCCTACATATTGATCGTAAACCCCAGTGCCCAAAATCACAAACGCGGTTAAGGAACATACCAAAAGCGTATCAATCGCAGGCCCGAGCATAGCAACCAAACCTTCTCTTACAGGTTCATCGGTTTTTGTATCACCGTGCACCATTGGGGCTGTTCCAATGCCAGCTTCATTCGAAAATGCAGCTCTTTTAGCACCAGTAATAATCACGGCTCCAATACCTCCACCCAAAATTGCATTGCCAGTAAAGGCTTCGTCAAGAATGGAAATAAAAATGCCCGGAATACCCGAAACATTCTGAAGCAAAATGTACACTACTAAAACGAAATAAAGTACTACCATGGAAGGGACAAGCTTAGATGCCACTTTACTTATCCTTTTAATTCCACCAAAGATTACTAGCGATACCAAAAACATCAATACCAGCCCCGTGATTAGCGAAGAAGTTTTAATGGACGAGCCAAAAATAGCAATTGAAGCCTCTGTATCGTAACCTATTGCAGGCCCCAAAATAGTGTTTAGTGCAGCCGTCAATTGATTGGCTTGAAAAATAGGCAAGGCACCCACCAAAGCGACTACACAGAAAAATGTGGCCATGGGTTTCCATTTTGGGCCTAAACCTTCGGTAATTACATACATGGGTCCGCCACGTACTTCACCTTCTGAATCCTTTCCCCGGTACATCACCGCGAGGGTACAAGTAAAAAATTTGGTCGCCATTCCAAAAAAAGCCGATATCCACATCCAGAAAATGGCACCAGGGCCGCCCATGGTAATGGCTACAGCTACTCCGCTAATATTACCCATTCCTACCGTGGCAGCAATGGCGGTTGAAAGCGCCTCGTAGTGCGTTATTTGACCTGCTTCATCTTTATTATCGTACTTTCCACGCAATACATTTACGGCATGGCCAAGGTATTTGAATGGCAAAAATCTAGAGTAGATAAGGAAGATCAATCCACCACCCATGACCAGAATGAGCAATGGAACGCCCCAAATCCAGCCTGCAAAACCCGTTACTGCATCTTCAATTATACCCAAGGAATTAAATTTTAGTTAAGCTACTATATTAGGTGAAACCATTTAACCTTACAAGTAGTATGGTGATTTTGTAGACTAAAGAGTTATTCCCCTAGCCAATCACTAATAAAAAAACTGAAAATTCAAGCCTAAAACCCTTATTTCCTTATTTTAAAACCTTGAAATACTTAGCCTCTGTAAAAATTTGACTAAAATTGAATCAAAAGTAAACATCAATAGAAAAACAAAATCAATGATCAACAAGGTAGTATCAAATGCCGAAGAGGCTGTAAAAGACATACCTGATAATGCAGTGCTCATGCTGGGAGGATTTGGGCTTTGCGGTATTCCTGAGAATTGCATCAGTGCTTTGCTCAAAACAGGTGTAAAAGGACTCACTTGTATTTCGAACAATGCAGGAGTCGATGATTTTGGAATTGGCTTAATGCTCAAAACCCGTCAGGTCAAGAAAATGATTTCAAGCTATGTAGGCGAAAATGCCGAGTTCGAAAGACAATTACTGTCTGGCGAATTGGAAGTAGACCTTATTCCGCAAGGCACCCTTGCCGAACGTATCAGGGCTGGCGGAGCGGGCATACCAGCATTCTATACCCCAGCAGGCTATGGAACAGAGGTAGCTGAAGGTAAAGAAACCAGAGAATATCATGGGAAAATGTACCTACTGGAACAGTGGCTTAAAGCAGATTTTGCCTTGGTAAAAGCTTGGAAAGGGGATACATCTGGTAACTTGATTTTTAAAGGCACAGCCAGAAATTTCAATCCTATGATGGCCATGGCGGGTAAAATCACGATTGCCGAGGTGGAAGAGCTGGTTGAACCCGGTGAACTTGATCCGAATATGATCCACACTCCTGGCATCTACGTTCAGCGTATTTTTCAAGGAAAGGACTACGAGAAAAGAATCGAACAACGAACTACTAAGTTGAAATAGCATGGCACTCGATAAAATAGGAATAGCGAAAAGAATAGCACAAGAAGTTCAAGATGGCACCTATATCAATCTTGGTATTGGCATTCCAACATTAGTCGCGAATTTTATCCCAGACAATATCAATGTGGTACTGCAGTCTGAAAATGGATTATTGGGCATTGGCCCTTTTCCAGATGAGTCCGAAGTAGACGCGGACTTAATCAATGCTGGAAAGCAAACTGTGACTACCACCAAAGGTTCTTCCCTGTTTAGCTCAGCCGAAAGCTTTGAGATGATCAGAGGTGGTCATGTTGACCTTACTATTTTAGGTGCAATGGAAGTTTCAGAGAATGGAGACATTTCTAACTGGAAAATCCCGGGCAAAATGGTGAAGGGCATGGGCGGTGCCATGGACTTAGTAGCTTCAGCAGAAAACATCATTGTAGCCATGCAGCATTGCAGCCGAGATGGCGAATCCAAGCTGCTCTCAGAAAATACGCTTCCAATTACGGGACTGCGCTGTGTAAAGAAAGTCGTTACTGATATGGCCGTTTTGGATGTCCTTCCCGAAGGTGGTTTTAAATTATTAGAACGCGCTCCAGGCGTTTCGGTAGAAGAGATTAAAGCTGCCACGGCAGGGAAATTGATTATTGAAGGAGAAATTCCTGAGATGAGGATTTGATCTTATTGTTCATTTGGGGCGTCATCCTTTGATTAATTCGAAAGTGTCTTTTTAGACCCTTCGCAAACTCAGGGAAGAAAACAGGCTAATATGGTCTTATTGAACTTGTTCTGTTGACCAATCCTATTAGTTGCACACTCCTTTTTATCCTGAGTGGCAGCGAAGGAACTAATTAAGGAAAGTAATAAGCAAATTTAAGGCAAGGGAGGCTGGACATTAGTGCCAATTTTTAAGTCCAATGTAATTTAGAGCAGTCATTCCGCAGGAATCTTTTCACGAATCACAAATCAATTCCTACTGCATAACTGAAAAAGACCTCTTCAAGGTGACTTAGCATACGCTTTTAGCCGCTTCACCTTCATCCCGATTGGTAGCGAAGGAGCTAAAAATCTGTATACATAATTTTCTTATGCATAAGAAAATTATGTATACTTGTGCATGTCATCAAGTAAACTGCTTAAAGGAAGTCTAGCCACCATTATTCTCAAGTTATTAGAAGAGAATGAAAAAATGTATGGCTACGAAATCACTCAAAGGGTTAAAGAGATCACGGCAGGTGAATTCAAGATCACCGAAGGTGCCCTTTACCCTTCTCTACATAAATTAGAAGCCGAGGGCCTGCTCTCTACCGAAACCCAAATGGTAGAAAATAGAGTAAGAAAATATTACTCGCTTACCAAAGAAGGCAATGCCGAAGCACATACCAAAGTGGCTGAACTCGAAGACTTTCTAGTGAACCTTCAAAAATTGTTGAACCCAAAACTTGGCTTAGGATGAAACTTAGTCAGGAACAGCACGAGCAAATAGTATTCCATTTGCAGCATTTGGATATTGACTCTCAGGAGTTATTCGAAGAATTCTATGATCATATTGTCAGTTCTTATGAAAAGCATTTACAGGTTAATCCCGACCTGAGTCTTAAATCTCATATATGGGATTACTTACAGCCAGAGTTTGGGGGAGTGGGTGGTTTCAAAGATGTGATCAAGAAACACGAGAAAACCATCGCTTGGAATGTAAGCAAGAAAATTGTAATCACTGCCTTATCAGCATTCAAAGGCAAAAATCTTCTCTACTCTGCAGGAGTATTTCTCTCAACTTGGGGTCTAATGGCAACTTCTAAAAACCTAACCGTCATGGTTGGTTTAATCATTGCCTGCTTTTGTATTCCTATGACCATAGTAATTAAAAAACATTATCAGTTCAAAAAATCATTACGAGAAAGTAATCCTGGTTATTACCGAAACCTGCGCAATGGCACAATTATGCTGTACACTACGCTGTCTTTGTCTACACTTTATAACCTTGGGCATCTTGTCAGCAAAAGTCTAGACAGTCATGCTGGATTTAACCATCTATATACTCAGACCGCACTGTTTCAAGCAACCTTAATTGGCCTCGCCATACTCTACTGCTATACTATGCTCACAGTAATGAAACATGATTTCAAAACCAAACTACTGACAACATGAGCCTAACCACCACACAGCATGATGTATTAGTAAAGTACCTCAAGGATGTAGGCATTAGAAATCAAGAGCCTTTCGAGGAGTTTTACGACCACATTGTAACCGCCTTTGAAAAAAGTGATATTACCGATATTAGGTTATTTATCAAAGAAGTGATTGAACCAGCTTTTGGCGGTGAAACAGGGATTCAAAAAATTCTTAAAGAAGATTCTAAATCAGTCACAAGGCATTACCGAAAAGTAATGAGAAGGAAAATCATTTCTTACTTCAATGGGTACTTAGTAGTGATCCCTTTGAGTTTATTTCTTCTGATCTATCTATCCTTCACATTAGCAGAACCCAAGAAGATTCTCGCATGGATATTGATTCTGACATCTACCCCGCCAATGGTCTTCTCTATTTATTTGTTTTTAAAATTCAGAATTCACTCAAAGCGAAATAAAACACAGTTCAAACCCTCACTCAAACATGAGGAATTACATAGGCTAAGTGTTATTGGGCTGTTTACTCTAATCTTACACAACATTCTTTTACTGGATGTGGAAGCGAATATGCTCAATGAATGGCTCATAACATGGCTTCCCATCTTGGCCTTTAGTTTTACTGTTTTCAGTCTATTATCTCTCAGCTGCATTCGGTTAATAAAGGAAGAAATCGTACCTAAACTGATTATCCAATGAGCCTAACCACAGCACAGCACGATATATTGGTGAAGTACCTCAAGGAGATAGAAATCAAAACTCAGGAGCCTTTCGAAGAATTCTATGATCATATTGCTACAGCAATTGAAAAAGAGCAACCTGACGACATTAATGAATTTATAAGGGAAGTTATTCAGCCCTCTTTTGGGGGAGTAAAAGGGATCAAAAGAATATTACTCAATCAAAGAGAGTTGAGACAAAAGCTCATATGGAAAAGGGCAAAAAAGATATTCTGGAGTCTTTTTGGATGGCCATCAATTGTGCTTATAATGATCGGTTTTATACTCGTTCAAATTAGTTTTAATCAATTCGGTCTAAAATTCACTATGGGATTAACGCTAAGCTTGGGTTTGTTTTTACCTTTCCTTATTTACTTGATTGCAGCTATACGGTTATTTATTTTATTTGGATATGAGAACAAACCCTATAATAGTACAGAATCTTTAAAAGCAATTTTCACTCTTATCCATTTACCTATCGCTCTACTTAATGTCCTAAATTTCTTGATTGTGCCGATCATATTTGGTCGAGGGGCTTTTACCACTTTCTTACTCAATAATGTTTGGGCAAACACTTTGCTATGCGCTTTTGCCCTCCTTTATGGCTTTACCTGCTTAAAGCTTCTGAAAGAGAACTTCACCTTTAAACTAGAGTTGAAATGAAACTAGCACACTATCAAATCGAGCATATCAAGGCTTATATAGAGGATCAGGGCATTTGTTACTACGATGTTCGGGATGAATTAGTAGACCATATTGCCTCTTCTGTTGAAGATGGTATGAGCAGAGAAAACTTGACCTTTGCAAAAGCATTTGCCCAAAGTATTGAGGCTATAAATTGCAAAACCATACAGCGCAAGAGAATGCAAGCTTCCACTTATGCCGTACATCGCGAACTGCTGAGAGAATTGGTGGCCACATCAACAAGCATTCGAATTCTGGCTTTGGGGTTTATCTTTGGGGTTTGTTATCTCATATTCAATAGCGCATTACCCACGGAAAGTGTTGTGAAACTGTTAAAGACTTTAAGCATATGTGCTGTTATAATCCCTCTGTTACTCTCCCTCTTCGATAGAAAAAATAGGCCTTATAACTACACAGCATTTATCAGCATCTTCAACACTTTATTCCTTTATGTTATTATTCTAAATGGTGCAGAAAACCATGGTGCCCTTGACGGTCTCAAACTTCAACCTCTGTTCTACCCCATTTACTTTACTATTATTTTCACCTGTATTTACTTAAGCTATTCTATTGCCTTTAAACAGTATCAAAAAATAAAGAACCATGTCGCTTACCGTTGAGCAAATAGCAGCAATCAAAGCCTTTATTAATAAGCGCGGCTTTAATACCATTGAGGTGGAGATGGAAATTCTAGACCACGTTGCCTCTGCGGTTGAAGCCAAATTAGAAGCAGACCCTAAAAAGGCACTAGAAAAGGCAATTCAAGAAGTTCATGCTGGTTTTGGTGTATTTGGTTTTGCTACTATTGAAGAGGAAAAAGCAAAATACTTCCATACCATAATAAGGAAGCAGTTATGGAAAGAGCTTAAAAATTACTTTGTAGGTCGTAAAATTTGGATTACCCTCTTAACGCTATTCACGTTATCCCTATCGACAAAATGGTTTCTTTCAAATGAAATTTATTTGAGAACTTTTCCTTTTGCCGCGGGTATTGTACTTGTAATCTACGCATACCTCACCAACTACTTAAAGTATAGGAAGTGGAGGAACCGGTCATTGATGCTCTCAGTGGCAGGGCTACCTTTGTTAGTTCTTCAACCTAATCTTGGAAATTTTATCGGGATCATATCTGAAGAAGTTGCCGCGTCAAATACCTTGTTAGCATCAGGACTTTACGTAGGTCTATTTCTGTTGATGATTATTGCCACCTTAGCAATCAAGGATACAATGACATGGGCTTTTCACTGGACCAATGAGCGATATTTGAAATACGCCTAAAAAAATGCCATTGACCTATCCGAAGATTGATCAATGGCAACCAATTGTATGAAAATTGATTCTTAGTTCTTTATAACTCAAGAAAACTTTCAAGCTTTATGGTTCTTGATGAATTTCCTAAACGAATGGTATAAGCACCCGGCTCTAGCATCCAGCCCGAAATACTTTCATTCCAATAACTCAATTCTTTGATAGGGACTTTCAATGCAATGACCTCAGTTTCTCCAGCGCCAAGCATCTTTGTTTTAGCAAATGCCTTTAACTCTTTCTCAGGTCGATCGATGGTGGAATTTGGTTTGGAAACATAGACTTGAGCGACTTCTTTACCCGGCAGTTCACCCGTATTTTGAATACTGAAACTGATGTTAATCGTATCATTTACCACGACCACATTCAAATCGCTGAAACCGAAATCGGTATAAGAAAGACCGTAACCAAACGGATAAGCGACTTCTAATCCAGCCCGATCGAAATGTCGGTAACCCACATAAATGCCTTCTTCATAAAGCGTATAATCCCTGTTCCTTACTTTGTCCTCTTCCTTCACTTCTCCGGCAAAGAGCATACTGGTGATTTTCATTGGTTCACCATTCAACGGGAAATTCTTATTGGACCAATGATCATTCAAATTGATCGGAAAAGTCATTGGTAATTTTCCGCTAGGATTCACATTACCTGCCAAAATATCGGCTACGGAATTACCGCCTTCTTGTCCGCCTTGCCAAGCCAGTAGAATGGCATCCGGTTGAGCCTTCCATGAAGCGGTTTCAATTACTCCACCAATATTAAGCACCACTACCACCTTTTTACCCGCTGCATGAAAAACCTCACAAGTGCGTTCAATCATGTCTTTTTCCATTTTCGTCAAAAGGAAGTCATCCACTTCTACCCTGTCACCCCCCTCGCCTGAGTTTCTACCGATGGTGATGATGGCCACATCTGATGTGCCCGCCATTTCTTGTAACTGCGCTGTTGAATAATTGACTTGAGGTGGATTATACGGCTGAAACATGGCATACATACCTTCAGGTTTTACAAAAGCTTTGGCATTGGCTGCCTTATGTGCCTCATAAATCGCTTTGGCATTTTCGTTTATTTCGAAACCCGCATTGCGCTGTCCTTGCTCCAAGGCTAAATCTGTTTCTCCAACAATCGGTTTTGCTTCGGTACCAATATTCAAAAGTCCTTGTTCCAAAGAGATGGAATAGGCTTCGTTTACATCCCCAGAACCTGTTCCCCCAGCAATAAAATCGTAAGAATTCACGCCCAGCAAAGCCACATTGACTTTATTCGTCAAAGGGAGGACATCATTATTCTTCAACAGAATCATGCCTTCGGAAGCCGATTGCCTAGTGATTTTGGCGTTGGCGTTTAAGTCTGGGTTATTATCGTATTGGTAATTTTGCATTTTACGCGACTCAATCACCATTTTAAGAATGCGTTTCACTGAGGTGTCAATTGACTCTATCGAAAGTTTCCCATCTTCATAGCCTTCGATCAAAGCATTCCATTGCTTTTTAGTACCTGGTTCCAAGAGGTCATTTCCTGCCACGATTTCACCGACAGCATCCTGACCACCAAACCAATCCGACATTACCAGTCCTTCAAAACCCCAATCTTTTCTTAAAATATCGGTCAATAAACGTGGGCTTTCGGCCACATACTCTCCATTCACTTTATTGTAAGAAGACATGATTGTCCACGGTTGTGATTTCTCCACAATGATTTCGAAACCCTTCAAATAGATTTCGCGAAGCGCCCTTTCAGAAACAATTACATCATTGAAATTTCGATTGGTTTCCTGATTATTCGCAACAAAATGCTTTACCGAAGTACCTACTCCATTTGATTCTATACCATTGACCATGGCCGCCCCAATCCAACCTGTGAGCACTGGATCTTCTGAATAATATTCGAAATTTCTACCATTGAGCGGATGACGATGAATGTTGGCTGCTGGCCCCAAAATCACATCCAAACCATAGGCTTTGGCTTCGCTGCCCATGGCCTGACCAACCTGTTCTACCAATGCGGTATTCCAAGTAGAGGCCATTAAAGTACCGATCGGAAAGGCGGTGGCGTAATAGGTCCTGTCCTCTCCTGTTCTTTTGGGTTCTATTCTTAAACCGGCTGGGCCATCGGATAGATAAATCGTAGGGATACCCAATCTCGGGGTAGGAACAATCGTACCCACTGCTCCGGGAATTCCTTCTCCTTCGGGCACCATGCCAATGCCAGAAGCCATGCCTGAGCCTTTCAACAAGTGGATTTTTTCTTCAATCGTCATTTGAGACAATAGGTCTGCTACCCGCTCAGCCGTTGGCTTCCGATCATCTTCGTAAGGATCCAATTGGCCATTGCTGTTTCTATCTAAAAAAGTATAACCGTTGATGTTAAGCTGCTCAAAATCTAGTTTTTCTGAATAATCTCCTTCAAATTTCAAGAAGGTAGCCCTTGCCCAAAACCAGACTGAAAGACCGGCCACTACCAGCACTAACAAAAGAATGCCGAGTACCTTGAGCGTTGTTTTCATCCACTTGTTCATTTTTTAATAGTTTGTGTCAACTTGTCACAAATATAAAAGAAAATTAATTGTGTCAAATAGCCACAATTACTAATTTTGACCTATGGACATCCAAGACTTCCTTCAACACGCCAATGAGCTTTATCTTCCCCAGCTTTCTGTAGATATTGTTATTGTGGGTTATGAGGAAAAGGAATTGAAATGCCTTCTACTTCAGATTGGAGATAAATGGCTGTTACCCGGTGGGTTTATTGGTCGCGATGAGTCGGTTGACCAAGCGGCTGTTAAAGTACTCAAAGAGCGAACAGGTTTAGAAAATTCACATTTGAAATTCCTTTCTGTTTTTGGCGATGCCAATCGACAGTTCAAAGATCAATGGAAGCCTTTTGCTGAAAGTATTGGCCTTGAATGGCCAGCAGACAATTGGTTTGATAATCGATTTGTGACGCTCGCTTATTATGCATTGGTGAATATTGAAAAAACTCATCCACAAGTAGGCAATCTTGATCAGGCCTATCATTGGTTCAGTTTTGATACTTTGCCCGAAATGTGGCTTGACCATAAAAAGATTGTGCTGGAAGCCAGAGACCGATTGAAGCAAGACATCAAACAAGAATCCATCACTTATAATCTACTGCCCGATCAATTTACCATGCCTGACTTGCACCAATTGCATCAGGTCATTTTACAAGAAGAATTGGATCGCAGCCGATTCCAAAAGAAAATGCTCTCGCTCAGTGCTTTCGAACGATTGCCCAAAATCAAAAAAGAGACACCAGGCAGAAATCCTTATTTGTATAGGGTGAAGAAGGGTTAAGGCTATCGGAAATCCCCATTGCTCGTAGCCCGTTCTCCTGCAAGGGTATACTAAGTGCTGTTAATCCATCTCATTTTGGCAAAAAGGTAAAGAGCAACTGATCGGAATAATAAATCATCACGATATATATCAAACATTCCCATATTCAAAACTTGAAATAATTTTAGCCAAAATGCGCGAACGTGTTGCCACTGAATATATTCAAGCCCTTTGGCAGTATTTCAAAAATTAACACAAGACGCTATCAAAGTTCAATCTTTTGTAATTACTTTGTAAATACAATTGCAAAGCTATGGAAGTCTCAGTTATTAAGATCGGAAACTCAAAAGGACTCAGACTGTCAAAAGATATTCTGACCCGATATAACATCAAAGACACGGTTGAGCTGGTGCTTGAAAAAGGATACATCATTATAAAACCTACCACGCAACCTCGAAAAGGATGGGAAAATGCATTTAAACAGATGCACGATCGACAGGATGACCATCTTTTGATGGACGATGTTTTTGAAGATGAAAACTTTGAAGAATGGACATAGAGCAGTACGACATCATCCTTGTTAACCTCGACCCAACCAAAGGAAGTGAGATAAAAAAGACAAGACCATGTCTCGTAATTTCTCCAAACGAGATGAATAAGTATCTGAGAACTGTCGTTGTTGCACCAATGACCACAGCAGAGAAGACATATCCGACTAGGGTCATTATCCATCATGACGACAAAATCGGAGCCGCAGCAATCGATCAAATTAGGACGATAGATAAAAGTCGTGTGATTAAATCACTAGGAAAAATATCGAGAGAGGAGATTGATAAGTGCAAAGCAGTTATTCAAGAAACATACGTGCATTAAAAAAACTAGCTCCAAAGTAAATCTTAGCCCTTCGCCCTTTTTACCACCGCCCTCAAAAGCACATTCGCTCCGTTTTCCACATCTTGATCGTGAGAATATTCTTCTACATTATGGCTAATGCCCTTTACACTTGGTATAAAAACCATGGTAGCAGGACAGAAAGCGGCCATCATTTGGGCATCATGGCCAGCCCCGCTCGGCATGCGTTTGGTAGATAAGCCTAATTGTTCGGCTGAAGATTCCACTGCATTCACCATAGCCGCTTCGAATTGCACAGGTTTAAAGCGAACCATCACTTCCTTTTCTAAAGTCAAGCCCTGTTGCTGAACAATGGAATTGATTTTTTGATCAATAATCTCCTGCGTTTTTAGTAAAAGCTCACCGTCAACGCTTCTTAAATCCAAAGTAAAACTGGCCTTGGCTGGGACGATATTGATGGTATTTGGTTCGAATTGAATACTGCCCACTGTGGTGAGAATTCGGCTATTCGCTTCTCTAGAAAGCCCACCCACAAAGGCTTGAATTTGAGCCGCGGCATAACCTGCATCTTTGCGGTAGGCAATGGGAGTAGTGCCTGCATGATTGGCTTCTCCAATCACTGAATATTTTGTCCAATGAATACCTTGCACCATTTCTACCACGCCAATGTCAATGCCTTCCACCTCTAGCACTGGCCCTTGCTCAATATGCAACTCAAAAAAGCAATGAAAAGGAATTGAGCCTGGCTTTGCATCTCCATCATAGCCAATCGCTTTTAATCGCGAACCAATGGTTTCTTCAGGGTTGTCGTAGGCTTTAGCCGCTAAAATTTCGTCCAATTCAGCGAGGCCAGCATATACATGACTACCCATCATATCTGGAGCAAAGCGCACCCCCTCTTCATTAGTGAAATTGACTAGTGCAATTGGATGTTCAGTTTGAATATTTTGGTCATTCAGGGTTTGTATAACTTCCAATCCCGCCAATACACCAAGGGCGCCATCAAAAGGACCTCCCGCATAGACAGTGTCTAAATGCGAACCCATCGCCACAGGTGGTAAATCCTTCTTCCCTTTTCTGATGCCAATCATATTCCCCAACTGATCGATATGAACAACAAGTCCAGCTTCGAGCATTTGACGCTTGAGTAGATCGCGAGCCTCCATATCTTCTTCAGAAAGCGCAATACGTTCAACGCCAATTCTCCCCTTCTTGCCTATTTGGGCAAAGCGATCGATGTTTTCTAAAAGGCGTTGAGTGTTGATTTTCATTGGTTCTTTCTTCATCTCGAAAGTGGAGATTCCCGTTTTCACGGGAATGACTTTCTTTTGAGGCCTCCGTTAGGATACCGTTGACCCTGGATTCACCTTTTCATTCGGTTGAATCAGCCTTAGGTTACCCTCAGCATCTTCAGCCATTAAAATCATTCCTTGCGAAACAGTACCCATCATTGGTCTTGGAGCGAGGTTCGCCACGATGGTCACTTGCTTGCCGATCATTTCTTCTGGAGAATAATGCTTTGCGATTCCGCTTAATATGGTGCGTTTGTCAATGCCCGTGTCTACCAAAAACTCAAGGAGCTTATTCGACTTCTCTACTTTTTTAGCCTCCAAAATGGTTCCTACCCTTAAATCTAACTTCATAAAATCATCGAAAACGATGGTTTCTTTCATTGGGGTAAGTACTATTTCTTTGTTTTCCATTTCGTTTTGCTTTTTTGTGTTTTCTAATTTTTGAATTTGAGCCTCAATGGTGCTGTCTTCTATTTTTTCGAAAAGTAATTGGGCTTGTTCTATCTGATGGCCTGCGGCTAACAAATCTGGGTTACCCGCATCTGCCCATTTCAATTCTTCGAAATTCAACGATTTTCGTAATTTCTCGGCACTGAAAGGAATAAATGGCTCTGCCACAATTGAGATATTGGCAGCTATCTGCAGCGCAATATTCAGGATTGTACCCACTCTTTCTGGATCAGTTTTGATCAATTTCCAAGGCTCAGTTTCTGCCAAGTACTTATTGCCCTGACGCGCCAGTTCCATCATTTCTGCTAATCCTTCACGGAATCGATACCTTTCAATAGCCGTTCCGATTCTATTCGGCATGGCTTTCAAAGTCTCGATGGCTTCGTTATCGATATCGAAAAGTTCGGCCCTTGCTGGTACTTTACCATCAAAGTATTTGTGGGTAAGGACCACAGCACGATTGACAAAATTTCCAAGAATGGCTACCAGTTCACTATTATTCCTTGTCTGAAAGTCCTTCCAAGTAAAGTCATTATCCTTAGACTCTGGAGCGTTAGCGCAAAGCGCATAACGAAGTACATCCTGCTTTTCAGGTAATTCTTCTAAATACTCATGCAACCAAACGGCCCAATTGCGCGAGGTTGAAATCTTGTTGCCCTCTAAGTTTAAGAATTCATTTGCTGGCACATTATCGGGTAAAATATAGTCTCCATGCGCCTTTAAAATCGCTGGGAAGATGATGCAATGAAAAACGATGTTATCCTTTCCAATGAAATGAACCAGTTTGGTGTCATCCGATTGCCAATAGGGCTTCCAATCTTTTCCGTTGGCCTCTGCCCATTCCTTTGTGGCCGATACATAACCAATAGGGGCGTCAAACCAGACATAAAGCACTTTTCCATCAGCTCTTTCTAAAGGCACTTTTATGCCCCAATCCAAATCCCTGGTCATGGCGCGGGCTTGTAAACCGCTGTCGATCCAAGATTTGCACTGGCCCCAAACATTGGATTTCCAATCGTCTTTATGGCCTTCAATAATCCATTCTGTGAGCCATTTTTCATAATCCTGCAATGGAAGATACCAGTGTTTGGTCTCCTTCATTACTGGGCTGTTTCCGCTGATGGTTGACTTCGGATTGATTAAATCTGTTGGGTTCAAGGTCGAGCCGCAGTTCTCGCATTGATCGCCATAGGCGGAAGGATGCGAACAACGAGGACAAGTGCCTATGATATACCTATCTGCTAAAAACTGATTAGCTTCTTCATCAAAGTACTGCTCACTTACTCTTTCCTCAAACTTACCTTTTTGGTATAAAGTCTTAAAAAACTCCTGAGCAGTTTCGTGGTGCACCTGATTAGAAGTTCTGGAATAGATATCGAAAGTGATTCCTAATTGCTGGAAACTCTCTTTGATCATTCCATGGTATTTATCTACTATGGACTGTGGAGTCACACCATCCTTTCTTGCCCTCATGGTAATGGCCATTCCGTGCTCATCAGAACCACAAATGAAGGCTACATCTTCTCCTTTAGAGCGAAGATATCGGGCATAAATATCGGCAGGAACATAAACACCCGCTAAATGCCCGATGTGAACAGGCCCATTGGCATAGGGTAATGCCGCGGTGATGGTATGTCTTTTGAAATTAGTCTTAGTCATAGGCCACAAAGATAGTTTTTAGATAGGAGATGGCAGATTTTGAAAAGAAGAAATTACAGGTTGAAGCTTTTTGCTTTGAAGTGAGTGAGAACCATCGATTAATGTCAACTCACATTCCTGTTTAGTGCATATTTCTTGTTAATTTCGCAGCTAGCCTAAAAGCAGATTTTAATGAGATTATTAAAAACCGTGTTCTTATTTATTCTATTGGGCCTCATATCTACGAATTGTCAAAAAGAAGAATTATTAAAAGAGATCCCATTCTATTTTTACGATTTTGAGTCTGACTATAGAAACCTTGACAGCGTCTTTGTTTCTGAATTCGATAATGATAATGTGCTAGGCCCATTCAACAACTCAGGATTTTCTGTGAGGTTAGAAGACCTTCCACCACACGATTATATTAGGCTTCAATTTGATTTATACATCCATGATTCATGGGAAGGAAATAGCAATGAATCTGGCAATGGATTATTGGATCATGATGCATGGATTATAGAATTTGATCCGCATGAAAAAGTTAAACCTCATGAGAAAATCTATTTCGAGACTACGTTTTCTAATGGGCTTTGCGTACCGAGCTTTTGCTACACACAATCATACCCCAATGAATTTCCTTTCAATAATGAAGCTCGTGCAGGTGCGCTTTCCAGATCGATGAACGGGAGATGCCTATATCAAGACTCCCCTGTCGGGACTTCTTTATATAAAATGGATAAAATATTCCCTCATAGTAAAACTACCGGAGTGCTGGCCTTCTATGACCGATTAAAACAAGACTTACCATTCCCCGCATTATGCGAGGAAAGTTGGTCGATAGACAACCTTAGTATTACATTCTTTAATAGAGATTAGATGAGATTTAAGTTATTGATGTTTTTTGCTGCTATTTCAATTTCAGGATTGAATGCTCAAACAATCCCATTGGGTACACCTGTTATTCAAGACTACCTAAGAAGACAGCAACTTTTAGGGAAATTCGACTCCGCCTTTTCATTTAATTACAGACCTATTACCATAAGCAAAAATGGACTCAATGCTGACTCTTTAGTGTTTAATGCAAATCAATACTTTAAAACCATTACCAGTTTTGCTAACGACAAGGGTAAAGTCAAGCTCTTACCTGTAGAATTTAGAATGGCTTATGATTCCAACCATCCAGATAGCCGCAATGATGGTGCGATGATTCGTGCAAGGGGATTACAAACCTACCTAAGTGCTGGAATTTATACCGAATTGGGGCCACTCACTATTCAACTGAAACCGGAATTTATTTTTGCCGAAAATAAGGACTATCAGGGATTCCCGTTCAAACCACGGCATTTTGAGAGCACCTGGCAAACAAGGTATATTTGGTACAACTTAATAGATGAACCTGAACGCTATGGCGTGAATAGTTATTCAAGGTTCACTTGGGGGCAATCAAGCATTAGGCTAAACAAATGGGGACTTTCTTTAGGCCTATCTACGGAAAATATTTGGTGGGGCCCATCTATCCGCAACAGCATAATGATGAGTAACAATGCGCAGGGGTTTCCTCACTTAACTTTTAATACCCAAAAGCCTATTAAAACGGCCGTTGGTTCCTTTGAAGGACAATTTATAACGGCAAGACTTGAAAGTTCAGGCTTTAATCCTCCTGCATCAGATGTCATTTTTAGAGGAAGAGTTTCATTTGCTCCTAAACCCGATGATTGGAGGTATTATCAAGGGCTTTCATTTTCTTATTCACCCAAATGGATTAGCGGCCTTTCTTTAGGTTTTACAAGATGGGTACAACAGTATTATAAAAATACCCAAGCCACTAATGACTACTTTCCTGCCTTTTCTAACTTATTTAGAAAAAATGATAATAATGTAACGCGAACAGAAATAGACAGGGATCAAGCTGCTGGGATTTTCGGACGATGGGTTTGGTACGACTCTCAAGCAGAATTCTATTTTGAATTTGCAAAAAACGATGCCTCGTTAAATCTTAGAGATTTATTGGTTGATACTGATCATTCTCGCGCTTTGACAGTAGGTATAAACAAGCTTTTTCCGACAACAAAAAAACATGAATTTTGGCAATTTAATTTTGAGTGGACGCAAATGTCACAAACCGAAAGTAGGCTCTTAAGAAATGCTTCAAGTTGGTATATTCACTCCCGGGTGGTGCATGGCTATACAAACAATGGCGAAGTGTTAGGTTCTGCCTTAGGGCCTGGAGGTAATGCGCAATATTTAGAGGTAGCCAAAGTAAAGGATTTCAATAGAATTGGTGGAGCTATCGAAAGATATGTTCACAACAATGATTTTAATAATGCGGCTTTCCCTGATGACTTTACGCGTTACTGGGTCGATTATAATCTATATGGCTTCTATGAACAACGGTTCAACTCAATGATATTGAGCGCCAGTTTATTTTATACGTATTCTTTCAACTATCAATGGGAGGTACTATTTGACCCGGACGATCCTTCAGCTTTTCCAGATACCCCAGGGGTTGACAGAAATAATTGGAACTTTGATCTTAAAATTGCTTACTCATTTTAATCGATCAACCCATGAATCGTGAATTTCTTGAAAGGTAGTTTTTAAGTCTTTGGTAATATCCCAATCTGGATAGTGAGACTTCATTTTTGAAAGATCTGAAATATAACAAATGTGATCTCCTAATCGGTTTTGATCGGAGTATTTGTATTTCATGGGTTTCCCTGAAATTTCAGCAATCAAATCAAAGGCTTCGAGAATAGAGACCGAATTTTCTCTTCCTCCACCAAGGTTATAAACCTCACCACTTCGAGGGCTCTTCAAAAATTCTTCGATAAATCGCACCACATCGTACGAATGAATGTTATCCCTGACTTGCTTGCCCTTATATCCAAAAATCGTGTATTCTTTTTCCTGAAGATTGCACTTGATCAAATAGCTAAGAAAACCATGTAACTCCACTCCGCTGTGATTAGGACCTGTTAAGCATCCTCCTCGAAGACAGCAGGTGGGCATTCCAAAATAGCGACCGTACTCTTGTACCATAACGTCAGCGGCCACTTTCGAAGCACCAAAAACAGAGTGCTTGGATTGGTCAATAGTGAAGCTTTCTGGTATTCCATTGGCATACTCTACATCAACGTAATCCCATCTAGAGTCCTTTTCAATAAGGTTCAAATTATTAGGGGCATCTCCATACACCTTGTTGGTGGACATGTGTACAAATGGAACATTCGTTGAAAATTGACGCAAAGCCTCTAGCAAATTGAGCGTGCCCACAGCATTTACATCAAAGTCATCAAAGGGTCTTGAGGCGGCCAAGTCATGGCTTGGTTGGGCGGCCGTGTGGACTATCGCATCTGGCTGTATTTTATAGATCAAGTCTAGCACATCAGGCCTATTCCTGATATCAATTGATGAATGCTCATAATTAGAGAATGTATTTTTGAGCCGCTCTATATTCCAAGTTGTATCACCTCCCGCACCGAAAAAGTCTTGACGCATATTGTTATCCACTCCATGAACCTGCCAGCCTCGTTCCGAAAAAAAACTAACCACTTCGCTGCCGATGAGGCCTCCCGATCCAGTTACTAACAATTTATTCATTACCATGGTAAAATTATGTCTTTCTAGATTTTCAATAATTATCAAATGACTATTCCAAATGCTTTATTTGATCAAGTTAGATTTAGCAACTTTCTAATAATAATCAGGGGCGGCTAATTTGAAACCCTTATTTTTATTGACTCTGACAATGGCTTCAATATCTGGAGAAAAATAATGTAAGTAACGTCCCACAACCATAAGACTTTGCCACATCCAATCTCTAATCCCTTCAACTTCCCTTTTATGATAATTAAAAAAGTAAGTACGCACTTCGAAATCTTCGGAGAGCATTTTGAAATATGTTTTTATTTCACTCCGTGAAAATTCTTTCCAGTGATGACCATATGTGACATGAGCAAATATATCGGCTACTTTAATACCGACACCCCTTAATAATAACAAGTTTCTTGAAGATCGCAGTAAACTGGGTAACGCTAAGGAATTTGGAGTGGTCAGGTAAATCAATCCATTAGCCTTCAGAGTTCCATATACGCTTTTCCAAAAGTTGACTGGATTAAAGGTTATGTGTTCTAAAATTTCGGTGAATAGAACGACATCGTACATCCCAGGCATTTGTGCAACGCATTTAAATGACTCCAAGTCATTTTCAGGGATACCCTGAATATTGAAATCCGCCATTCTGGTCTTTATGAATTCAATCTCCCAAAAAGCCGAAACATCTACGGCAAATACCTTGTACCCCAACTCCGTTAATAGCATTGCCGAGTGCAGGTAGTGGCTTCCAATATCCAGTACCTTACTGCCCTTGGGCACTGTTTTGACAATGCTCTGGGCCATTCTCTCAAAACGTTTTTCGTGGTAAGAAAAATACTCCAAATCCTTAGAGACATTCGCGGCTAGTACTACTTTTTTAACCTTAGCAATAGCGATGGCTATCTCATTGGCATGGGTGGTTTGGGACATAGGTTTATTTAGATTTTGGAACAAAGTGCCGCACATGACATGGTCAATATGGACGCCTCAAAATTAACCTATACTTTAGAAAGAGAAAGATAAAAATGGAATTCGTTACAAAATAGCGCTTGAACAATCTCTTTGGCTCTTGTATTAATCTAAAGAGCCATTCAAGTCCATTATTCTGCATCCATGATGGGGCTTGTTTTACTGTTCCTGCATGGAAATCGAAAGCGGCACCCACTGCCATCATTGCAGCATTGACCTTTCCTTTATGGTTAGCTACCCAGTATTCTTGCCTAGGGCAACCTCGTCCGACTAAAACTATATTGGCGCCACTCTGATTTATTTTTTGAATGTCTCGCACATCTTCCTCTTCAGTTGCCTCTCTGAATCTATCGACATGTACTCCGCAAAGCTTTACTTTAGGAAATTCTTTCCCAATAAACTCTTGAAACTTCTTCAGTGTAGTGGCTGTACTTCCAAACAAATAAACATTCAGTTCTTGTTGATTGGCCTTTCTTAAAACATGAAGCGTAAGTTCTGGCCCGTAAACCCGATCTTTCATCCCCAAATTGTAAAAACTATTTAAAGCCCAGCGAACCGGCTGACCGTCCGGAACAATCAAATCAATTTCATTAATAATGCTGCCCAGTCCTTTATCCTTAATCGAGGTGATAAGTCCGTGGACTGCCAGTGCCGAAACTCCAAAACTATTTCTTTGAATTGCATTTTCTAAGATGATACTAGATGCTAATTCATAATCTACATTGGCATATTTTGGCAAAAACAACTGGTATGTTTTGAATGTCATGTTCAATATCTTCTGAAATTTAACACTAGATATGCTTTCTAGAAAGAATACAATCTTTAATAACGGTATGAAATTGATTCACAAACGAAGCGTTGGTAAACTTTGAGGCCCTTTTGTTTCCTCTCATTATCAATTCCTCTCTCAATTCAGGGCTAGTCACTTTAACCATTTGGTCGTACAACGCCATTTCGTTGTTCATATCGAATACCAAGGCCGCATCGCCTGCGATTTCCATCAAGGCGGGCTGATTAGAAATGATTACTGGTGTGCCCGCCTTCATGGCCTCAATGACGGGAATACCAAACCCCTCTTCAGTAGAGGGAAAAACATAGGCAAAAGCATGCTGATAAACCTTGCCCAAATCTTCGTTTGGCACAAACCCTGGCATGATCACTTTATCTTCCAAATGGTACTCTTTAATAAGTAGATTCAGCCTATTAAAGTCGTCATGAAACCAACCTACACCGCGTGAACCAACTAATAAAAGATAAAAGTCAGAATACAATTTATCATCCATAAGCTGGCGAAATGCTTTTATCAAAATGCCCAAATTCTTTCTGTCTTCGAAGATGCCTATATGTAAAAAATATTTAGCGTTTTCAGGTAGCCCAATCTTTCGATATTCTTGCGGTGTCATCTGCCCGTATTCCAAATTTTTTGGCGCCTGATAGACTACCGCGAGCTGAAGTTCATTACTAATATGAATTTTGGCCTTTTCAGCAATGTAATTACTGGTGACAACCATGCTTGAACGTTTGTTAAGACCTAGTTGAACAGATTTAAGAAAATACCATCGCCAAACGGGGTTATACTTGCCTTTCAACTCCCAATAGAAAGTGTCATGAACTACTGCGATGCCTCTCGCCCCGAATTTAAAATAGGGAAGCAAATAGTCGGGAGCGACAATGACATCCACCCGCTTAATGATTATAAGTATTGGCAAACCCACTTGTTTCCAGATAAAGTAGATCAGATGATTAATCAATTTCTTAACCACATTCACTTTCCCTCGCAAAAAGGTGGTTTGGTTGAGCCACCTCCAGTTGGGATAAATTAGGTATTCAACATCATCAAAATCTAACCGCTCAAGACCAGCGCATAATTGAGTGGTATAGGTCCTGATACCTGTAAGTGCCTGTAGCAGATGAAATGAATCAATAAGTACCCTAGGTCTCTTTTTCATTTATTCAATTCCCCAATTCTAAACTTCTATATGACACTGGTTTAACTTTTTTTAGTGACTGATACTTGCTTTCTGCATTCCCAATTAACCACCAAGAGACTAAAGATACGTAGATATAGGCTTCTGCATTTGCAGTAAATAATGGCAAAAGCAGTCCGAATTTGACGGAAGCGGCAACAAATGGGATAACCGCATCTTGTCTGTTTTTTGATAAGCGAAAAGCCCTCCAAGCATCTCTAATACCAAAAAAAAGCATTCCTATGTAAAGCAACATCCCTAGAAAACCCATTTGAACTCCGTAAATCAAATATTGGTTTTCTCCACCGACAACTATATCCAAATCCGCACCGCCAGCATTTCCACTCATACCTAATCCAATCCCCATTGGGTTAGATATCATACTCTCTACTGCTTTTAGCCAGTCCACAATGTGGGTTAAACTCGAAGAGTTCTCGAATGAAATTGTGTCCATAACAAAGTATCGGACTTCGTCCTCGGCAAAGAATAAGATATACAGGCCAATAAAGATTGCTCCAAAAAATACCACACCCAGCAGCTTGTAGTACTTCATTAAAAAAGCAATCAAAACGAGCATTAGAAAAAATGCTACGAACGAAGCCCTAGAATATGATAATAAGACACATAGAAAGCCACAAAATAAAATGAAGAGATATTTGTATCTATTGCTTTTATGCCGAACTGAAAGTAAATACACTAAGCTAGTGGCAACGACTATGAGCATAGAAGATGCCAGTTCCAATGGATTTGAAAAGAATGATCCATAGCGCGGGCGACCTCCCTCTGCTTCGAACGTGTAGTTAAGGTTGTAAACGCCCGTAGGTTCCAAATCTTTAAAGTCTAAGTTATACTTTACATATCCCACGTAGCTGTGGAAATGAAAACCAAAAGTCTTCTCTAAAACTACCAAGCCACAGGCCAACACGGTAGTCACAAAAATGACATTCATTATCCTCTTCCATGCCACTTGTTCAATTGAGACATGCCGGCCAAAGAAATAGAAAATACCGATGAGGAGTATATTTTTTAAATAAACCGCCCGATTGGTAAAGCTTGCTTCTCCTATCCCGAGAATAAAGAAAATAAATGCTAGAACAAGGAAGAGAAGAAAAAACCAATCAAGTGTAGAAATTGCCCAAGCCCTTTTCAGAACATTCCTTTGACCAAAAAACCAAAGACTGAATGACCCAAAAATTATTACCTCTTTGGAGTATTGAATGATAGTTACCATTAGCCTCGATCCAAAAACCTCATAATTAAAGGTTAGGAACAGGGCATAGATGGGGAAAAAGAAAACCGTATAAAGCAATATGCTGTCAAACTTCCCTGATATAGCTTCATTAACTGTATGAAAAAATAGGGCTGCATAGAGTAATAAAAGAATAATTGCGATTACCAGCATCCTATAGACTTATGATTAAATCTACTAAACCTTTGATTTTTGACATAGTACTTCTGTATAAAGGTTCATTAAATTCTCATACCCTTTTTCTTCTGTATACTTCTCAAGGTAATTCATGAATGCATTTTGCCCCAATTCCTCGCACCAAGTAGGGTTTCCATCCAAAGATTTAATCGCCTCTGCTAGATCCTCTAAGTTCTCGTACTTAATACCATTAACATTATGTTCAATCATGGAAGCCATGGCCCCCCTGTCTCTTGAAATTACTGGTTTTTTTAGTGAAAAAGCCTCAAGAATTACCATGGGCATTCCCTCGTAATATTTAGAAGGAAAAATAACAGCCCTGCACCTTCTCATATGCTCCAAAACTACTTCTCGATCTCGTTCGCCTAAATGTGTGACATTTTCAAATTGCTCAAAAACCTTCGGGTTATCGGACTTCCCGATGAGGATAAACTTAGACTTGATATTGTTCTGGAACAAATAAAGGAGGTCTTGAAGCCCCTTAGAATTATTTAATCGCCCCACGAAGAGAAAAAAATCTTCTTGAACAATTTCTAACTTATTCTCAGCCAAGAAATTCGGCTTCACAAAAACTTTATGTTTTAATTTATCATCAAAAACCTTTTCCTTTTGAAACTCAGTCAGACAGGCGTATTTGTCAATATACCTGTCCCATGTGCCGATTTTTCTATGATGCTGTATCACATGGGCCTGAGCAGCAGTGGCTAAGTACGAATCTCTATAACACTTATACTTAATAGAATTATAGAGGCTTTTATTTAGGCAAAGCTCACAAACTTCCTCCCCTCGAAACAAAAGGCTGTTTGTGCATACCATTTTGTAGTTATGCAAAGTCTGCACTACAGGTATGCCTTTACTATTGCATATTTTATAAACGACAGGAGTGATAAGCGGAAACGTATTGTGAACATGGCAGATATCGGGACGTTCCACTTCCAGTAAAGCTTCAAACTCGTCTCCAATTGCCTTTGATGCCGTTAAGGAAAAAAGCATTCTGATTTTGTCAACCTTATTAAATCGCTCGAGATCAGAATTATCTTTAATGAATTGAATTACGGCATGACCATGTTTTTCGAGTACCCTTTTTTCCTCGTCTACTACCGTTTCCTCACCCGTTTTACCTTGATAAATATTGTGGACTTGGAGAATTTTCATGGAAAAGGAATGAAAAGTTGGGCTAATTTCTGCCTCTAAATTAAAAGATATTCGAAGTTAATAATGTTTGAGATGATTAGGTCACTTGGTCAGACCATCTCGCAAGCCACGGATTACAAATTTTAGCTTTGTGAATCTTCTGCGCAAAACAAAGTAACCAATATAAATACTAATCTTAAGTACTTGATTTGCCCAAGAACCTAACAAATTTATCCCTTTGGCATACCTTCTCACCATAAACAGATGATTTCTAATTGTCATATATCTTGAAAATGGCGATATGTTTCCTTCGTTATGACCTTTGCGGTTCTGATTAGACATTCCTGCCTCATGATAAATTTTGGCCCCTGGTTCATAGCGCAGTCGATAGTCTAGTCGTCTAATTTTAAATGACCAGTCGCTATCTTCGTAATAAATAAAAAACTTATCGTCAAGCAATCCAATTTGCTGCACAATATTGCTTCTTACAAGAAAACAACAGCCTGTTATCCAGTCCACATCAATTGGATTATCGTATTGACCTTGATCCTTTTTATCCAGGCCTCTTGTCTTGAATAATGAGTAAAATGAATTAAAGAAACCACCTGCATTCCAAATCACATCTCTTTCTTGATTGTACATGATTTTTGGCTGAATTGCTCCAATTGAAGCATCAGCCAGCAACGCTTTTATGAGGATAGTCGCAAAATCTGCTGAAACGATGGTGTCGTTGTTTAATAGCATAATCAGATCCTTCCCGTGATCTAATGCATATTGAATTCCAGTATTATTTCCTCCTGTAAACCCCTTGTTCTCCTCATGCTCAAGTAAGGTGACTTCTGGAAACTCACTTCTTAATTGTTCTGTAGAATTATCCTTTGATCCATTATCTACTACAATTACCTCAAAGTTATTGTATTCCAGCGATCTCAAAGAAAGCAAGCAAGCTGCTGTGACATTAAAGCTATTCCAATTTACAATTACTATTGCTAAGGAAGGAAGGCTTGCCGATTCACTCAGACTCATTTTGAAGTTTTAATTGTGGATCAAAGATTGCGGAAAAGAAAATCCTACTTGATTATTTTGTCTTCCAAAAATCATAAATACCCTTTTCCAGCTCGTATTCAGACCAGACAAATCGATCCCTGGATGGCTGTTTTTTTGCCCATTCCCACATGATCGATAAACCCTTTCTTAAATCCGTTAGGTCTTGAAAGTTCAAAATTTCCATCGACTTTGTCCATGTTGGGTGCGCAGCGCTTACCTCATGCCTTTGTTCTAAAAAGGTGGTATCACCTCCGCCCATTACTTCTTTCAAAATTTCGTTGGCCTCCAAAATTGAGTATTCGATTGCCGAACCAAGGTTAATAATTTGTTTGGAAGCTGATTCCAATACCGCTGAATTCCAAAGAGGTTCTAAAATATCATCTATAAAGCTAAAAGCCCTTTTTTGGCTTCCATCCCCAAAGATACTTAGTGGCAAACCACTCATGTGCTGTTGCATCCAAATGCCAAGCACATTTCGATAGGTATCCCAAATATTTTGCTTGATGCCATAGACATTATGAGGCCTTATAATACACCAATCCAAACCATGCTGCTCTCCTGCCACTTGGATATCCATTTCGCAAGCATATTTGGCAATGCCATAGGGGTCGATCGGAGCAGGCTGATGTGATTCATCGAAAGGGGGAGTGCCTTTGCCATAAACCGCCATTGAGCTTGTAAAAATCAATCGCTTCACCTCCGCGCGAATGCACTCGTTGATAATATTGGCCGTAGCCACTAAGTTATTTTGATAATTGTACTTTCTGATAAATGGAGAAAGCCCTTCCGCAGCATATGCCGCAAAATGAAATACAAATTTTGGCTTATGTGTTTCGAAAACGTCTTTAACTTCTTCTGAAGCACAATCAAGTGCATAAAACTTTACTCTCTCGTCTATATTTTCTTTAAATCCGCCACTGAGATTGTCGATGCCGATGACATCGTAATTGGGCTGATTATGAAGTATCCAATCGGCCAATCGGCTTCCCAAAAGTCCTGCAACTCCAGTAATAACTACACTATCTCTCATAACAATTTTTAAAAAAAGACTTGTAAGCGACTTAATTTTAAGTCGCAAACATACGTTTTAATTTTTTTTCACTTTAAGGATGTTGTGACTATTCATTCAATTTTCTTCAAAAAAACATAATGAACCCCGAAGCTAAAAAGCTCGGCCACCAACAGGGCAACGGCAAGTCCGTAGCCACCGTAGTAGTAGCTACCCAAAACCGCAATCAAGAGCATAAAAAAGGCTGATATCCACGTTGCTTTGGCCAAGATTCTTTTACGCTCGGCCACCAAGATATTGATCATATTTGCCACATTTAACATGCCCATGAACGGAATGAAAGCCAACAGCCGTAATATATTGGCACTATAGTTTACAAACTCTCCACCCACTAACCGAATTACCCATGGTGCGGTTATAGAAAAAAACAAACCAATAGAAAAAGTAAGCGCTAAACCACCCTTAAAAGAATTGCTCAAATATTTTCTGAAACTTGGAATATCGCTTTCATACAACCTACTGGCGTGTTGTAAAATGGATTGAGCTAAAAAAACAGGAACCATTCTTAGCAAAAAAGCAACTCTTTGTGCGAGTGCAAAACGGCCTAACTCTGAATCCTCCACAAAATTACTTAATATGATATAACCCCCATGCACAGAAACATGTCCTGCGATGGTTGACAGAAAAAATTGAAAATTCTCCTTCAACCTCGCCCAAATCCTTGATGGAAAAACCCATAAAAACTCCAGTTGCCATTTGCGGTAAATAAAAACGAGGAGCAAAATATTCACCACAAAAGAAGACATCCCGAATAAAAAATTAACCCATATGGCGTCATTAGTCGTGTTAACGAAAACGAAAATCCCAACCAAGTAAAAAAGCTTAGATATCACGTTCGTTGTAGATACTAATGAAAGTCGGTCAAAACCTTGCAGAATGAACATTGGGAAAAACACCTCTCCGAGCAATATCACCGATGAAAAAGACAGTATTAGTCCGTAATTCGGAAATAAATCAAAAACAAAAACAGTCAGTAAAAGGAGGATGATAAGTACCAAAGACAATACAAATTTTGTCCATAAAACCTCATTGATCAATATGGATTGTTGCTTTGGTTCACTCGTTAATAAAGCCAATCGCTTAGGTCCATTCAAATGAAATCCATAGTTCACAAGAATGCTGAGTAGCATAACCACAGAAAGACCAAGGTTGACAAGACCATACTGATCTTCTCCTAGGCGCTGAAATAGATATGGCGTGATTAAAAGTGCGGACAACACGTTGATGCCCTGATTCAACGATAAGTTAAAAAAGTTGCCGAATGATTGGCTCTTGAATATGGTACTGATCGTTTTGATTATCGGATATTGAATAGCCTATCCATTTATTTCGATGCCTGTTCGGCCTCCATCACTGAGTAATAAATTCTAGTCAAAGAAAGAAATGCTACCACCAGGACACCTCCAAGAAAGACACCGACAACAGCAGCTTTGTACCATTTCATTCGATCATCCTTTAGTGGAAAAGTAGGTTTGTCTATGGTCTGAATCAATGGGGTATTATTGCGATGGGCCAATTTCGCAATCTCAAGGTTCTTCACAATCTCTTGATAAACTGCTGAAGAAGCCTGCAAATCAATCATTATTTTCTGTCTTGGCACTTGATTTTCAGACCTTAAAGGGTTCAAGTTTGGGTTTCGATCATCGAATTGAGCCAAATCAAGAATAACTTGATCGAGTACTTTCTTTACGCTATCGGCCTGAAAAGCCAAAACTCTTAAATTTTCACCCGATTTTTTAGTCTTTGACTTTAGATAGAAATCATTGACATTACTCACCAACACCTCATTAAAATCCTTGGCAAAGGCCTCATCTGTTGAAGTATAAGCAACGCTCAAAATACTCAGCTTTCGGCTTGGCTTGGCAACTGCCAGATTTTTTTCTCTTATGTCTTTAACAACTTTTTTAAGCACACTGTCATGCCTGACAATCATTTGAGACAAAGGTATTTCAAAGTCAATTCCTTTGGCCAGCCATTTTTTGTCCAATTTTCTCTCTTGGCCATATTTGGTAATTAACCTTTCCTTACTTTCTCCGTCACCCACTTCGGTAAGTAAGGTCTCTTTGATTATCGTGTAAGATTGATACAGTTCAATAATATTGTCGATCTGAAAAAGGGCACTTCCTTCAGACAGCGAACCCAAATTTACCCCAGCCAAGCTAGCCAAAGAGCCAAGCTGCCCAATTCCTCCCCCTGATTCGCTTTCTAAGACAAAAGTGGTCTCAGCGGTGTAATTAATCTTTCTCAATAGTTGGTAAGCGAAGAACAAGCCACCGATTACAAAAGCACCCAAAATAATTTTCTTCCAAGACCTGAGCATCGCGAAAAGCCAATCCTGTACATTCCTGATCAAACCTGCCAAAGAAATTTTTTCTTCCTGTATTTGAGTTCTTTCGTCCACTTTGCTTAAAAGTTAATCTGGCTAATTAATAAAGCTAATGTTGCGAGTCCACTTGTGATTCCCACAATTTCCGAAATAGCTACTGGAAGTTTGGGTGGTTTTGCAGGAATAATTATTTCTGCGCCTGGCTCAACATTCGGGTAAGTTTTGAAGAATAAAAATCGCTTTGTCTTAGCTACGCTTCCATTAGCGTAAATCACATAGGTGTTTTTCTTTTGGGCTCGATTGGAAAATCCACCCGCTTGATTGATAAAATATTTTGCCGATCTCGAGTTTTCATAAACCACGGTGGTGGGATACAAAACTCGTCCTCTTAGCCTAACTGTTTCTTGCTTCTTGGGAATAATCAATACGTCTCCTTCTTGAAGGATCAGGTCATAGCCCGACTTGGGGTTTTCAATAATAGCTTTCAGGTTTATCCCGATGGCGTCTGAAGCATTGAGTTTGACGTCTCCGAAAAGTGTATTTCGTTGCACGATTTCTTGTAGCCTCTCCCTTTTTGCCAAAGAAGACAGATTTTTATTTTCCGTATCATCGGTTTGTAGCGATGCCAATTGCTGATTGATTCTTTCCACTTGAGCGAGTTCCGCTTCTGAAAGTGAACCGTCTTGGGCTTCATACCTTTTCAACAGATTTTCAAGTTCGGCTATTCTGGCCTGCATATCGGTTTGATCCTCAAAAAATTCTGTCTTCCTTAAAAGAGTAGCCCCATCAACATAAGCATATTGATTAATACCGCCAGCCCTTTCCAATAAATCCGAAATCCTCTCCGACTGATTTGTAATGGCATATTCTCCAGGGTATGTCACTTGACCTTCAACAGAAACAAATTTTTGGATGACAAAATCAGGGTTTCGTCTAACTACTACATGATCAAAAGGCTTCAATTGAAAATTGGAGTTCTCAGCACTTAAGCTCAGATCAAGATTTACATCCACCACAAATACCTCGGATAAGTTTCCTTGTTCTGCATTTCCGAATCTGCGTGTAATTTCAATTTTAGCCTGAGAGGCAGAGGCTTTGAACCCACCCGACATTACCAATAAATCTTCCACAGTCATGTATTCGGAGTACGCAAAAATACCAGCATCATTAACTTGACCTGAGATTTCTACATACTGTTCTTCTTGAAGGTCATAGATGGAAAAGACCTGAAGGATGTCCTCTCTTCTCAGCGCTAGGTCTTCCTTTGAACCATTTATTATGGCGGCCAAGTCTATTGAAATAGTCTGAGTAGTCAAATCTGGGTTTGACCTAAGAATAATTGCTCTACCTAAATTAGCGTCTCCCTTAAGGCCATCGGCCCGTTCAATCAATTGCTTTACAGTCAAACCATCTGTGATCGAGTAATTGCCTGGTCTAAAAACCGCTCCTTTCACTTGAACTCGATTGGCAAATCGATCAAGCACTGCTTTCACATCATAAACATCACCTGGTTTTGGATTGAATAAGTCGTATTGCGCTTTGTAAACATCCGCTACAACACGTTCCTTACCGACATTTCTGGTTACATTAATTTGATCTTGAAACGCAAATTCATTAAAACCACCTGCGTATTTGAGTAAATCGGCCAAAGATTCCTCTTTTTTTAGTTCGAAACGACCCGCCACTTTTACGGCTCCATTTAAGGTGATTCTATTTGTATATGGGCCAACGATAATCACATCATCGTTTTCCAAACGAATATTTGATTCAGAAATCCCATTGACCAAAAAATCATACACATCCACTTCGGCAATGGGCTTTCCGTTTCGAATAACTTTAATCTCCCGTAGAGTACCGTTTTCTGTAATCCCTCCAGAAACATAAAGTGAATTGAATACCGTACTGAAGGCACTTAAATTGTAGGTTCCAGGTAGCTCAACTTCACCAACAATGCTGACTTGAATTGACCTTGTTTTTCCTAGACTCACATCTAAAAATGTTCTTGGTTGATCTCCCATCAAATCTGTATACAGGCTAGAAAGTTTACTTTTTATTTTTGTTTCAGCTTGTTTTATAGTCAATCCTGATAAGCTAATTGGCCCTATATTCTGTAGAATAACATTACCATCGGGATTAATCCCAGATTGATAATACTGTTCAGACGCCCCATAAATATCAATGTATATTTCATCTCCCGCGGAAAGGACATAATCCTCAGGGGTTGGAGTATTTATAGACGGTGTAAAGGTTAAAAATTGGCTGTTTTTTCTAAAAAAATTCAACCCAAATATATCTGTCTCCCTTTTTCCAAGAACCAACAAAGAATCGCTGTAAGCATCTCTGAACCTATCCTCAGAAAGTGGAGAGCCACTAGATTTAGCCTCACGTAAAGTATTTACTCGATTTATTCTTTCACCAAGAAGCGAAATATCACTTAATGAAACACCTTGTTGCCGAGCTAATTCAAATATATCTGATTGAGAGTATCCCATAGCTGTCGCTCGCTGCAACAAGGACTGAATCTGTTTATCAGATAATTCGCTCACGTTAAGATTTGAAAAATCTGGGAGAGTTTGGGCTTGGGTAAAATTTGAAAGTGCTAAAAAAAAGCACACAGACAGTAAAATTTGCTTCATCAGCTGTTTTCTACAAATTATTATAAAGAATAAGTGCGCAAGATAATATAAAAAGGGGATTAGTTAATGGATTTGGGATTTGGGATTTGGGATTTGGGATTTGGGATTTGGGATTTGGGATTTGGGATTTGGGATTTGGGATTTGGGATTTGGGATTTGGGATTTGGGATTTGGGATTTGGGAAAAAACTCCTTTCTCTGAACTGGGTTACAAAAAATCAGAAAAATATTCGAAAATATTATCCCGCACTCTTAGTAATGGAAACAACTTTGGCTTCTTTTCTAAATGCTCGATTTCTCTCCTTAAGTTCCTCTCTCCTTTTTTCAATCATGGATTTGAATATTAACTCTGTGATGGTACCAAGTGCCAATGCTGTAATAATCAAAGCAGGGAGCACTATAGCATCGGAGAAGCCCTTCAAAACCAAAGCAAGCAACACAAAAATTACATTCACAGTAACCAAAATTCCTGTTGCTTGGGCATGATTGCATCCTAGCCTAAGCAGAATATGATGTAAATGTGTTCTATCAGGATGCATTGGTGATTTACCTCGAAGCATTCTCTTGATAAACACCCTCAAAGTATCATACAAAGGAACTATCAAAACAGCAATAGTTGGGCCAATGAAGGCATCAAATCTATATGGATGATCTAAAGGCAGATTATAATTTCCATCAATAAACTTTATTGCAACGATGGATAAAAAGAATCCGATCATAAGGGATCCTGTGTCCCCCATAAATACTTTGGATGGTGCCCAGTTGAACTGCAAAAAGGCCAGAAGCCCACCTAGAATAGAAAAGGCTATGAACGAATAAAACTCTAGGCCTACAAGATAGAACCAAGTCCCAAAAAATAAAGTGCAAATTATACCGACAGAACCTGCCAATCCATCAATTCCATCGATTAAATTATATGCGTTGGTGATTACGATTATAGTGAATGCGGAAAGTAAATAACTAACCACTAGTGGGATTTCATAAATTCCGAATAACCCATAAAGCGACATTAAGCGAATATCGCAGACATAAATAATAACAAAGGCCGCTGAAAATTGTCCAGTAAACTTTAAGTATCCATTTAGTTGATCTAGATCCTTACAAACGCCAATAACCAGAACTATAAAAGTTGACAAGCCAATGTGCGCCATAAGACTCAAGTCCAAAACGTGGGGAGTAATAAAAATTGCCAATATCCAGCCAATAAAAATTGGAATTCCGCCTAAAGTAGGCTTAAAATTGTAGTTCGAATGCAATAATGGCAGCTTCTCCGTCAAATCCAGTTTTTTACCGATTGATATTGTTATAGGTATTAACAGGAAAGTAATTAAGAATGATATTCCACCAACAATTAGGAAATCCAAAACCGAACTATTGACTTCTCGCACCTTTGAAAATAATGTTGTCGAACGCTTTAAAAAAGTATTTAATATCAGTCAGGATGGGAGACTTTTTGTACGCCTCTATATATCTCAGTTCAGATTCCACAATTTCATCAAATGTTTTTGGCATATCAAAGTAAAAAGGAGGAACAAGCCCAGGTTTCGTAGACAATCTTTTTTCAACCGCATATTCTGGATATAGGCTTAGATAATGTGCGCTTAATGGTCTGACACCTACAATCTTTAAATCACCATTAAGTAAATTCCATATCATAGGAAGCTCATCAACCCAAAATCTCCTGAATATTTTACCTGATACAGAAACGCGAGGATCTCTTTTTAGTTTACCCCCCTCAGCCAAGTTATAATTTTCATAAACATATTCTTGAATGAACTCGGAATAGGCATACATTGACCTTAGTTTTCTAACCTTGATTCTCTTCCCATTCTTACCAACTCTGTTCAGTTTAATAAACATTCCATAAGTAGGCTCCATCGAGTAAGTTGGTTCCGATACCTTCTCCACAACCATGTAAGTTACACCACTAACTTTCCTCTTTTTAATAAGCCGGAAACCACAAGAATAGAGCCTGCCTAGAATCTCGATTTCATGAAAAACTCGATTTCGGTTTCCCTTTACAAAAAAGTACAGTTTTTTGGTAAGCCTCAGCTTAGGAAATACTCTATTAAAAATGAAATCCAAAGAGTATACCAATATATTAATAAAAACAGGGTATTTATTCAAAATCCTCTTTCTGCGTTGCAATGCCGATTCAGAACAAAGAAAGAACTTACCACCAACGACTAAGTGCTCGTTAATACATTCAAAGAACTTGTTGATATATCCAAGATCATTGACAAGTTTTATATTCAAAATATATTTAGCCTTTTTTCCTCCTATCGTATTTTGAATATTAAACCTAGAGGAAGTCTTGAACGAAAATAATTTGTCAGACTTGCTCTCAACCTGAAAGTGATTTTCCACCAATTCATATGCCAAAGGAGGAATGTTTTCCTTGAGTAGACTTAACCTAATATTACCCTGTTCAATCATGATTTGCATTGATGGTTTGATTTTTATATATCTTGATTAAGTTTTGTGCTAATAGACAAAAATTAGCTCTAAAAAAAAACATTCAAGCAAAATGAGCTTGACTTGGCATTTATACCCTCTTCAAATCATGAAAAAATATCTCATGACCATCTGGAGGCGGTACTTCCTAAGTTATGCTCAGTTTCTCAACTATTAAAAAGGACGGCTACAATTGCTCAAATAGCTCTTCACGAACCCTACTTAAGAATCTGATTAAGTAATCCTATATATGTCGCAGTTAGAGAAGCGTTCAAGAAATTCGTGCTATTACCTGTCTTATTCAGATAATTACGGATACGCTCATAACCTAAATTCATTTCAATGGACAAGTTTACTTTGGGAAGATATCTGATTTTAAACTTAGCTTCTGCCTGCTTTTGGGCTGTACCTATAGGAAATTCTGACTTGACACCAGTAAATGGAACTTCCAAATTCTGATTTCTTCTTCGGTTGATCCCTATATCTGCTGAAAGTAAAAACTTATCAATACCATAATAATCATAGCTTATAATAAGGCCTTCAAAGCCATTTACCGGAAAACCAAGACTGCTACCATTAAAGGTATAATTACCATATGTATAAAAGGAATTGTAGGTCCAGTTGCTAACAATCTCATAACCAAACTTCATTTGAGATTTTGATACCAGATCGGTAAGGATAACTCTGGAAAGAAAGCCAATTCTATCAGGAAACTCTTTACGAAGTGCCTTAGTGAAATCCATATCATCAACCAAGAACTGGGCGAAAAAAGCCAATTTCTTTCTCTTATAATAGACTTCTAATGAACCTAGAGCATTGGCATTACCTTCTTCCAGCCCTTTTCTATCGCTGGCCTTGGAAAGAAAGAAAATATTCATGGGGTTGAAAAAAGCAGGTACAACTTGCTGACTTTCACCCCCATATAAAATGGTCTCTGTAAGGGCCATCTTTAAATTATCTGACAAGGACAAATCCAGCCTATGAAAAGTGTAGAACCTTCGATGCCAAGCTGGTTCTGGAATACTATCTCTTGAATCAAAGGCAAACTTGTCGTCCAATCTGGCCGCGGAAAAGCTGTACTTGAACACTTTATTGAACCATTGAAAACTAAAGTGATCGTATGAGAAAGGATTATCAGACATGATAAGGCTGGTGGTATTCAGCAGACCAAAATTCCTGTCGAGCCTGCCATAGAACAGCCGAAAGTGATCAGAATCATATCTTAAGTAACTTGTAGAAGTACGCGCGAAGTTTTGATTAAGCAATTTACCTACTGAGCCAAAAAGGAGCGTATCGTTGAGGTACTCAGTATCTGCAGTATAAGCGCTGTAAGCAATAAGGTTTTTGTAGCTATAACCGATTGAAGTCGTACCCCGAAAATCATCACTAGTCATCTCACCAAAACTACTCTTAAGGGATGGGCTCAAATCCAATCCTAGTAGCAGTTTTCCCTTTCCGGCATCTTGAGGCAGATAACGATTCAGATCTTTCATTAACAAAACTGCCATAGACTCTTGCTGAAGCAAGCTATCCTTTCTCAGTGCCTCAAAAAGTTGTTTTACGGTGAAAGGCTGATTCAGGTGATGTGATATATTGATCCTTCCGCTATGTAGCAGGTATTCAATGTACTCATCAAAAGCACCATTCAGGTAGTAAGGACTGTCATCTTGACCAATCATCGTTTTGTGAAACGAAAAAAGCAGGAGACAGCAGCAAAACGCCTTAGTTAGGTCAGAAAAAACAGTTTTCAAATTATATGTCAATACATTCTTGGTATTTGGTTAATTGTCTTGATAGTAGCTTCGAAAGATAAACCTAAAATCTCAAGATACCATTTCACCGAATTGTAGCGAGGTTTATTTTCTTGATAAATCTTCTCGAGAGCCTCCTCACGCGTAATCATACCCTCGCGTATCTGATTACTTCTGAAAGTATCGTTCTCACTAAATCCTGCTACGAGAGTATATATATAATTATAAAAACTAGCAGTACCATCGCCAATTCGCCAAGTAGAATCTGTATCTACCGCTTTCTCCCAATGATAATTATTGATAATGGTATCCTCAATATGCTTCTCATCCCACTGAGCGTAATCAAACAAGTGATAATAGTCTGATTTGGGGGTGACATATCTGGATGCAAAAGAGCCAAGAGAATCTAGGATAGACTGATTGAAATATCCTGGGCTTTTTAACATATTGGCTCCTACAAACCCAAATAGCTTCATTTGATTTTGAAGTGAAACTGAATAAATACGTTTTTTGTCAAATTCCGGTCTTAACCCAGCAAATCCTGTTTTGAAATTCGTATTTTCTAAATGGTTAACCCCCCATATTTCAAGCTCAATACCGAGCTGTTTTTTTATCTTGTGTGCATAATAGAAAAAGAATTTATCCCCCGCCATGAATAGAGGAATCATTCCAAGTTCAGGTTTTTTAAGCCAAGCAGTAATATTCTTTCGAATATTTTCACGTTTCCAATGCATGTCAGCAGCTACAATGATATTCTCTACTCCCAGCTTACCACATATCCTAGCCACATTTCGCCTTGCTAAATCTGTCACCATTCCCCAGTCATAAGTATAAGTGATTGGGTTAAGTCCCAACTCCTCTTTCACCACATGCAACACATAAGTACTGTCTCTGCCACCGCTAAAAGGCAATAATACGTCAGGTTTACCATCCTTGCGCCTGTATGGATCAACCAAATTCATCAACTCTGACAGCGGGCGCGGTTGGTTACTTTTCTTATAATTGTGACAATAGTTACAAACTCCCTCCTCATCGTAATTGATGAATGGGAAAGTTTCAGGCAATAGACACTTTGAGCATCTTTTCAATTCTTTAATCTTATCCACAGGGTAAATCAGTTGTTTCATTTCTACCTCTGCCTTTGGATTGAAGTGAATTAGATTCAAATCCATGACAGTAGATATTTGCTGCCTATCTGAATTTACCGTACTAATTTTTATCGGCTGAATATTATGTCTTTTGGTTGTTTCTTTGTGAGTAACTGATGAAAATTGGAATTCTGAAATTCCGAACGTCTCTAAAGACACGGCTATGCCCGTATTAGCTCGTAATTGTTTCTTATCGTATGAGGACATAACGGATAAGTCTGACTTTTTTTCAAATTCGTTAAGAATATATATCTCTGATGCAAAAAATAATATATCCTTCCAATTTGTAAGCACATACAATGAACCATTGTTAGTTGCCAGCACAAAGCGATCATAATCTTCAAAAACCAAGGCCGTGGAAACCGTACCGAGCACTTCGTCTCTAACAGCTTTTACCACTCCTTCTTCCAAAGATCCATTCTTAGCAAATTTCCTAACTAAGGCTAGCATGACCTCTGTATCAATTTCATTTTCCCTATTAAGGTCGGTATACTTATCCCACAATTCATCAACATTAGTTACAATACCATTATGTACTCCAACGATACCATCTTTAACAACGGGCTGGTTATTATTGTCATTGAGCTGTGTACCGTTGGTAACTAATCTCGAATGACCATAAATGTACTTACAGCCAGAGCTATTGACCCCCAATGCATTGTGAATGAGTCGAGAAGACTCTGGTCTCTTCAGAAGTTCATTGATTCTTACAGGACCCTTAAGAACCTCTATTTGCTTGCTTTCCTGATTGAAAGCACAAAGGCCTGAGGAGTCCTTACCCCTACGCTGGGAAAGTTTCGCTAAAGTCTTTACCGACTTAATCAAAAAACCACTGCTATAAGTTGCATTCTCGCTTACAATTACTCCAAAAATCCCACACATAATTGTTTATTTATCAAGAAATCCGCTCTGATATTATTTGCTTCTTACTCCCCTCAAGATTTGGAAGAAAGTTTCAAAGAAAAAAGCCAAATCTGCTTTAATTCCGTTCTTCTTATATTTTTTCAAATAGTCGCCTTCAATATTTACTATCTCATCAAAATTAGCGGTATTCTCGTCAAATATTGGTGACACAAAACCTGGTTTTACCGTATAATAGATGTCTTTATACCATTGTGGATACAGACTAAAATAATGAAAACTCATAGCTCTGATTCCCACTATTTTTATATCTCCTCTTAACCAGTTGACAAGCTGAGGCAACTCATCCAGCCAAAATTTTCTAAAGTATTTACCATAGCGCGTAATTCTGAAATCATCCTTAAACTTACCAGAGTTGTCTAATGAATTCATTTGGTATACCTTTTCTTGCAAAAATTCACTGTAAGGATACATAGACCTTAACTTAAATATTCTAATTGTTTTTCCGTGATAACCTACACGATTGAGTTGGATAATGGGATAAAATGATGGCTTTACTCCAACCACTGGTTCAAGCTGCTTTCTTGCCACAATCAGAAAATTTCCGTTCCCTATGTCTAGTTCCTTCTCTACATCAAAACCTGAATATAGCAACCTACCCCATGTTTCTGTCCTTGAAATTGCTCTCCATTGGCCACCTGATATGTACAAAAGAACTTGACTCAAATAAGGCACTTTAGGTAAGGCTCTGAACCAAAACAGATATAGAACGTAGAGACACCGTGCTAGCAAGCGTGGCTTTAAGGCAAGTATTTTCTCTTCCCTATTGTCCTCTGGAGTATAGTGAAGAAGTGCTACTCCGCCATTCACAAGATTATCGTAAAGCTCACTTAACTTGTTATTAATATTCAAATAGCTTTTCAGAGGTTTTGGAAGTATTTTGATGGTATCAGAACCATCTGGAATCAGGATTAGGCTATCTAACAGAATCCCTGAGGCATTAAGATCCTCGATGGGCGAGTTTTTGATTTGGTCTAAGACTCTGGCTTCGGTCGTAAGAGCATATTCCAGTTTAATGCGTGAACGTTTAATTGGCTTAATAGCTTCCTGAACTTCAACTCTTCGAATCAGTCTGATCAAGAGCAATATGCCTGAAGACAGAGCACTTAAATAGCCTATTACCTTAAGGTAAGGAAAAGATGCATTTTCTTTAAAAACTAATAACTCAAGAAGAGCAAAAATCCCCCCCCAAATAATGGTATGCCTAATGATTACGCAGATGTCCATGACAGAGTCTGGATGAAATATCTTCCTATAAGGCAATGTTAACCAAGTAGATATAAAAAAGAGTGATACAAAAATAACCAATTTGGGCACTTGACTTTGCCATTCTGAAACATTAGGCCATAGTATGTAGAAAATTATTAAATGGAACAAAACATATACCAAGAACTTGATCCAAGAGTACTTATCGGTCATTGTTTGAATTGCTTTAATATATTTTTGGTATCACTAAAATACTTTGACGTACTTTCTGGATAATTCTTAATTAGCCAAATCAGAAAAGCAGACACATCATCTTTTTCCGTTAACATGTACTGCCTTCGTTTTTGGAAAACAGAAGCCATATCTTCCATTAAGAGTAATTCTTGTAAATAATTACTCAAGCCCTCAAAATCATCAGGACTAAATCCCCTTAAAAGTTTATATCGGTCTGATAATTCATCATATTGTTTAAAGTCTCTAAACCAATCGTCACACTCAATGGCTGGCACACCCAGAACAGCGGCTTCGGCACACATAGTAGTACTGTCAGAGATGAAGACCTTAGCGTACGCAAAAATATGGGCTACATCCATCTTATCGAAATCCAACACGTATTTCTGCATATCTGGAGCTACCTCTCTCTCCGAGTTCAAAATTACTCTTCCGTGTGGCTCTAAAACACCTATTATCTTTCTCAACAAATCGTCACCAATACCTCTTTTACCTACATCATGAGTCGATGTAGCCGAAACAGTTCTTATAAAAAAGTAAACTCCACCTTCTGATTTGAGCTCATCGGGAACTTTTGAGTAGTCAAGTGTAAAACGGTTTGGATGTAAATGAGCCAAGGACTTATAACCATCATAACCTAGTTTTTTACTATTGTACTTACCCATGTCGCAGACATTCGGAGCGAAAACGAATTTAGCAGAAGCAGCGAGAATAACCGATTCTGGAACACCCCTCAAATCATCGTCTGTCACAAAAAATGAAGGGATTCCACGTATTCTGCCTACAAAAGTAATAAGATCATCTGAAACAAATAACATATACTTCTTACCTATGGTCAGCAAAAAAAGCTTCCATACGGTTAACAGCAGATAAATTCCTGCACTAATCCATATGTGTACACCTTTTATTTTTCGTCCATTAGGAAATATTTTAGTATACTCCCAGCCTTCTGCCTGTACGAGTTCTTCCAGAATATCACGACCTGTTATAATGATCTCTATCTGGTATCCCTCCAACTTAAGGTTATTAATAGTTGCTCTGAAAAGGTGGAATTTGGCAGGATGAACGAAATAAAATAGAATTCTCTTCTTCAACGTATTATTTTTGAGGGGCAAACTTATTACAATGATCTGATATTCCAAAAAATGATTACTGCAGTGATACCGAAGTTATATAAAGTAGCCAGTTTCGGGTTCTTATGCCGACCGATTGAATACGCAATCAAAATGTACACGAAAGGATACATCATATATAAGTATCGGACTTCCTGAGCAAAGAATGAAACTACCATAGAAGCCGCATAAATTAAAATGAAGATTAATAATCCGTAGAACTCTGCTCTCTTCTCTTTCAGTACCATACGAATACTGGTCCATAAGTAATATGCCAGATAGTTAAGTAGAAGTAGATTATAAGAAAATAAAAATGTATCCTCATTCGTAATCGCGAAATCAATCTTTGAAAGTGCACCAAAACTGATACTTGCAAACATTACAGCGTAGGCTTCCGCTATCGAATAGCCTTCATACTTTAAATTAAAAATTTCACGTTGCAATTCCGGATCAAGAATTTTACTATAACCCAAAGTGATAATCTCTACTGCCCCTGAAGTGGCAACAACATAAATAACTCCACCAAATATCACGACTCCCAAGAAAAGTATTGACTGCTTGATCATCAGGGATTGAAGCTTAGCATAGTTTACAACAAAGATTCCGAGAAAAATAAAAGGGAGCATATGCGGTCTAATAAAAATAAGGCAAATGATACCTAATATTCCATAGAAAAGCCTCTTAGCTTTGTTTTTATCAGTAAAAACATAATTAAGATGATAAAAAACTAGCAAAACGAAAAAGATCATTACACACTCCTTAAGTCCAGAGGCAATAAAATAAATAGTAATGTTATTAAAGATAAGGAGGCTAACTGCAATAATGCTCCTAGTTTGATCCCCATTGAATAATCTCAAACAAAACCTGTAAGTCAGTACTGCAGAACCAGCAGCAAAAAGTGCGTTAAAAACCCTTTGGACAAATATGTTTTCGCCAAATAGGCTTAATGTGTAATGAACATAGCCGGTAAATCCGAAGTCATCAAATGTGAAATTCTGATCACTTATAAAACTGAAAAAATCACCCCTTCCTGAGTTTTCAAAATCAACATGAGCGTTGTAATAAAGTAACGAGTCGAATGCATTAAATTCAAACGGAATACCCGTCAATGACTGAAATAGGTAATAAAGGGGAGAAAAAGCCAGTATATAAAACACGAACGCACAGACAAAGATCAAATGATCAGAGGGTTTTAGCCTAGACGTGATAATCAAAAAAGATAACAAACTAGCTAACGACAGAATTATGAGATAAATCTGGATAGACAAAACATCTCCAGCCATCGAATTAGTAGAGAATAACTCTACTGACTGCTGACTCATTACAAGATAAAAAAGCAGTATTAAATATAAAAAAAGTATCAGAATATGATTCAGAAAAAAACGACCTTTAATATTAAGTTGCTTTTCTAAATCAATCTTTTGGGGCAATAAACTCATTAATTCATGTAAGTATCAGACTAGTTCCTTCTTAAAAAATCGTAATAGTATGCTGACCAAAGAGCCAGTTGGGCTGCAATGGTTGGATTCCTTACATCATAAACCAAATCAGGCTGATAATCCGATAGCTTCGCAAAAGATAATAGCTCCTTAAGTACTTTATACAGTGAATCTGAGTCCCTGTCATCAATGGGCAAAAGTAGTAACTGACCGATTAATGCCTTCACTGTTTTTTCTCTGTTGAGAGTAATCTTATCTATTATTGCTTTTGCCAATTCTTTAGATTCCGCATCATCCAAATAATACATATTCCAGACTTGAAATGCTAAGTGGTTCTGGTCAGTCAAAATATCCTGTCTATCCCAATAAAGCCAATTCATCTTATCTGGCAGATAGCTATATTTTTCTCTTTCAATAATTAAATCTCTCATTGCAACCATTTGACTGGTTGCTAAACCTTCCTTTGAAAGCTCATTATAGAAGTAGGCAACATTTATATTGACATTATGTACGCAACCTATTCTATCATTGTCATTTGCAGAATATGCAAGGAATTTTCCATTGGGAAGTCCGTCTGCCTCAGGTACTTTTGACAATTCCTGAATCAAATGATCTATCCTTTCTTTCGGAACTATGCCATTTCTATAGCCAGCGAGTAGGGTATTTCCAGCATGTGCGGACATAGTAACGGTATAGTTGGTAGAGGCATCGTTAATCGTACCATCTTGAAAGGCGTCCCAGGCTTCATTTATTCCATAACCCTTATTGTCTATCGTTTCGTAAGTTTTGGTTAGAAATCTGTTGGTTATATCATGGTTCCAACCATTAACTATAGAATTACTTAGAGCAATAGCTGAATAGGTATATAGTCTTTCTTCGTCAGATGCGTTTTGAATTGCCCAATTAATCAATGAAATGGTAACCTCTCTCCATTTAGATGCTTTCTCATTTGAATTACATAAATATTCAATCTGATCAAATTCATTTGTATCTAAAATGCCATTCGAATTCCTATCCTTTCCCACTATTACTCTTATTCCTCCAAACTCGCAGTTATTGCCCGCAGGTTCTGGCTGAACAGAAATAAGATCAGAAGGCTCAGCAACCCCATTACAAACATATCTAGTTGTCGACACTTCATCATTATCCAATAGGCCATTCCTATTATTGTCATGACCAACCACAATTTTCACTCCCCCATTCGGGCAATTGGCTCCTACTTGCTCGATATCAACTCTGACAACGCTTGAAGCCCCATTACTACCTGTAGTGCCGATAGGCCCTTCTTTTCCTGTAGTACCATTGCACACGAATGTAGTATTCATCACCTCCTCGCTATCTAACTCATTATTGTTATTAGAATCTCTTCCAAATAACACACGTACACCACCTTCAGAGCAATTACTTCCTGCTGGTTCTTTTATAAGTTTAACCAATTGATCTGTGCTTTTCTCACCATTACACACATAGGTAGTAGAGCTTACTTCACCATCTTCTAATATACCATTGGCATTTTCATCTTTACCTGATTCTATTTTGATTCCTCCCTCCATGCAGTTTTCACTTGGAGATTCCGAAGTGACCTTCATAATAGAATCACTTCCATCCTTTCCATTGCAAATAATTGCTGTATGCTGAATTTCATCTTCATCTAATAGTCCATTTTTATTTCTATCTAAACCAGAGTTGACTTGGATACCACCATTCTCACAATTATCTCCACTGGCAATCTGCATAATGGCAAGTAAACCGTCCGTACCATTCAAGCCATTACATACAAATTGAGTAGAGGTGGTCTCCTCTTCGTCCAAGACCCCATTGCGGTTAACATCCAGCCCAGTATCAATTCGAACACCTCCATTTTCACAATTGCTCCCAGCACCTTCTACAGTTAGATTGATTAGAGAATTAAAGACTGGCTCTGGGTTTTCTGTACAACCTAAGAACAAAATAAAGGCGAGCAGCAAATTTCTGTTTTTTATCATCCTTTTCGGCTTAAAATCACTTTTTAAAGGCGTCTATTATTACATTAGGCATAATGTAAAAGCCAACTATCTATTAGTCCTTTACCATACATATCCAGCGCTTGCTGTCGGTTCTGGACTAAAATATAGCTTAATTCGTTCTCATCCATATTCGAAACTGAGTCAATTACTTCAAAGATCTTAGCTACTTCCGACACGCGAATCACTTTAAAGTCCTCACTGTAGCACTTATAAGGCAACCATTCTCCAGTTACCACATAGTTGTAAGCGAGGTTGGATTCAATCATGGAAAGTGCCATCTGGTCATTCTTTCTGACATTAATGAAAAAATCACTAGCAAACCTCAGATCCCTTACTTCTTCATACTTCAGAAAACCGTGCAATATTATCAGTTCAAACCCCTCTAATTCGCTTCGGATATGATTTGCAAGAGATTGCTCACGTTCTGTGATCTCATCGAATACATTCGTGATTGAAAAAACAAGAATATAGCGAGATGGGTCTAAAAATTTCAAAGACTCAATTGCTAACTCATGCTGCTCATTGGGACTTGAGTTGGTTCCGACCAAAATCACCTTCTTGTTCTCATCAAAGCCAAAAAGATTTTTATAGTGAGTTTTCTCCTCATATGCCACACCATCATAAAGCTCAAAATGATTCTGAGGGGTCATCAATACAAAGGTCTTTTTATCAAGACTTGGCTCATTAATTATCCCTTTCATTCTCTTTTCGGCATCTCCAGTCGTTACAAAAACCTTGTCAGCAAGAGAATATAATTTAGTAAAGTGGTCCTTAATAGGATTTCTTAAATTATAATCAGAACCAAAAACAAGAATATAGACTCGATCAGCCAAACGCTTTATTAGATTAGGCAACAACAAGAATTCTTCTCTGACGTAGCAGATTTGGACTATTGAATAACATCCACTTTTCCTTTTTAAAAAATGGATAAACACGAAAAAATTGAGTAGAAGACTCAATTTTCCTTTGTACAACCAGCTTGGAAAAAGCTCATAACTCTCCTGAATTTCGTTTTTCACGTCCATCAAGATTTTCTGTTTCATGTCATAAATCTCCACATTATGACCCTTTTTTATAAGTTCAGAAATAAGATAATCAAGATCGTTACGCTGAGTCTTAAATGGACTTGTCGATTTGACCAGAAAGAGAATTCTATTAACCAAAGCTGATATGATTAATTACTTAAACCTTTTTTCTCAGCAAGGCATAATAGTTACTCTTGTAGAAGCTAGGGTTCAAATCAATCTCATTGATTTCATTGAGATATTTTGCAATGCCCCCTAACTTCTCTTCAGTTGTCTCCTTATTATTAAAAAGCTTATCCGCCAAATACTCTCTAAAGATAGGTTCTTGAACATAGTGTTTAACCGTGCAAGCCACTTCTTCCATTCCAGCTGACTCAACCAATTGTCGAGCATCAGCTAGATCATAAGATCTTAGATGCCCATGCTTATCTTCAATACCATAGACGCGATCTTTATTTTCTTCACACTTTTCCATTGGTAAATTCAATACAACTAGTTTGCCATAATCCCCGGCTTCCTGAAGAAGTCCTGAATCATCTTCGACATGTTCGAGTATATCTGATAGGATCACTAGATCAACCTTTGGTGGTGCACCTGTACTCACAAGAAAATCACTCAATCTACCCGCGAAGAAATTCATCTCGGGAAATAATTCTTTTGCATACTCAATATTAGACGAAGAAATATCTACCCCATAACGCTTATTCATGGGCACCTGTGTACCAAAACGATTCAGTAAAATACCAACAGCGCAACCTACCTCACAAATGGTTTGAATCTCGTGACCATCCAAAAGTGGTACCAGATATTTGTTTTTCCAAAAATCTACTTCTCTATAGTACTGTTTTTCAAAAGCACTGCCTTTCTTTCGAAGGGCTATGTAGTCTTCATGTTCATTATAATAGTCTTTGAAATTCATTGTTTAGTATATTAAATCGTGAAATATTTTTTTTATCAGTCAACAAAATCTTAGAGTGATAAAACACTGACAACAGATGGGCAAAAGAAATGTTAGTTCAAGGTGAATGCAAATTCTTTTAATAATGGCTTTGAGTCAATAAAACTGATATTAAAATTAGTGATTAATAGTTAATCTGCCACTCGAGATACTTTTTTTGTAATGATGTGCTGAAAAGAGGCACTTATTCAATTAAACAGTCTTCGTGTGAATATTTTAAGATTGAGCATGATCCATTGTCTTAGGTTAGGAAGTGTATAAATTTTTCCAAAACTGTTAATGAGCTCTGGCTCAAAATCAGGCGAACTGAGTCTTTTAAGTGCTTCATAAAGCATGCTTTCACTTACCTTAGCGACTTTTTGATTAACATCCAAAAGTCGGTCTTTTTTATCAATCGAAACAGTTTTTTCGACAACGGGCAGTCCTTTGTCCAAGCCCTTGGCTAATACCTGAACTGTCACGCCCATTTCACTTTCACCATTGTAAAGCTCCCATAGACCGGAAGGTTGTCCTCTATATTTTCGCATATCACCTCCATGGTACGAAAGAATACCATTTGGTGTAAGACTTAGCCAAGGTTCCTTAATAATGCCAAAAGCATCCAGCAATACGAGTGTTTCAAGTTTCAAGTTTCTCACCTCTTCAATCAGCCCCTGGTCATAAAGATTTCTAGCCTCAATTACTTTGACCTCATGCTTTATACAGAGATCAACTGTCAACATTCCTACCGAAGTAGTTTTTTTTGCAAACAGCCGCTCTATCGCCATCACCAAAACATAACCTCCTCGACCCTTTTTTAGGTTTCTTATAAGCTTCTGTTTGACCGTCAGTTTCGGTCGTTTGTCCAAAATAGCCACAACAATTTCAAAATCAGGATCGTTGAAAACAGGATTTAAAACTTTCAGTCTAGCCTCAGAAAGTGTATCACTTATTAAAAAACCTACTTTCATCTTTCAGGATCAGGATCAAAACCATAATCCAGTTTTCGAGACGCAAGAAGACTATTTAGATACGCCCACAAACCGCTCGATTTTACCACGAGTTCATCTATGTTATCGGTATCATTAGCGCTTATTCTTTTCATCCTGAATGGATCTGAATCTATAGTATTAAAACCATAATCTACCGTGACACCACATTGATGACCAGATTGGCGGGCTATCTCGATATCTCGATTAGAATAATTGCCAATAGGGTAGGAAATAGCGTTAACTTTTAACCCGAAGTCTTTTTCGAGGGTTTCTTTTGCCATAACTATTTCTTTGTAAGCCTCTAAATCACTGCATCTAGGCAAGCTCGGATGAAATAGTGTGTGCGACTGAAAATTAACGAGCTCATTCATTTCATTTATCTGTTGTTTGGACAAAGCCTGAGAAGTATTGAATTCTTGTTCCTGCTCAAAGCCCACTTCATTTAACACCCTAATCCGTTCTCTATTCGACATCGTTTTTAGTTTAGGTATAGGTAATTCGTCAGTAGCATAATTCGCCCAGAAATGACGGTTAGTTCCTACGATACCTGCGCATAAAAAAATAGTGATAGGAATGCCCAATTCCCTTATAACGGGGAGTAGCTCATAGTTCCTAATATGACCATCATCAAAAGTAATAATCAAGGACTTTTTTGGAAGTCTAGAAGCATCTCGCATTTCTACTGCCTCTAAGTAATCCTCCAGTCGAATAATATTATATTCTTGTTTAAGATAACGTAATGCCTTCTCCGCTGTAGACTTGGGCATGTCATGAAACAAAAGAATAGTCACCCTGTTTCTTTGTAAAACTTCCCTAAAGAAGAAAGGTAATCCAGAATATCGCAGGATCTTGAAAATCATTTTCATTTAAAAAGCAACAAAACAGTTCATTTAATAAACACTAGACAACTCTCAGTCCTGTAATACTTCTAATGTAAAACACATTGAAGAAAAAACTAAAGATAGCATTTACTGCACAGGATATACAGGCCCCGACTAATCCGAAAAAATAGGTGAAAATAACGATTGATAATACAGAAAAGATAAGGTTGTAAATAGTTCTCCTTACGTTCTCATTCAGAAATCCAGTCATTAACAATATTATACCAGACCAATAAGCGCTCGCAAATAGTAAAGTGCCTGAAATTGCTATAAGAAAATAAGTATAACTCTCTCGGAATTCAGCATTGAAAAACTCAATTAATACATAATATCCAACTAATAATAGAACACCCTGTGCCCCTACGACTAAAAGGTTAATCTTCCTGACATTTGCTATTTTTCTGTTCAATTCCTCAATCTTATGATCTCTCCATAGTTTGGAAACGATGGGACTTAAGTTCTGAGACATAATACCCGGGAAAATATATACAGATTTGACAAAGAAAATAAGGAAACTGTATATTCCTACATCACTATCAATAAGAAAATAACCAATTAAAATAATATCTAGCTTATCATAAAGCAGTGAAATAATATCTGATAGAAAACTCTTAAAACCAAAGCTTAGACTTTGTTGGATTGTGGTCAAACTGAAACCAAAATCAATGACTTTACGAATCTTATATCCAAAAAATAGCATCAATCCACTCTCAACAATCAAAAAAGACCACATAATGGAAAGTATGTCCTCATAAATAAGTACCATCAGCGTGATGGTTACCAGCAAACCGCCCCATCTTAAAGACCTTAATATTGAAAACTTCAATTGATCTTGCATACCAATGAAATACGACATTATATTCCGGTTTACATTGTAAAAAGGAATTGCAAGAAGACTAATACTTACCGCATCCTTTATGATCTGAGATTTGTAAAATGAAAAAACATATTCACTTATAAGGAAGACAATGAGACTTAATAAACAGGCCAGTATAAATGTTACTAAAATTGATGAAGTAAATATTCTATGTCGCTCTTGTTGAGCATTATCATCAATTTCAGAGACCTTCTTAATGATTGCCACGTTAAGTCCAAATGACATAACCACAGCAAAAAGCATAAAAAAAGCCATTGCCTGGCTAAAAACTCCGAAGTCATCTGCTCCTAACTTCTGACCTATTAATAAGTTGATTAGAAGACCAGCACCAAGAAGCACTGCCTGCCCACCAATTAAATAAAAAGTATCAATAGCAAACTTATTGACCGTCAGCTTATCGATAAAAAGTGACCTAAGTTTAACCATTTAAAAGTTTGGAATATTCACTCCATTCTCCCATGTCTTTCCAAGATTTTTCGGATACGGGAAAAACTCCTACTTTACCTTTCCTCTTCATGATTTTCTCAATCAAATGGGTAATGTGGAAAAATTCATCCTTTGGTATTTCATCCAGCAATGAAGGCTCTAGAACATACATTCCACTATTGATCTTAAAGTTTAAAGCGGGTTTTTCTTCAAGTGCCTTGAGTTGACCATCTTTGCCAGTCTTGAGTGTACCGTAGGGGATGTCGTAGTGCTTCAGAGCAGCCACGAGCGTAATTTCATTATTCTGCTCACGATGATACTTAAGTATCTCTGAATAATCCTGCTCAATGAGTATGTCGCAATTGCTTACAAAGAATGTAGTATCTATTTTACCTTTGAGAAGTGACATGCTCCCGGCCGTACCCATAGGCTTTTCTTCAATGAAATAATCGATTTCATAGGGCAGTTTCTGTGAATCAAGATAGTATTTGATCAGGTCTGATTTGTAATTCACAGAAATAAAGAAGCGATTGCAGCCATATTTACCAAATCTAGAAAATATTTCTTCTAACATGGTCTTGTCATTTATGGGAATCATCGGCTTAGGTATGACATACGTCAAGGGTCTTAACCTAGTCCCGAAACCTCCAGCCATAATTACCACTGGGAGATCAAAAGAAGACATTGGCTCTGGGTTTATCTCCCCAAAAAGATCTTCCCAGAAATAAACATCTTTTACCACCCCTTTATGGTCAACAACAGGACAAAATTCCATACGATGCTCAATCATCATGCCTTTTACACTGTCATAGGAATCATTTGGCTTTGCAACTCGAATTTTATCTCTTAAAATAACACTGACCTCTGTGGATAATTCGAAATCGTTAATTATTGCCCTTTGTATATCTCCTGCACTTAGCAACCCTTTAAAATGACCCCCTTTAAGAACCATTAAGAGTTTCCTATCTATAACATCCATCTTTCGAAGTGCCTCCAACATCGAACAAGAATAGTCTATATTACGATCTCTAAACAAATCTCCTGTCATAATTTTGGTCTGAAGCTACTTGGAATATTAACTATTCTCTCCGAAAGCAGACTTGCATTTTCCTGACTATCACGATAGCAATCTTTGAACATAGGAAGATCAAACATCAGTTTCCAAATGGGTCGGGTCATTACACCTGCATCGTTGGTCTTTGCCAAAAACTCATCGCGCTCTCTTTGGTTATCAAGCTCAATACACATAAGCCAGTAGTTAGCATAGCAATCCTCTAATTCCATTCTGAAGGTGATTCCCATTGAATCGAAAAAAGATTTATATTCTAAAGCAGTCTCTCTCTTATTAATAATAAACTTATCAAGTTGTTCCATTTGTGCACAGAGAAGTGCTGCATTGAGGTTGGGCATACGAAAATTGTATCCTATCTGATCGTGAAAGTAATCCCACTTGTGAGGTACCTTGGCAGTAGTAGTCAAATGTTTTGCCAAATCAGCTATTTTTTCATCATTTGTCACCATCATTCCTCCACCTCCCGCAGTAACGACTTTATTACCATTAAAGCTGAAAGCGCCAACACGACCGAAATTACCCGAAGGTCTTCCTTTATACTTACTACCGATGGCTTCAGCAGTATCTTCAATCAAGACAATTGACCATTCGTCACATATGCTAGCAATTTCATCGATTCTGCACATAAAGCCGAATGTATGCATAGGCATGCAAGCTGCGATGCGCCTACCTGTTTTTTTGTTTTTGCACACGCCATTTTCAACCGTAGCATGGGTTTCAAGAAAATGTAGTAACGCTTTAGGCGACAAACCCATCGTATCATAGTCTACATCGACAAACACTGGTATCGCTCCATTATAACTTATCGCATTTGCAGTAGCCACAAAGGTTAAAGCTTGCGTAATTACTTCATCATTTTGTCCGACTCCACAAACTTTGAGCGCCATATCAAGAGCTGTAGTACCATTTACAGTGGCAACTGCTCTGTTTACAGAAGAATGTGCTCTCATTATCTCTTCAATCCTATTTACATAAGCTCCAACAGAAGAAACGAAAGTAGATTCTATAGTCTCAAGTATATATTTCTTTTCATTACCATTGAAAATAGGGACATGCAATGGCAAGAAATCACTCGTTGAATAAAGGTTTCTTACAAATGAAACAAATTCATTGAACTGAGACATCTTCAAAATTAAATTTTAAGTGCATAATTTCCATACTTATCCATATCATCAAGACAATCCGAATAAAAGCCCATATCAAACGACATTACGAGCTCCTTAATCCCATCCGATACAGAATAATGTGGCTCAAAATCTAGTATCTGTTTAACTTTCCTGAAATCAACTTTATAATTTCTTGGATCACCTCCATTCTGTCCATATTTAACCTTACCATCCGGAACAAATTTCACAATTTCATCAACAATCATCTTCTTTGTGAAATTATTTTTCTCACCACCTGCATTAAACACTTCAAAATCTACTTTGTCATTATCTGCATCAAGAACAATACTAATAAGTCTCGAAAAATCACGAACATGACAATAAGGTCTCCAAGTATGTTCATCATAAACTAAAAGTTCATTTCCAAAATATACATCCCTTACGAATTCGCTAACACTTAAATCAAACCTCATTCTAGGAGAAAGACCAAATGCGGTAGCAAATCTTAATACCACCCCTGTGTAGTTGGCACTTCCTTTTAAAGACATTAAATACTTCTCTGCGGAAACTTTTGCTTTAGCGTACAAAGACAGCGGATTCAAAGCAAACTCTTCGTTGGCTAACTCATCCTCTCCGATTAAGCCATAATTAGAACAAGTAGATATAAAAATTAACTTATCAATTAACTTATCCTTGAAGAAATCCATACAATCTCGGACCCCCTTCTCATTGATTCTAGCTGATTCTTCAGGAAATTTTTTGGTTATTGGGTCACCCACTAATCCTCCAAGGATTATAACGTCAGTAACTCCGTTTGATGCCTTTGACAAAACTTGTTTGTCACAGAAATCCCCAAATGTAATTTTATAATCAGGATCACCCAAGAATTGTTGGACTGCAAATTGATTATCATATACAAAATTATCTAAAACGTGAACTTGATATCCCAATTTCAATAGATGTGAGGAAAGGACGGAGCCGACATATCCAGCACCTCCAATTAATAATATTGATTTCATTCTTTTTTTAGTTTATTCTTAGTTCATAAGTTAGATACATTCATTTGAGCCTTCAGCCTTAACCATATCAGCTTAAGATAGATAAATAGAATACCCAATATTATTCCCAAGAAGAGCCATACAAACACCATCATAGCTCTTCTTGGTGAGGATTTATCGGTTGGCACAGTCGCAGGGTCTATGACTGAAAAAATTGGCGTACTATCTTTAAGCTCAATTTTCGTTGTTTCCAGCTGTTTAGCAATCTCTTGATAAAGGCTGTAAGCTAAATCATACTCATCTCTCAATCTCTGCTCCTCTGTTTCAGCACGCGCGCTAGACAAACTAACATTACTATCCTTGAACTCAGCTAAAAGTATCTGAGTCTCTTCAAACGAAGCTTTAGTTTCTAAATACCGCTCCTCTAAATATTTAACTTTTTGATTAATCTGTGATAGTTTAGTTCGAATAACAAATTCTTGTAGATTATTTAGAATCATATCCGCCATTTGACTAGCAGCAACTCGCTCAGGTAAAGTGGCACTAATGCTTATCAAACCTGATTTAGTGTCTACAGAGATACCCACATTTTGTCGGAGTTTATTGATTCTTTTCATCTCAATCTCATTTAAGGCCCATGTACTATCATCAGAAAGCCTAGAGCTAATGTCATCATTCTTACTAAAACTGCCTAAAATTAATGAAGGCAGTCCGATAGTATACTTCAACAAAATTTCTCCAATAGGTCTTTTAGATTCATCAAAAAAACGTTGATAAGAAACTGGTTCATCAAATCCTATGAAATCGTATTTAGAGTTTATCAATTTTTGCTGAAAAGGGATACTATTGACTACCTTATTATAAAGTAATGGGTTTAACGAGGATTCAGAAGAACCTCCCAGGTCAATTCCTGCCAATCCTGCCAAAGCTGTGATTCCTCCTTTAGTATTCTTTCCACCAGATCCTGCCTGAACCACGCTAACGACAGATGTAAATTCTATCGGTGAGAGTAATGCAAGAACAATCCCTGAAATAATAGAAGAAATTAAGATTCGAAAGAAATTTAACTTTTGACTGATAAAAAATGTCAATAAATCATTAAAACTTAATTCAGAATTAATTACATTTTTTTTATGACCGTCTACCATTTTTAAAAGGTTGCTCTCTAATGTGAACTTAATTTTCCTAAAAATTATCTAACTACTTGATAAACCAATACACCTAAAGTAGCCAAACTTGAGCTAATTCCTATTATTTCACCTAATGAAACACCCTTTCGATCAGGTCTTCTACTCACAAAAATAGTAGAACCGGCTTGTACTTTTGGGTATTTTTTAAAAAAAAGAAATCTCTTAACTCCTCTTCTTTCACCATTTGGATATTGTATATAGCTTCTTCCTTTTTTGGCAGTAATCAAAAATCCGCCAGAACGCTCTATATAATCTTTAAAATTGAAAGATTCATCATAACGTACGTTGAGTGGTGATGTAACTTCTCCTGCCACGCGTATGGTCTCAAGTCGGCCTGGTATTGATATTACATCTCCTTCTTTTACAATAAGGTCATATTTTGAACCCGGTTGTTCTAATATCTTTTGCAAATCAATTGCGACTGGCTCTTCTTCTTTTATAATTACATTTCTTACTAACGAATCTTGTTCAGAAATATCTTGAATCAAATCCTTCTTCAATTGACTGCCAACCCTATCGTTTTGGGTATCAGTCTCAATGTTTTCCTCCAATTTTTCTAATCTCTCTATCAATTGGGTCTGACTAATATTCTTATACTCCGATTCATCGTTAAGCACCTTTCGTCTTAGTTGCTGCAAAGACTCTTGGCTAATCTGATCATTAGATTTTGAATTTGAAAACTCGGTTCGTCTAATTAATATAGCTCCAGACGCATCTGCATAGGGAGTCAATCCCTTCGCTCTTTTTATGATATCAGAAATACGTTCATCCTTTCGGCTGATGGTGTAAACCCCTGCTGCAAGGGCTTCCCCTTCCACTGTTACTTGTTGCTGAATGGTATAACCTGGTGATTTGCGAATGTAGACTTGATCAAAGGGCCTTAAGATTTCATTTCTATCCTCCGCATCCAACGACAGGTTTCTGTCAATCGCAATATTAATGATCTCTGCTGCCGAGTTGACCCCCCCATTATTGTTTCTTCGAGAAATTTCAATGAGAGAACTTGATGCCGATTCTTTAAGTCCCCCTGCTAAAATGATTAAATCTTGAACTGTCATTTGATTGAAAAATGGATAAATTCCACCCTCCAGTACCTCACCTGTCACTTGGACGTAAAACTCCTCTTTGATATCATAGATCGAAGTGATTTTTACAACATCTTCCCTTAACAAAGCGATATCCTGAATATCTCCTTTCATCAAAGAAAATAAATCCACTGGGATTGTCAATTGCGAAAAATCCTCGCTGGTCCTGTAAATCGTTGCCCTAGGCATATAAGCATCTCCTCGCAAACCACCTGCTTTATCAATAAGGTTTTTCAACGTGAGATTATCGGTCAGTTGATATTCGCCTTCTCTGTAAATAGCGCCATTAATAATCACTCTATTCGAGAATCTATCGAGGATAGCACTTACCTCAACCAAATCTCCATCTTGCGGAATGAACTCTTGAAATTCATCGGTATTTACATCTACGATCTGCCTTTCACGATCCCCGTTTCTTTTAACGGTGACGGTAGATTTAAATGCTGAACTGGTAAAGCCATTGGCATAGTCCAATAAGTCTTGGAAATTCTCATTGGCCTTAAGTTCAAAAAGCCCTGGCTTTTTTACCTCACCTTCTAATGATATCCGTGCAGCATAGGGTTCAACAATAATGACATCTCCATTCTTGAGCCTTTCGTCCCCAGATCGAATACCATTGGTTAAAAAAGTGTAAATATCTACCGTGGTCAAAAGTTTATTATTTCTGATCAACCTAATATTTCGGAAAGTTCCATTTTCGGTTGGCCCTCCTGCTGCATGTAAAGCTGTATAAACTGTGGCGAGAGAGGGCAGAGCATAAAGGCTGGGACGAGCCACATCGCCCACCACTTCAATATTGATGGTTCGAATATTCCCCAAACTAATTTGATGAAAGATGGACGGTCGTTCGCCAGATTTACCCCTTAATCCACTGTAAATCTGACTTAATCTGTCAATAATTTTTTCAGAAGCGGCCTCAATAGTTAAACCATTCACATAAATGGGAGCCAAATTTTCTGGCCTTACCGTACCTTCAGGGGTTACAGTGAGTTCTAAAAATTGCTGAGTTGCACCCCACAAATCAACCACCAATACATCTTCTGGACCAAGTTGATAATCCATGGGGGTTGGGAGATTTAGATTTGGGGCAAAGGTCAATGAATTTTTTTGGAACAAGTCAAAACCAAATATCTTCTTTTGTTCTTCAGTTAACTTTGGGCCTTCCTTTCCTGCTAATACACCGAAAACATCTTCATCTTCGGCCATAGGAACTTCACGAGACGTGCTTTTCTTACCATCTAAAGATTTCTTGGCGTCATTTCCACCATTTCTTAAGGCTTCAACTCTTCTGCGCAATTTGGATATTTGGCTTTCTGAAACCCCTTGCTGTCTCGCTAAAGCTTCCAATTGAGCCTGCGTTAACCCTCTATCCTCAGCCTGTTTGATATAGTTTAGGATTTGCTCGTCTGACAGGTCATCCACATTGACCGACTTTAAATCTACACCACCCATAGATTGGGCCGTTAATTCCTGATATCCTGACGTAAGGACAATCAGGGTTAGAATGAATACAAGTCTTTTGAGTCGAGCGGTTGAGAGCAAAAATTTCATTAACCTATTTTATAAAATATCTAAGTCGCCAAAGATATGAAATTGATATATAATTATGGTGACGTACGTTAGAACTTGTCAACCTACCTTTTTAAGGTGATTAGAATTGATTTCAGCCCTCATTTCTAAGCCAAGACTTGAAATGGCAAGTACCACTTTGTCACCTCGTACTTGCCTTATTATACCTGATTGACCCGAAAGCGCTCCAGATTCAATATTCATTTTGTCTCCAACAGCATATTCGGTAGAAAATGCCTCTGCTGATGGAAATTCTTCTAAGAATGTCCTAATCTGGAGAATCTCATGATCACGAATTCTGGCTGGTTGGCCGAGCCACCTTACATTAGAAACAATTCCTGAATCTTTAAGAATATACAATCTTGCTAGCTCGTCCACCTTAGCAAAGAGATAGGAATTGAATACGGGTTCTGTCACCTTTTTCTTTCTATCCGACCATTGCTTTAGTACTGTTCTGGTCGGGCAATAAATCTCGAAACCTTTAAGCCTCAGCCGATCAGAAGCTTTTTTTTCATTTCTAGGTTTTGTATAAAAAGCTGTCCAATATGGTTCTAATGGATTACTCATGCCATAGTAACAAATTATTATTTGTGTCAAAATTGAGCATCGAAGCTTCTTCCTTGGAATAAATCAAATATTGAATTCGTTTCGGCACCAAGGCTTCAAACTTATTGATTAAGTGCAGCAAATAGTGCCGATCTGGATTTCCAATTAAAATGAGACTTACGATATCTGAATCTTTCCCCAAAGCCAAGTCTCCCGTCAGGTAAACCTCACTAATATCCCCAAGTTTTTGAACCACTTCTTCTATGACCTCATGAAGCCCTGTATATTTCAGCAGAATGCTTCTTACTTCTTTGAATAAAGGGTATTCAATATTCGCTTTAAAAACTTTTTTATTTCCAACCAAATCCGAATTCAACATTCCAGCACTTTCAAATCGATTCAGTTCAAGACGAACAGAATTCGTGCTTTCCTCAAACTCTTCAGCCAACCCTCTTAAATGAGCACTCGACTCAGGATTTAAAAACAACCTTAGCAAGAGTTTTATGCGGGTTTTAGATGAGATTAGTGCCTCCAGCATGAGGGGTTATTTCTTGATCTGTTTATTTGTTGGGGAGTCTAAACGCATTTACGCATTAACAACTCAACCCAGAATACAGCTTCGCCCTGTCAGTCACATAATGTGGCTTAAAGAATGAGTAGCAAATTTACTCGTTATTTTGAGGACTCAAAATTTTAAAGGATTAATTCAGCGTTACCCTTTTGATGAATTGTTATTTTGAGCAGAACTCGAGCACCTTCTCAATAATAAGGTTTTGCTGCGCAGCTTCCATTTCGGTATGAATAGGGAAAGAAATCACTCTGGAACATAAATCTTCGGTATTTGGCATATCACCATTTGTGTAACCATAATAACTATAGGCCTTTTGAAGGTGATTAGGAACAGGGTAATAGATCATTGAAGGTATTTCAAAAGTTGCCAGGTACTTATTCAAGGCATCTCTTTTAGATTCATCCTTGAGCTTCACTGTATATTGGTGATACACATGATTGGTATAATTAGCTGTCATGGGTGCTATTATTTCGTCAGTTGAAGCAAAGGCTTCATTATATCTTTTGGCTACAAGTTGACGAGCTTGATTATAATGATCCAAGTATTTGAGTTTCACCTTTAAAATGGCGGCTTGAATACTATCGAGTCTAGAGTTAACGCCTATTGAATCATGATAATATCTCTCGCTTTGTCCATGATTTACAATCATTCTTAGTTTTTTAGCCAAGTCGTCATCATTGGTCATGATAGCGCCACCATCACCATAAGCCCCTAAGTTCTTAGAAGGAAAAAATGAAGTAGCACCGGCATGTCCAATGGTCCCTGCTTTAGCTTTTTTACCATTTGAGAAAGTATATTCTGCTCCTATTGCTTGCGCAGTATCTTCAAAAACCTTTAAGCCAAATTCATTAGCGATTTTCATAATTGGCTCCATGTGGGCACATTGACCATAAAGGTGAACAGGAGCAATTGCTACAGTTTTATCAGTGATTTTTGATCTAACATCGTCTAGATCGATATTAAATGTGTCGGGATAAACTTCAACAAAGACAGGAATAAGACCCAAAAGGGCGATTACCTCAACGGTCGCAACATAAGTGAAAGATGGAACAATCACCTCAGACCCTTTTGGGAAATCATAGGCCATCATAATAACTTGAAGCGCATCAGTACCGTTAGCACATGGAATTACATGTTTGACGTTGAGATAATTCTCTAATCCTTTTTGAAACTCTTTAACCGAAGGACCATTAATAAAGCTAGCTGAATCCAAAACTTTATCTATTTCGGTTTTAATTTCCTCTTTAAAACGATCGTACTGACTTACTAAGTCAACCATTTGAATTGATTTCATAACTACTTTTTAGAAAAAGGGTGAGAAGCTAATGGAGCTTTTGCTAAAGGATGATAATCGCCAACCAAACCTATTGGGGTAGAGTGTCTGATATCATGAACAATTTCAATCGCTTGGCGGGTTTCTTGAATGCCATAGCCATTTCCATTCAAGATTTCTTTGTATGAAGTAGTATGCAAATCTGTAAACCCCTCACTGAACTCTAACTCTTCCCCTTCAACTGTAATTGACCTAAAGGTTCTTTGACCTTTTTTCTGAACATCATCAGGCAATAAATCCTCATTAATTGACAAGAACCATCGTACATTGGCGTGCTCAAGTTCTAAAATACCTGATGCCCTGTCATGCGTATGTACATTAACTTTATTTGATTTTACATCACCAAAAATCCAAGATAACATATCAAAAAAATGGACGCCTATATTAGTAGCAATTCCCCCTGATTTTTCAATATCCCCTTTCCAAGAGGTATAATACCAATGACCCCTAGAAGTTAAATAAGTAAGGTCAATATCATAGATTTTATCTTTAGCCCCATTCTTTATTTTTTCTCGTAAGGCGATAATGCTTTTGTGGACTCTTAGTTGTAGAATATTCCAAATTCTTCTACCTGTTGATTTTTCAACCTTTTCCAAGGCATCAATATTCCACGGATTCAAAACCAAAGGTTTTTCACAAATAGCATCAGCACCTAATCTCAACGCTGTTCTTATATGTGCGTCATGAAGATAATTTGGTGTACAGATACTAATATAATCTAGATTGATACCCTTGTCAAATCTTAACTTTTCTAAATGCCGATCAAATCGTTCAAACTCAACGAAAAAATCAGCTGAAGGAAAGTACGAATCCATTACACCCACGCTATCAAATGTATCGTATGCAGCCAATAAACTGTTATGAGTATCCTTAATTGCTTTTAAATGACGAGGTGCTATAAACCCAGCAGCTCCAATAAGTGCAAAATTTTTCATCTATAATTTCTTTACTTGTTTATCCTGTAATTTATAGGTCTCCTTTGATTCTGGGCACAAAGCTAGGCCTTCTGAATCAAATTCTAATCTATGCCCAAATTCACTCATCCATCCTATTTGTCTACCTGGATTTCCCACAATTAATGCATAGGCAGGAACTGTTTTCGTTACAACCGTACCAGCACCAATAAACGCAAATTCCCCAATATCATGTCCGCAGACTATTGTTGCATTAGCTCCTATCGATACTCCGCGTTTGACCAAAGTTTTACTATACAGCCCTCTTCGATTCACCGCACTTCTAGGATTTATGACATTCGTAAATACCATTGATGGGCCGAGAAAAACGTCATCTTCACAAATAACACCTGTATAAATACTCACATTATTCTGAACCTTGACATTATTACCTAAAACAACCTCTGGACTAACTACCACATTTTGACCAATGTTACAGTTTTTTCCGAGCGTACAATTAGTCATGATATGTGAGAAATGCCAAATCTTAGTGCCTTCCCCTATTTGACAGCCATCATCGACTATCGCAGAATCGTGTGCAAAATATCCCATATTAAACTTTATAAAATTCCTGATACCAATCAATAAACTTACCTACCCCATATTCCAAGGATGTTTCTGGCTTATAATCTAGATTTCTAATCAAATCTTGAACATCCGCATAGGTTGCAGAAACATCACCCGGTTGCATCGGCATGAATTGCTTTTCAGCTTCCTTACCTAAAACCTTTTCAATTGTGGTAACAAAATCCATCAGTTTTACCGGTGAATTGTTCCCAATATTATAAATCTTGTAAGGTGCCTTGGACGATCCTGGATCAGGATGGGTGCCCGACCAAGCCTCATTTCCTTTAGGAGGATTATCATTTACTCTTGTTACCCCTTCTACAATATCATCCACATAGGTGAAATCTCTTGACATTTCTCCATTATTAAAAACCTGTATAGGTTTTCCCTCTAAGATGGCCTTAGTGAATAAGAAAAGGGCCATATCTGGTCTACCCCAAGGGCCATATACTGTAAAGAATCTCAAACCAGTTGTCGGCAAACCAAACAAATGACTATAAGTGTGAGCCATAAGCTCATTACTCTTTTTGCTTGCGGCATATAGACTTATTGGATGGTCGACATTATGGCTTGTCGAAAATGGTCTAGTCTCATTGAGACCATAAACTGAAGAACTACTAGCGTAAGAAAGATGCTTTATCTTGTTATGTCGACAAGCTTCAAGAATATTGACAAAGCCCACAATATTGCTATCGACATATGCCTTAGGATTTTCTAAGCTATATCTTACTCCAGCTTGAGCGGCAAGGTTAATTACCTTATCAAATTTTTGAGTTTCAAAGAGTTTATTGAGATTTTCTGAATCCTCTAATTGAAGTTGAATAAACTGATACTGAGGGTATTTACTACTTTGAATTAGCTCATTATAACTAACATTCATTGGTGCAATGCCTGTCTCAAGAAGGCGTCCATACTTAACTCTAATGTCATAATAGTCAGTTACGGAATCCAAGCCAATAACATGATCTCCTCTTTCTAATAACCTTTTAGCTAAATGGAAACCAATGAAACCTGCTGTACCCGTAATTAGAATTTTTGCCATTATAATCTTGCCGAAATGATTTCTCTAGGAAGGAATGATTTTACATCATAAACGACCGTGCTTGCACCTATACTTTCAGCAGCGATCATTGATTTAAATTCATTATGCGCTACAGCCAAAACAATTCCATCATAGTCCTTAAGATTTGGAGAATTTATTAAGTCTACACCATATTCATGTTTAACCTCGGAGGCAACTGCCCAAGGGTCGTATACATCGACATTGACATCAAACTCTTTTAATTCATTGATAATGTCAATCACGCGTGAATTGCGAATATCGGGACAATTTTCCTTAAAGGTAATACCCAACACCAATACTTTAGATTTGTTGATTACCGTTCCCTTCTTCATCATCAATTTGACTACCTGACTGCCAACATATGGGCCGATGCTGTTATTCAGTCTTCTGCCTGCTAACAAGATCTGGGGGTAATAGCCTGCCTTCTTTGCTTTTTGAGCCAAATAGTAAGGATCCACACCAATACAATGTCCTCCTACAAGTCCTGGACGGAAGGGAAGGAAATTCCATTTGGTGCCAGCGGCTTCTAGAACATCTAAAGTATCAATTCCCATTTTGTTAAAAATCATTGCCAATTCGTTAACGAAAGCAATGTTGATGTCTCGTTGAGAATTTTCAATCACTTTGGCAGCCTCGGCTACTTTTATCGATGCAGCTTTGTAGGTTCCAGCAGTTATTACACTCTTATAAAGTTGATCTACTTTTTCTGCTATTTCTGGTGTTGAACCAGAGGTAACTTTCAAAATTTTCTTCACCGTATGTTCCTTATCTCCTGGATTTATCCTCTCTGGAGAATAACCACAGAAGAAATCCTGATTGAATTTTAGGCCAGACTTCTTTTCCAAGACTGGTACACAATCCTCTTCGGTGGCACCAGGGTATACTGTCGATTCGTAAATCACAATATCACCTCTTTTCAACACAGCCCCTACGGTCTCTGATGCCTTGATGAGAGGTGTGAGATCAGGGTTTTGATCGTCATCGATAGGCGTTGGTACTGTAACTATGAAAATATTGCAGCCCTTAATTTCATCCAGCTGGTTCGTATTAAACAATCCAAGTTGAGCATCTTTTGAAGCTAAAACTGACTTCAATAGGTCATCTTCAACCTCAAGCGTATGATCGTGTCCACCGTTGAGTTCATTGATCCTTGATTGATTTATATCGAACCCAAAAACCTTGTACTTTTCTGCAAAGGCTACAGCCAACGGAAGACCCACATAGCCCAAACCTATAATTGCAATTTTATTCTCTGACATGCCAAAAATTTGTTCGGCACGAAAATAGGGATTAAAAAAGATTCTTCTAAACCCAACATAAGTTTATTCGAATCTAAATAATCATTCCTGCCGCGACTGTCTCATTGGTCACCTCATCGATAAGGATTATAGAGCCTGTCAATCTATTTTTACGATAGGCATCTTTCATGATTGGCTTGGTAGTTCGAAGCGAAACTCGAATGATATCATTCATCCCAACTGTTTTATCGTCTTCATTTTTCTGAAGTGAGTTGATATCTAGCTTGTAATGAATTGCTGTAATCATCGCTTTGACCTCGTTATTGGCATGCATCAAATTAAATTTTGACCTTGGTTGAAGTCCCTTATTATTGAACCAACACAGCATAACATCAATTTCCTGCACAACATCGGGCTGATTGCTCTTGCTCACTATCATGTCGCCCCTGCCAATATCTATATCGTCTTCCAGGCTAATACTGACCGACATAGGCGCAAAAGCCTCTTCAATTTCCCCATTCAGGGTATGAATTCCACTGATTTTAGAACTGAAGCCCGATGGCAATGCCACCACTTGGTCACCTTTCTTGAAAACACCTCCTGCTACGCGGCCAGCGTAACCTCGATAATCATGGAATTCATCTTTCTTGGGCCTGATTACGGTCTGAACTGGAAAACGACAATCAATGTGGTTATAGTCACTCGCAATATGAATCGTCTCGAGTGTGTACAGCAGGGTTGCGCCTTTGAACCAAGACATTTTTTCTGATGGATTCACTACATTATCACCATTCAGCGCGCTGATGGGTATGAATCTGATGTCTTTCACATCCAGCTTGGCTGAGAATGCTTGGTAATCCTTCTTGATTTTTTCAAATACTTCTTCACTATACCCAACCAAATCCATCTTGTTTATACAAACAATCAAATGTGGGATTTGAAGCAGAGAGGCAATAAAACTATGTCGATAAGTTTGTTCTACAAGTCCTTTTCTGGCATCGATCAAGATCAGTGATAGATTGGCAGTAGAAGCGCCCGTCACCATGTTTCGGGTATACTGAATATGGCCCGGTGTATCGGCAATGATGAATTTTCTTTTGGGAGTAGCAAAATAACGATAGGCAACATCAATTGTAATTCCTTGTTCTCGCTCATCCCTGAGCCCGTCAGTTAAAAGGGCCAAATCGGTTTGTTCCAAGCCTCTTCGTTTGCTTGAACTCGCCACTTGCTCCAACTGGTCTTCGAAAATGGACTTACTGTCAAATAATAGCCTTCCAATCAAAGTGCTTTTTCCATCATCCACGCTACCAGCGGTAGAAAATCGAAGTAATTCCATGTCTAAATATGAGTTCTCCATTAAAAATAGCCCTCCTTTTTTCTATCCTCCATTGCAGATTCCGATCGCTTATCGTCTGCTCTATTGCCTCTCTCGGTTTGTCTTGCGGCAGCCACCTCTGCAACAATTTTTTCAAGCGTGTCGGCCTCGGACTCAATTCCTCCTGTAATGGTAATATCACCGAGGGTTCGGAAACGAATCTGTTTTTTGATCGCTTGCTCGCCTTGTCGCAAGGTCAAAAATTCGGAGTGGGGCAGCCAAGTATTATTCCTCCAAACTACTTCCCGTTCATGGGCCACATACAAAGAAGGAATTTCAATCTTCTCCGAAAGGATATACTGCCATACATCCATTTCTGTCCAATTGCAAATAGGGAACACCCTGAAGTGCTCTCCCATTTTCTTTTTGCCATTGAAAATATTCCAGAGTTCGGGTCTTTGATTTTTTGGATCCCACTGGCCAAAATCATCTCTATGAGAAAAGAATCTTTCTTTCGATCTCGCCTTTTCCTCGTCTCTTCGTGCCCCTCCCATTAGCGCATCGAATTGATGTTCTTCAATGGTGTCTAGCAAGGTGGTGATTTGCAGCCAATTTCGTGAGGCATCCTTGCCTGTCTCTTCTTGGACTCGACCATTGTCGATAGCACCCTGAACAGAACCCACAACAAGGTCGACACCTAGTTTTTCGACAAGGTCATTTCTAAATTGAATCGTTTCTGGAAAATTATGGCCAGTGTCTACATGAATGAGGGGAAACGGGATGCGTGCAGGCCAAAAGGCCTTTCTTGCCAAATGAGTAACCACGATAGAATCTTTTCCACCAGAAAATAAGATTCCGGGGTTTTCAAACTGAGCATAAACCTCTCTAATCACATAGATGGCTTCCGACTCTAGTTCTTCTAAATGCGTCAAGTTGTACTTCGACATAATTCAATTAAATAGGTTATTCGAAAGTATTTTGGCAGTGCACCATTAACTTCTCCATTCCAAAATCTTCGCAAAACTATCATTACCTATTGTAATAGAAAAGAAAAGTCTATTAATTCTATAGGGTTTTAGAAAATATTATTTTGGAACGGAATGGCGACCTAAAAGATTCATCTTTTGCAATTCCAGTAATCCCAAGTGAAAGCACCTTGGTGGCTTTACATTTGTACTTATCTTTGTGGGGCATGAAAGGCGCTCAAATTGCTGTTTTAATCAAAAAAGAATTGCTCTCCGAATGGAGGCAGCGTTATGCCATCAATGGCATGATCCTTTACCTAGCCAGTACAATCTTCGTTTGCTATATGAGTTTTGGTCTAAAGGCTGGAGCAATCGAACCTCTTACTTGGAATGCGCTGTTTTGGATCATCATTTTATTTACTGCCGTCAATTCCGTTGCCAAAAGCTTTATTCAGGAATCAAAAGGCAGGGCCTTATACTTCTATACTATTGCGAGCCCTGCTGAAATCATCATCTCAAAGATTATTTACAATGCCGTATTACTATTGATTTTATCCTTAGTCGGTTTTGGAATATATTCTCTTGTCATGAGTCGAGGAGGAGATCATTCAAGTTTCGATTATACCTATTTTATTTTGGCGCTTTGCTTGGGCTCTACTGGGCTAGCGGCAAGTTTGACCATGATTTCTAGCATTGCCTCAAAAGCTGAAAATAGCACATCACTGATGGCAATACTGAGTTTCCCCGTTATACTTCCCTTGATTTTAATGGTTATTAAGCTTTCAAAAAATGCCATGGACGGTTTAGAACGTTCTGCCAGTACCGATGAATTAGTTGTACTGGTGGCTATTAATGCAATAATTGTAGCGGTATCGTACTTGTTATTCCCTTACCTTTGGAGAAGTTAGAAAGTCCAAGTTCAAAACTATTCGTCATGCGAAAAAACTGGTGGAAAATATTGTGTGTAGGATTGCTTATTTATGTAATTCTTGCGGCATTCTTAATGAATGCACCTCGTTTAAATATCCTCAACGAGACCATTAGAAATTTACACTTCCATGTAACCATGTGGTTTGGAATGGTAATTCTCCTGACTACTTCAATGGTACAAGCCATCAAGTATTTGAGGACTGGTAAAATTGAACATGATGACAAATCACTGGAAATGGCCAATGCTGGAATCCTCTTTGGCATACTCGGTATTGTTACTGGCGCTATTTGGGCTAACTATACCTGGGGCGAGCCTTGGAGCGGTGACCCAAAACAGAACGCAGCGGCAATTTGCTTGTTGATTTATTTTGCCTATTTAGTATTGCGCAACTCCATGAAAGATGACCAACAAAAAGCGCGAGTAAGTGCAGTCTACAATATTTTTGCTTTTGCCGCGATGATTCCTTTGTTGTTCATCCTTCCGAGATTAAGTCCTAATTCTCTGCACCCAGGCAATGGTGGAAACCCAGGTTTTAATGCTTATGACCTAGATAGCAAGCTTCGGGTTATTTTTTATCCAGCGGTAATCGGATGGACATTATTGGGCGTTTGGCTCGCCTCATTAAAAGTTAGACAGCGTCAAATTCAACGTGCTTTAGAAGATTAATAAATATGAAATGAGCCAGCATAGTCTTAAGAACAACAAAGACGTTTTGGCGAATTCCATCTGACATAAAAGAACAAACAATACTTACAGATGAAAAAATTACTTATCCTCCTTTTTCTTGGTTTCAACCTAACTGCCTTAGCGCAAGACGGCCAATACGAAATTACCGCCAGTGATTATGATAACAATTCTGTTGAAATGGCAGACGTTATGCGCTCAAATGGTAAGATTTATGTGGTCGTGGCCGTGGTCATGATCATCTTCGTAGGCTTGATTGCATACACCGTCAGCATTGACAGAAAAATAACCAAATTAGAAAAAGAGGTTTTTAAGGAAAAGGTTAATTCCTAGTTGTTTGTGTTGTAATTTCGCACGCGAAACGGGATTCATGTCGTTGAATCCATAAACATCCGTGCTATGAAAAAATCCAGTATCATCGGAATTGTGGTGATCGCCATTGCCATTGCCATCATTATCTCCACCCAAAGCAATGCCAGCTCTTACGTTTCTTTTGGCGAGGCTAAAGAAATGGCCAACAATGGCAGTAATAAAAAAATCCACGTTGTGGGTGAACTCAAGAAAAACGAAATGGGTCAAGTGGTTGATGTTTATCCAAGTGATAACAAACTGACAGTTTCTTTTGTAATGGTAGACGACAACAACGTAGAGCAGACCGTTTTCTACAATGAGCCTATGCCATCAGATTTTTTAAGATCTGAAAAAGTAGTGGTGATTGGAGGTTATCAAAACGACAGGTTTGTAGCCGATAAAATACTTTTGAAATGCCCTTCTAAATACGAAGAAACAGCACTTTAATTCAAAACTAGTCTCCATTCTATGGTACATACCGGTATTGGCAATTTTGGCCACCTATTGATTATAATTTCCTTTATTACCTCGCTGATGGCCGCCTATGGCTATTTCAAAGCAACCAATAACAACGAAATCGGTAATTCTCCATGGATCAAGTTTGGTCGTGTGTTGTTCGTGATCCATGGCCTTTCAATCATTGGTGTTGTAGCCACGCTGTTCAGCATGATTTTCAATAATTACTTTGAATATCATTACGTCTGGAGCCATGCCTCAAAAAACCTACCCAATCACTTTATCATCGCTTCTTTTTGGGAAGGCCAAGAAGGTAGCTTTCTTTTGTGGCTATTTTGGAATGCTCTTCTGGGCTTTGTAATTGTAAAAACCAATAAAAAATGGGAAGCTCCTGTAATGACAGTTTTCGCTGTTGTTCAGGCATTTCTTGCGTCAATGATCTTGGGCGTGGTGTTTGGTGATTTAAAAATCGGTAGCTCCCCTTTCTTATTGCTTCGCGATGTGATCAGCGATCCCGTATTTCTTATTAACCCCGACTTTGTTCCTAAAGACGGAACCGGCCTCAACCCTCTACTGCAAAATTATTGGATGGTGATTCACCCACCTATGACTTTCCTAGGCTTTGCTTGTACGCTAATTCCATTCTCTTACTGTATAGCAGGTTTGTGGACAGGTCAATATAAAGAGTGGGTCAGACCAGCCCTGCCTTGGACAATTTTTGGTGCCATGATTCTGGGTACTGCCATTATCATGGGTGGGTATTGGGCTTACGAAACACTGAATTTCGGTGGTTATTGGAACTGGGATCCGGTAGAAAATGCCGTTTATGTACCCTGGCTAATTATGGTGGCGAGCATTCATACCATGATCACTTTCAAAAAGAGCGCAACAGCTTTGAAAACATCAATCGTATTGGTGATCACAGTTTTTATCCTTATCCTTTATTCTACTTTCTTGACCCGAAGTGGAATTCTAGGTAATGCATCAGTTCATTCATTTACTGATTTAGGACTATCGGGCCAATTGCTGATTTATCTGTTATTCTTCTTGGCTGCATCGATATTTTTTGCCGCCAGGGTTTGGAAAAATATTCCTTCTTCAGAAAAAGAAGCTTCAACCTACTCAAGAGAATTCTGGATTTTCATCGGGGCATTAACGCTCTGCTTGATGGCGTTTCAAGTGATTATTCCTACCTCGTTCCCAGTTTTCAACAAAATCATCGAAATGTTTGGTGGCCTATCTACTTTAGCGCAGCCAGCTGATCAGATAGAATTTTACTCTAAATGGCAACTTTGGTTTGCCGTGGCAATTGCTCTTTTAAGTGGCACGGGGCAATTCTTCTTTTGGAAGAAAATGGACAAGGAAAAATTAGTCTCAGCACTCACATTCCCTGTGTTGATTTCTCTTTTGTTAAGTGCCGCCATCTTCGTGATCGCTAAAGTTACAGACCCAACTTACATCCTAATTCTTGTAGCGGGTATGTACTCTGTGGTTGCTAATGGCAAAATCCTTTTCGAGCTTTTGAAAAGCCGAAGCTATACTTTGATTGGAGGTTCAATAGCACATATGGGTATCGCGATGATGCTCATCGGTATTATGTTCTCCGAAGGCTATTCCAAAACCATATCAGTAAATACCTTATTAATCAGCAAGGAATGGACAGAGGAGCAAAACCAAACGAATATCCCTCTTTTTCTGAATGAACCTACCTTTATGGAGAGGTTCCAAATCACTTACAAGAATGAGCTTATGCAGGTGAATGGAATTCCAGGTTATGTGAGAAAATCCAACTTGGAAGACACCGAAGATCCTTATTACAAAGTAGCCAAGCAACAACTCAAGGTTGAAAACACAGTTTATGCTGAAACGGGCGACACCGTTTACGTTCAAAGCCCAGAAAATTTCTATTATCAGGTGGATTATAAAGACATGGAAAACGGTAAAGAATTTACACTTTACCCTCGAATTCAAGTTAATCCGCAGATGGGTGATGTATTATCTCCAGACATTAAAAAGCTGGCCGGAAGAGACATTTATTCTTATGTTTCGGTAAAGCCTTATTTGGAAAAAGATATTGAATGGGGCGAAAAAGAAGAAATTGAAGTCAAGGTGGGTGAGCGCTTCTTTGTGAATGATTATGTAGCCGATTTCAGCGGCTTAGAGCGAATTGAAGACGTGAGCTATGCCAATTTAGGCCCAGATGATGTCGCAGTAAGGGCTAATATCACCGTGTTTGCCGAAAGTGGAGAAAAATACATTGCCCAGCCTATTTTTATCATTCAAAATGGCCAAGTTGGAAAGCAGCCAGATGTGATCAAAGAGATTGCCTCCAAAATTACGATAGAAAGCATTAACCCAGACACTGGCTCCGTGACCTTAGGTCTGAATACTACTCAAAAAGACTTTATCATCATAAAAGCCATTGAAAAACCGCATATCAATGTGCTGTGGATCGGCACTTTGGTGATGATTGCGGGCTTTATCATCGCTACAAGAAGACGCTACATAGAGTTTGTTAAAATGCGTGATAAGGGAGTGGAGTAGGCTCCCATATCATTAGCTTTCTTACTATCGGTAATCGATCAAATCAAGAATTTGCCTAATTTGAATCTCAGAGTTCAAATTTTTTAGGCTATGAATAACCGTAGATCATTTATCAGGAAGTCCTTTTTAACGGCAGGAAGTCTTTCTCTTACCTCACTTTTTCAAAAATCAGTAGCTGAAGACATCAGTCAGGCAATGATTGAAATGAATCAATTGTCGCCCCAAGCGGCTGCACAAGACGAAGAACTTTGGGCTCGTATTCAACAAGCTTATACCACTTCGCCCAATATCATCAACCTGAACAATGGCGGAGTAAGCCCTCAGCCTAAGGTGGTACAAGATGCCGCCATGCGCTACTACCAATATTCCAATGAGGCGCCTTCCTATTATATGTGGCGAATTCTGGACCAAGGAAGAGAACCATTGCGTACAAAGCTAGCCGACCTTGCTGGTTGCTCGCCCGAGGAATTGGCCATCAACAGAAATACTACAGAAGCAGTCAATAAGGTGATTTTTGGTATGAGTTTGAAAGCGGGAGATGAGGTAATCTTGACCAAATACGATTACCCCAACATGATCAATGCTTGGAGACAACGCGAAAAACGTGATGGCATTAAATTGGTTTGGCTCGACCTTGATTTGCCCAATGAGAATGACGCTGTGATCGTGAAGCAATTCACTGATGCTATTACACCAAAGACCAAAGTCTTCCATATCACCCATATGATCAATTGGACTGGACAGATTATGCCTGTGAGAAAGCTTTGCGATGAAGCCAGAAAAAGAGGAATTGCGTCCGTGGTAGATGGTGCACATACCTTTGCTCATCTTGATTTCAAAATACCCGATCTCGGATGCGATTACTTCGGCACAAGCCTTCACAAGTGGCTTTGTTCACCCTTCGGAACGGGTTTGCTTTATATCCGAAAGGAAAAAATCAAAGACATTTGGCCTCTTTTGGCTTCGCCCGAAAACCAAGAAGACAATATTAGAAAGTTTGAAAACTTAGGAACGCGTTCTTTCGCTACAGAACAGGCCATTGGAAGTGCAATCAATTTTCACAATGCCATAGGAGCCGAAAGGAAAGAAGCGCGACTGCAATACTTAAAACAGTATTGGGCGAAACCAGTAAGTGAACACCCGAAAATCATGAAGTTCACATCGCTCAACCCCGCCTTTAGTTGTGCACTTTGCAATTTTGGCGTAGAGGGAATGACAGCCGGGGAAGTACACAATCAACTTTTCAATGGCTATAAAATTCATACTAGCCCAGTTCAGTGGGAAAAAGTAAATGGGCCAAGAATTACACCGCATGTATATACCACCAAATACGATTTAGATCGATTGGTTGAGGGCATGATGAAGATTGCATCGAGTTAAACAAAAAACCCTCTTTCGAGGGTTCTTTGTTTGACTCAAATGTTGAGATTTTATATCCCAAACAACTTCAAAATATCATTACCAAAAACGAAGACCATCAAAAGTAACAGAATCACCATGCCCACTTTTTGAGCATTCTCCAAGAACTGATCAGAAGGTGCTTTTCCAGAAATCATTTCGAAAAGAAGGAACACCACGTGGCCTCCATCTAATGCTGGAATCGGAAGTAAATTCATAAAGGCTAAAATCATTGAGATAAAGCCCGTAGTAAACCAAAACTGATTCCAGTCCCAAGTTTTAGGGAACATATTTACAATACCAATTGGACCACTTAGGCTACGGGCTGAAACACCACCAGTGAACATTTTGCCCATTGCCTTGGCGTTTAAAATCACAGCGCCAAAAGCTTTAGACGTTCCTCTAGGAATGGCCTCAGCGAATGTGTATTCATCTTTGGCTGCAACCAATACATCGCCTAAAACAAAACCTACTTGTGAGTCATTATTAACGTACAATTCCAAATTCATTTTAGTACCATTACGCTCTATCATAAATGGTATAGTTGCATCTGAGATGCCTGTCATAATCCCTCTTAATTCATCAAAATAAGTTACAGGAATACTATCGATCTGAAGAATTTTATCACCTTTTTCCAAAGGAATATTAAAGCCTTCTTGCAGACCACCTACTACTATTGGCCTTCTTGGTTGCAAGAATTTTAATTCAAATTCTTCGTCACTCAATTTATTCAAGAATCCATTTGGAACAGGAATGTCTACGATCTCACCATTTCTATCAACCGTCCAATAAGCATCTGAGGCCAAAAGCGCCTCGCCTCCCCAAATTTCTCTGAATCTAGCGTAATCGGCTCCATTCACTTTAATTACCTTATCTCCTGTTTGGAAACCTACCTCTTGAGCGATTTCGCCTGCTACAATCCCGTATTCCTTGGAATATTTACTCGGCAAATAGGTTTCTCCTTGATTATAGGTAAGAATGATAAAGGCGATGATGCCAGCGACAACGTTGACGAAAATTCCGCCCAACATTACGATTAATCGCTGCCAAGCTGGTTTCGAACGAAACTCCCAAGGTTGCGGTGGTTGTTTCATTTGGTCTTTGTCCATCGACTCATCGATCATCCCCGAGATTTTTACAAAACCGCCAAGTGGCACTGCACCAAGGCCATATTCTGTGTCTCCTTTTTTGAAACTGAAAATTTTTGGAGGGAAACCGATGAAGAACTTCTCTACTCTCATCCCAAAAAATCTGGCAGCAATCATATGCCCCCCCTCGTGTATTCCAACCAAAATTGAAAGAGCCAGCAAGAGCTGGGCTATCTGTACTATAGTTTCCATTTATTATTTTAAACGTTCAAATGCTATTTTTCTAGTCGCCTCGTCCGTCAAGACATAGTCCTCATACGTGGGCATTTTGATAAAAGATACTTTCTGCATACAATGTTCAACCAAATCTGACATCCCTAAGAAACTGATTTCATCTTTTAGGAATTTTTCAACTGCCACCTCATTGGCTGCATTGAGTACGCAAGGCATATTTCCGCCTTGATTTAAGGCTTCAAATGCCAAAGCCAAATTACGGAAAGTCTCCATATCTGGCTTTTCAAAAGTAAGTTGTGGGTAATTTATAAAATCGAATCTCGGAAAATCAGTTTTCACTCTTCCCGGATAAGTCATTGCGAATTGAATTGGCAGTTTCATGTCAGGCAATCCCATCTGGGCTTTCATACTACCGTCCTCAAACTGCACGATTGAATGGATAATCGACTGCGGGTGAACAATCACTTCAATCTGGTCCATTCTTAAACCAAAAAGCCATTTGGCTTCGATTACTTCCAAACCCTTATTCATTAAAGAGGCAGAATCAATCGTGATTTTAGCGCCCATGTCCCAATTAGGGTGCTTCAGGGCTTGTTCTTTTTTTACAGTTTGAAGGAAGTTTTTGTCCTTTCCTCTAAAAGGGCCGCCAGAAGCTGTAAGAATAATCTTCTCAATCGGGTTATGAAACTCACCCACAAGGCACTGGAATATGGCGGAATGCTCTGAATCTACTGGGTAAATATTCACCCCATTCTCTTCGGCCAATTTGGTAATTAGCTCACCCGCTACGACTAAAGTTTCTTTATTGGCTAGCGCGATTGGTTTTTTACTTTCAATTGCCTTGATGGTCGGTTTTAAACCCGCATAACCAACCAAGGCCGTAAGCACCAAATCAATGGTATCCATTTGAACCACCGAAGCCAGTGCATTTTCACCCGCATATACTTTAATGTCATGTGGGTCCAGTGCATCGAATACTCTTTGGTACATGGCTTCATTGCCAATGACTACCGCATTCGGTTTGAAAGCAATGGCCTGTTGAATCAAAAGATCACAGTTGTTTTGCGCAGTGAGCACCTCTACTTGAAAAAGCGTTGGATTAGCCTGAATTACTTCGAGTGCCTGAGTTCCAATAGAACCCGTTGAGCCCAATATGGCGATGTGCTTTTTTTTATTTTGCTCCACTTAATGCTTTTGATTATTTCAAGTAATTCAAGAGTTCATCTGCAATTTTTCGGTCGTTAGAAAGGCGCGGCACTTTGTTTTGCCCTCCCAATTTCCCTTGCGATTTCATGTAGTTTCTAAATGCATCGCGCTGCAAAGATTTTACTTCGAGTTTCCTTAGAATACTTCCTTTGAGCAAATCGTCATAGTAAGAATTCAATTTTCGAAGTTGCAAATTTAGGTCTTTTTCAAAGGCCTCCAAATCGGTCGGTTCATTCGCAAATTCCACATACCATTCGTGCAGTGGTAAACCGCTATTTGGGGTTACTTGAGGAGCGACTGTGAACTCTACCAGTTCCGTTTCTGGATGCCTTTCAACGGCATATTTCATTGCTTTTTCTACCTCTTCGCCAATCACATGTTCGCCAAAGGCAGAAATAAAGTGCTTGATTCTACCAGAAACAATAATTCGATATGGGTTTTTAGAAACGAATTTGATAGTGTCTCCAATTGAATAGCCCCACAGGCCAGCATTATTGTTGATGATCAAGGCGTAGTTCTTGTCTAATTCCACTTGATCAATTGATAAGCGGGTAGGGTTAGCATCGAAATATTCGTCTGCTGGAATAAACTCAAAGAAGATCCCGCTATTCAATAAAAGTAGCAGGCCTTGTTCTTTCTGTGAATCTTGATATGCGATAAAGCCTTCGGAAGCTGGATAAAGCTCAATACTATCCACTTTCTTCCCAATGCTTTCAAACAACTTTTGGCGATATGGCTCAAAATTGACTCCACCATAAATAAAAAGGTCGAAGTCGGGAAACACCTCTTTTATCTTTTTACCTGTTCTGGCCTGGATCCTATCAAAGTACATTTGCACCCAAGGTGGAATCCCAGAAATCAAGCTCATCTTTTGATTCAGGGTTTCGTCAATAATGGCATCCAATTTTTGCTCCCAATCTTCGATACAATTGGTTTCATAACTTGGCATTTGGTTGCCTCTTAAATAGGCGGGAACGTGATGGTTTACTATTCCTGAAAGCCTACCAGTATTTATCCCGGCCGTTTTGTAAGTTTCTGGGCTACCTGAAAGGAAAATAAGTTTTCCATCCAAAAAACGAGCTTTACCTGTATCCGCTACATAACTTAAGATCGCATTACGCGCACTGTCAATATGATTTGGGATAGAGTCCTTAGTAATGGGAATGTACTTGGTACCTGATGTAGTACCCGAAGTTTTAGCAAAATAAGCTGGCTTACCCGGCCAAAGCACATCAGATTTGCCTTGTAAAATTTGCTCTATGTAAGGCTTTAGCTCTTCGTAATCTCTAATCGGCACTTGCTTTTTGAAATCGTCATAGGACTTGATGTCTCCGAAACCATGATCTTTTCCAAAAGTAGTTTGGCTGGCAGCCGTGATATTTTTATCGAAAACGCCTTGTTGAGCTCCACTTGGATTAAGCGACCATTTGCGCTGTTGCGCAGCAATGTAGGCTGCTAGTGGTTTACTTAAAACTGACCGTATTCCCATAGAGTGCAAAGATATGTTTTTTGGCTTGTCCTTAGTCGGCATTCTGCTAGAATCTACTATTAATTCGTGCTTGCATTTAACCTTAATTAACATTGCAAAACTGACCAACTTTCTGCTTCAACCGTATGTTTGTATGTTGCATTTAGCACAGACTGACAAGTTTTCAGTTTTTTGGTTGCTAGCATGCTTTTTGAAAAACGATAGAAAACAGATTGGAGAAAATATGAAAAGCACAGTAAAAATTATTCTTCTGGCTTTTGTGGCAGGAATAGCCGGAGCCTTCACCTTTCAACAATTCTTGAGTCCTACTCAAGTAAATGAAATTATAAGAGAAGAACCTGCCCAACTACAAAGGGCAAATTATACAAATAACGAGTTCGAAGATAGTAACAAGAGCAATCGCGAAGTCTTAGACCGACCTTTTTCCGCCCCGGCAGACTTTAGAACAGCCGCTGACAAAACGATAAGCAGCGTGGTCTATATCAAAAACCTGCAAAGAAACAGACGAAGCATGTCTTTCTATGATTATATCTATGGAAGGGAAACTGCGGGTAAAGAAGTTGCCATTGGCTCTGGTTCGGGAGTGATTTACTCGTCTGATGGTTATATCATCACGAATAACCATGTAATAGAAGGAGCAGATCAGATTGAAGTAATGTTACAAAAGCGTACTTACAGAGCAACACTTGTGGGCACTGACCCAAGCATGGACATTGCTGTTTTAAAAATTGATGCTGAAAATCTTCCTGCCATAAAAGTAGGTACAAGTTCAGAGGTGCGTATTGGGGATTGGGTACTTGCTGTCGGAAATCCATTTAACCTTACTTCAACTGTCACTGCGGGTATAGTGAGTGCTATAGGCAGCGAAACTGCAGCTTTAAGAGAGAATTTCCCTCTGGAATTATACATCCAAACCGATGCTGCCATCAATCCTGGAAATAGTGGTGGCGCTTTGGTAAACACGGATGGAGAATTAGTGGGAATTAACTCATCTATAATTTCGCAAACCGGTTCCTATGCGGGTTATGGTTTTGCTGTGCCTTCCGATGTTGTGGTGAAGATTGTGGAAGACCTTAAAAAATACAAGTATGTACAAAAGGCTTATACAGGTGCGGACATAGTCGACATCAGCCAAGATATTGCGAAAAGAGAAAGCTTTAAGGACCTTAAAGGTGTCTTTATTCAGTCAGTAAGAAAAGAAAGTGCGGCAGAAAAAGCTGGCTTAGAAGCGGGTGATGTAATCACTAAAATCAACGACAAGGATATCAATAGTAAATCTTCTTATGATGAAGCCATTACTTATCTGTCTCCAGGCGATCGAGTGAAAGTGCAATACAAGCGAAATACAAGGTTGAATGAAACCACATTGACTTTAGAAAACATCTTGGGGAACACCGAAATTCTCAATAGCGAATCTGGTTTAAGTGAGGAAGACATTCACTTCTCTGATTTCTTAGGCGCTGAAATGCGAAAACTGACGCAAGCAGAATTAGAGAAATTAGGATTAAAATATGGAATCAAAGTCACCAAAATCCAAAAGGAGACTGGTTTTATGCGCAAACTCAATGACATTAAAGAGGGTGATGTTATAGTAGCCATTAACCAAAAATGGGCGGGTGATCCTGCAGCTGTGGCCAATTATTTAGAGCGCTACTCTGGCAGAATTTATATTGATATTATTGATAACAACGGAAACCAAAACACACTGAGATATAGGTTTCAATAAATAACAAGAAATCCTTTAGAAAGGCTGTTTTCAAATTAATAGCAGATGCTGAGACAAGCTCAGAATGAATGCTAAAATTTGAAGACAGCCTTTTTATTTTACCTCGTCAACACCTGAGAGCGATTCACATTTTCTTGTAAAGAATACTCCCTTAACAAATCGTATGTACACATTATATCATTATTTTTATCCACGACCTAAATATTTTGGTAATTCATTTTGAACTGAACCTTCAATTGAATAGCTTGGACTCCATTATGTTGTAAAATGGCTATGATTAAAGAGTTTTTGGATAGAAATGGGTATCAGTTAGATATAGACGATGTTAACATCGAACTGAACAGCCACCCCGACTTTCCTAGCTTTAAGGCCTATACAGATACATTAAATAACCTCGAAATTGAAAACCTGGCCGTAACAATACCCAAAGAGCAATTCAAGAAATTAACTGACCCTGTATTGGTAAGTCTCAACTCAAATGGAAAATCAGAAATTGCTCTCGCTCAGATAACAGACAACGATGAAATAAAACTTAATCTGGGAGATAAAGAAGCCAAGCAAATTATCCTGCCTTATCAAAAGTTCTTATCCGTATGGGATGGATCACTGATTGCGATTGAGAGGAATACCAAAAAAGACAAATTCAGACCAAATGTTGCGCTGCTGCTATTAGGGGTATTATTATTGACCTCTGTTGTCGGTTCAATTCGCGATAGTTTTGAGATAGTCAATCTCCTCTTTGCTCTCTTGAGCGTTATTGGACTGGTTATCTCCTATTATATTATACAGACTACCATCAACCCAAATTCAATCACGTCTAAATTTTGCTCAATAGTAAAAACCACGGATTGCAACGGAGTGATTAATTCTAGCGCTTCTAAGGTATTTGGAAAACTCCAACTCAGCGATTTAGCGCTTATCTATTTTTCGGGATTATATTTCGCTCAGCTGATTCAAATACACACATCCACACTTTCATGGGTATCAACATTAGCACTGCCAGGCGTGGTTTATTCACTATATCAACAAGCTGTCAAACTAAAAAAATGGTGCACCATATGTCTTGCTGTCAGTTTGGTACTGCTCCTTCAATTTTCGCTGGTGGTCCATCAGGTCGCGTTTACACGTGAGGTTCAAGAGCTTGCAATACTCTTATCAGTATTTATGCTCGTCTCTTTGGGCTGGTATTCATTGAGGCCAATTTTGGAATCCAATGCTGCCATAACACCCATTCAACAAGAACTGAAAAAATTCAAGCGAAACTATCACCTCTTCTTTCCATACTACAAGAGTCTTCCTGAAGTCAATATAAATATTAGTACCCCCGAAATTCGGCTTGGAGGAATCAACAACGCCTCAATAAAAATATTGGCCATTACCAACCCGCTCTGCAAAACCTGTTTTGAGGTACATAAAATGTACGAGCGGTTGCTGGAAAAATATCCCGATGATCTGCAAATAAGCTTAAGGTTTTATGTGCCATTCCTTAATGGCAATGATCCTCGTTTATTGGTCGCAGCAGGCATGATTAAATCCTTTAAAGAAAAGAGCGAAACTGATTTTCAGGATTTAATGAAAGAATGGTTTGATCAAAGGGATATCAAAAAATGGCTTAAAAAGGTAAATCTTGTTGAAGCAGAAGATGAACAATTAGAAATCGTAAAAGGCCATAAAGAATGGTGTGACGAAAACAATATAAATCTCACACCAACCATTTTGGTCAACAACAAAAAATTTCCGCTATTCTATTCTCCAACTGACCTAGAGCATATGATAGAAGGCTTGATTGAATTAGAAAAAGAAAATAAAACTGAAGACTTGCGGAATCTTCAATTGGTATAAAATTAAGCGCCCCTGTAAATCGGGGCGCAGAGAACATCCTTTCGCGAAGGAAGACACATATCCTCGAGTGTCTCTAAATGTTCGGGGCAAGTTTAGTTAATAAATTTTACAATTATGTTAAACAACATTTTAAACATGGAGGGGGTAGAGGTACTCTCAAAAAAAGAGCAGAAATCAGTAGTTGGAGGATCATCTGTAGAAGAGTATTGTCAATCTGTTGATGTGGTAATCCAATATGCTATAAGAATGGAGGATTGGGATAACTTTCAACTTGGCATGGATGCTTGGTCAGAGCATTGTGAAGGAGTTGTTAATTAAATACAGTTCAATTAAGTGATGGGGCAGGCCCATCACTTTTAAAAAACAAAAAATGCTGAAAATACTATTTATTTTTATAGTTATAATTATGGCTCCGGTTAGCTTATGGTCATTTCAAAACTCTGATCCAAAGCCATTTTATGGAGAAATTATTTACTCCTTATCCACAAGTCGTAATAAATTCTCAACAACTGATTTAGTGCAAAAGGTGGTATTTGATTCTACTAGACTGCTTGTAGATAAATATAGTGCCTCAGGTCGATTTAGTTTTCCAATACTCATTTTAGACTCTAAGGATTCAACAAGAAAGATTATCGATCATAAAAAGATGACCTTTGAAATATTAGAGCCAGAATCCAATCAAGTAAAGAATCAAAATATTGTTGAAACAGATGAGTTCAAAGATATTCTAGGACATGTATGCAGAAAATACATTTATCGACATGATAAAGACGAAATATATTTAGCAAAGGGAGTCGGGTATTACTGGTTAGCAACAGACTTAATAATGGAAAATAAATGTACATTCTCCTTTATGACTGGATTTCGCAGTTCTTCATCAATTGGCTGTGGAATAAACAACGGCATAGTCTTGAGGATAGAAATGTCTGACGATAATGGGAATTTTTACAAGGCCTATGATGCTATTTCTATTTCTGAGGGAATGAATTCGGTGGAGCTTTTCGAACTACCAAAAACATATAAGCTTATAAAATAAGCATTGCATATAATATACCTTTCGCGAAGGAAGACACATACCTTGAGTGTCTCTAAATGTTCGAGGCAAGTTTAGTTAATAAATTTTACAATTATGTTAAACAACATTTTAAACATGGAGGGGGCTAGTTCTCTCTCAAAAAATCAACAGCGCTCAATTAAAGGTGGGTCAGGTACATGTGCGGTTATAATATTCAGTGCACCTGGTTTTACCCCAACTATTCACACAGACATTAGTTACGAAACATCTCAATCTGCACTTGCGGCAGCTACTTATGGTGGGCGTTGGTGCTGTGATAGCTGTGATGAAGCTACTTGGTTGAATATTCAATAATATGAATTTCAATATTTGAATTACCAATTTGATACAAAGCCAGCTCTATTTCTGGCTTTATATTGTATTTATAACTTAGCACTTTTCTCAATGTCTTCAATTAAAAATTTGTTCTCACTTTCTTTCGTTCTTCTATTTTGTTTAACCTGCCAAGAAACAAAAATCAAAGAAGTGCCCCATACAATTATAGAAACCCCTCCAAAAAAAGAAATCAGTATATCTTTAGAGAAATACTTAGGAAAAGATACTATCGCTATCGGAGATGGGAGTAATTCATCAACTCCTATAGCAAAACTACTTTATACTAACCCATTAACTATACTAACTTATACGTTACCCATTAATAATTCCGATACTCTACTAAATACAATTATTTCAATCGAGTCTCCTTATATTATTATGCAGCACAAATATGACTATGGTGATTTCGAATTTTTTGTTTTTAGACGGGGTGACAGCGTAAGAATATCTTATCAATCAGATGGGAGGCCAATCGCAAATATCCTTAACCGTAAAGCATTAAAGTATGATTTGGGGTTGAAAGATCTTGCTACTAACCAACCTATGAGTGAAGATGAAGCATACCAGAGGCATTATGGGATTATCGGCATTAAACACTTGAGCACCGAACGCCAATTGAGTATTCATGCAAAACACAACAAGTTTATTACAAATCTTAAGGAATATTATCAAAGTCTTGTAAAAAGGATTGATTCCGTTTATGCCCTTGGTCAGATGTCCAAAGAGACCCATAATGTTCAAAAAACATACTACACATTCAAGGCCTTATCTGGAGATACTATCTTGTCAAAAATTAAAACATTAAGTTATGAAGAACAGGACTCACTTTTTCAATATGACTTTTCCAGACGTGCACTAGATTTTATGTTCAATCAGTATGGTTACAAGCCTGTAAAAGTATCCAGCGGGTTTGGAATAACCGATTATAAAATAGTGATGGACTCAGTACTGAGCCACAAACACTTAAGTACTTATACGAGAGATTATCTACTCTATCATTGGATGACTAAATTAGGACAAAGTGCCTCCCTAGATGATGTGAAAATTTATTTCTCCAAATTCAAACAAGCTATTAATAACAAAGGGCTAATTTCCGAATTAGAAAGTAAACTACTTATTGATCTAGAAGCACTTAGGCGCGAGAAAGAGACACTTCATTTAGTCAAAAATGACCGCACCCTCCATTCCCTCAAGGAATTCTTAGTTCAGAACAGAGGAAAAATAGTGTATGTAGATTTTTGGGCTAGCTGGTGTGCACCTTGCATCAAAGAAATGCCGGCATCACGTCAGCTAAGAAAAGATTATGAAAATGCGCCAGTTACATTTATCTACCTTTCTATTGACAAAGATTACGATGCTTGGAACAAAGCCAATAGTCAACAAAAACTTGTCCGATATCAAAATAGTTATATGATAGTTAACAACGATGAGTCAAGTTTTTTAAAAGAGTTACAACTATCTAGTATTCCTAGGTACCTCATTTTTGATAAAGAAGGCAAATTGATTAATCCAAATGCCCTACCCCCAAGTAATTCTGACTTAAAAAAGATTTTTGACGATTTGTTAAGGTTGTAATGATAGACATTGGTATACCTAGAGATTTCAATAAATATTTAGAAGGGGTAACCCTTCTATACTTCTATATCCAAAGTTTATGAGGTTACAAAAAATTCATTTTTTTGCATTTACAGTTTTGTTCGGTTGCTCTAAAACAGAAGTTAATGATGCTATCATTAAAGATTTAGACTTGCTTCCTAATCAGGCCCTAATTATTATTAATAACTCAACTGATTCTCCTATTTCAATCGACTTACTTGATTCAGGGTGGAATCAAAGTATAGACGGATGGCTTACAAGTTATAAGGAAATCGATACGCTAGCATTAAAACTGAACCGATCAACAAGGATCAGCATTCATTCTTTGGTTAGATTTCAAGAGACTAGATTTGTTTCACCTGGGGACACACTAACTGTGAATTTGAGTTCATCTGTAATGCAGGTTGAATCTACTGATAGACTGAATGCACAAAAGTTAATCAAAGAAAGAAGTGAAACTTTATTGGAGACTGATTCATTGTACAATTTGTTCATAAGAGCCGATTCAAGCATGGCAATGCGTGGTAGTAATGATTTAAGCCTTTTTTTATCAATTCCTGTGTTTGGCGATAAGTCCTTGGTAAAGAGCAACCCAGCGCTGCTTGACGAATTAGTGAACAGACTCATTGATCAATTGGAAATGATTCCGGCATCTCTAACGGAAATCAACAATCCTGAATTAGAGGCTATCCAAAGCCTAAAGTATGAAATAAACCGTGAAGAGGCTTTTATAAGACTCAGGCTGCTTACCAGCCAGCTTAATAGGCCAGAAATTCTAGATAAAATATTCTCTTCAAACCTTTACAAAACAGACGAATTTATAAAAGGACCATTCGCATATGGATATTTAGTATTTTTCATAAAGAACTATGTGCTTCAAGGTATGGAGGATAGGTCACGAAATCAAGCCTATGTTGATTACAAACTAGCTTATGATAAGCTTCCCAATACTTTGGAGGGTGAACTCTTAAAAACTGCACAGGAAATATGCTTGGAAAAAATGCTGGAGTACGGAGAAAGTCAAATTATTGTAGGCAAATACCTTAATAAATTCTTAGCTGAACACAAGGACTCTGCATTTGTAGAATCTTTCGAAAACAGGTTTTTATTGGCTTACAAAGAACAGATAAAAGCAACAGTCGATTTGGTGCTAATGTCCAATTCAGGTGCCATGCTAAGCTTATCTGAGTTGGTTAAAGAGGCTACAGATTCAACGCAGCTATTCTATATAGACTTTTGGGCAAGCTGGTGCGCCCCTTGCAGAAAGGCCATGCCATACTC
>Ga0210039_1000041_pt1 | contig 153939 bp, 140 predicted proteins | sample CryGeyCG2114_250_3_FD_185460 | JGI IMG/M metagenome (GOLD analysis project Ga0210039, IMG submission 185460) | Groundwater microbial communities from aquifer - Crystal Geyser CG17_big_fil_post_rev_8/21/14_2.50 (SPAdes) (version 2) | ecosystem: Environmental > Aquatic > Deep subsurface >...
CAAATGAACAAGTCAAAATAAAGAACGTTTACTTTACCTCAAAAAACATTTCAATTTAGTGTTAACTGCTTCGATTTGTAATTTTGATATTCAAATATAAAACAGAATATCTAAAAAACAAATTATTTATACGGTTTAAAATCAACAACTTATTCACCTGAGTTGTTCACAATTGTTAATAAAAAAAGCCTCAATAATTGAGGCTTAATTTTTAGTAAAAAGAAGGGATTAACCTCTCTTTTCTTTAATTTTGGCTTTTTTACCGGTAAGCTCTCTAAAGTAGAAAATACGTTTTCTACGAACACTACCTTTTTTGTTGATTTCCACTTTTTGTAATGTCGGAAGGTTGATAGGGAAAATACGTTCTACACCTACCGTTCCTGACATTTTTCTGATGGTAAAAGTTAATGAAGATCCAGATCCTCTTAATTGAATCACAACTCCTCTAAAGAACTGTGTTCTTGTTTTTTCACCCTCTCTAATTTCGTAATACACCGTGATGGTATCACCGGCACTAAATTTTGGGAATTCTTTTTTTGGTACAAATTCGTCTTGTACAAATTTTACTAAATCTTCCATTTTTACTTGTATTGGAATTAAAATCAAAACAACATGCACGGTTTTCGCCAGAGGTTGAAGTGATTGCATTTAATTTAATGCGGTTGCAAAATTAATCAAATTTTATGATGTTGCAATTTTAATTTTGTTTTTTCTTTCTTTAAATGAAAAGCAATAGTTATTGAACGGTTTTTGAGGTATTGATCCAATTAGCAATTTTAGTTTCAAGCAGTGACAGCGGAATACAACCAGTTTCTAAAACTTGGTTGTGAAACTCTCGTATGTCAAAGGCTTCTCCTAATTCTTTTTCTGCTTTTCCTCGCAATTCTCTTATTTTTAATTGTCCAATTTTATAAGCAAGTGCTTGTCCCGGATTTGCCATATAGCGTTCAATTTCAGCTATAATACCTTCTTCACTTTCCGCTTCATTGTCTAGTGAATATTGTATAGCTTGCTCTCGTGTCCAGCCTTTTGCATGCAAACCAGTATCTACAACAAGGCGAATGGCACGATGCATTTCGGCGCCTAACATTCCAAAATATTGGTAAGGGTCTGTGTATAAACCAAGCTCTTTGCCTAAAGATTCTGTGTATAGAGCCCATCCTTCGCCATAACCACTATACCAAAGTACTTTTCTGAAGTCAGAAAGATCTTTACTTTCTTGGGTTAATGAAATTTGATAATGATGCCCAGGGATGGCTTCATGTAAAAACAAAGATTCATCTGAATAAATATTGTATTTAGATGCATCGGGAATTGGTGTATAAAAAATACCTGGTCGTGTGCCGTCTAAAGAACCTTGATTGTATTCAGCACTAGCCGAATTTTCGCGGAATGCTTCTGTTTGTCGCACTTCAAAAGCGGTTTTTGGGGTTTTGTCAAATAATTTTTCGAGTTGCGGTTTCATGCGCTCATGGATGGCATTGAAATTATCGATTATTTGTTGCGCATCGGTAAAGGGCATCAGTTCTTTTTTGTTTCGCACATAATCAAAAAATGATTTTATTTCGCCTTTATAACCTACTTGTTCTTTTACTTTTTCCATCTCAGATAAGATTCGTGCCACTTCTGAAAGTCCTAGTTCATGTATTTCCTCAGCGGACATGTCGGTGGTTGTGTATTTTTTTATTTGGTGCTCATAATAGGCTTTTCCGTTAGGAGTTTCAGCGATGCCGCTTGTTAATCTTCCTGCTTCTAAATAATCAGTTTTCATAAAGTCTAACAAACTTTGGTAGGTTGGAATTATTTTTTCAGAAATCATTGCAGTATATGCTTTTGTAAGCGCTTCTTTATCTTCTGCTGAAAAATCTTCCGGAATGTTTTTAATGGGTGCATAGAAAAGATGTTGTTCTACATCAGGATTTGTCATTGCTTCTAGTTGCGGAATTACTTTTACTATCAATGATTTTGGAAGGACATAGCCTGCTGCCATTCCTTCTTTCATTCGTTCTTCAGCGGTGGATAACCACACTACAAAACCATCTGTTCTTTTCAGCCAATTGTTATAGTCTTCTATGTTTTTAAATGGTTGAGCACTTTGTCCGCTCGCCAATTGACCAAAAAATAGATTTATAGACCACATTTGGTCTATTGGAAAAAATTTGTTGTTGTTAAAGGAAAGGTATTCTGTATTTATATCACATTCCCAAGCCAAAACAGCTTTGGACATTTGTTCCGTTTCAGATAAATCGGCATCGCTAAATTGTGCAACTTCTTGTTTATACTTGGTGTAATAATTTTTTAAGCTATCTATATAGGTATCTGTAAGTGTATTTGGAAATTGATCGTTAAATCTATTATCGCCAGCCATGGTTGCTTGTACAGGATTTAACAGCAAGCCTTCTTCATAGTAGTTTTTCAGTACGGATTGAAAAACAGCACTAACATCAGGTTTTACGTCTTCTTTGGTTTCATTTTTACATCCAAGAATAAGGAGTGTGGTGAAAAGTATAAGCATTGAATTTTTTCTCATGATAATAGAAGTTTAGGTTTTTGGTAAGTGTAAATGTAACTAAATTTTGTTTACTGAAATAACCTAACCATTAATTTTGAGGAGGATAGGAATTTATGGAAGTGTGAGTTATTCCAGCAAATCGGGTCTTCTTTCTTTTGTATGTTGGTAGGCTTCTTCATCCCGCCATGCTTCAATTTTTGGGGTATTGCCGCTAAGTAAAATTTCTGGAACTTTCCAACCTTTGTATTCTGCGGGTCTTGTATATATAGGAGGTGCAAGTAAGTCGTCTTGAAAGGAATCGGTTAGTGCACTTGCTTCATCGCCTAAAACTCCGGGGATTAATCGAATAATCGTATCACATAATATAGCGGCTCCTAACTCGCCACCACTTAAAACATAATCGCCTATAGAAACTTCTTTAGTGATGAAGTGATCGCGAACACGCTGATCGACTCCTTTATAATGCCCACAAAGGATAATCATATTTTCGTTTAGCGAAAGGTGGTTTGCCATTCTTTGCTTTAAGGTTTCTCCATCGGGAGTCATATAGATAATTTCATCATAATTCCGTTCACTTTTTAATTTGCTAATGCATTTATCGATGGGTTCTATCATCATTACCATGCCGGCTCCACCGCCATATTGATAGTCGTCAACTTGCTTGTAATTGTCTGTTACATAATCTCTTAAATTGTGTAAATGAATTTCTACCAATCCTTTATCGATGGCTCTTTTTAATATAGATGCTTCAAAAGGGCTTTTAAGTAGTTCCGGCAAAACTGTTATGATGTCTATGCGCATGGGTTTTAAATACAAACTAGTTTACAAATTTAGGTTTATAATTTTGAATTTTTCCAAAGAAACAAAAAAACCACTTTAGGCGTTTCTAAAGTGGTTTAAATTTAAGGAAAGTTTTCTACTAATAATAGGTATAACGTCTCACTTTAGCAATATATTTTGCTAAACGAATTACTTGGTGGCTATATCCATACTCATTGTCATACCATACATAAAGGACAACATTTGTGCCTGCTGCGTTAACTATGGTTGCATTACTGTCATAAATGGCTGGAGCAGATGTGCCAACAATATCGCTGGAAACTAATTCATTGTTTAAAGAATATTTAATTTGTTCTACCAAATCGCCTTCTAATGCATATTGTTTTATAACTGCGCTAACCTCTTCTTTTGAGGTTTTCGTTTTAAGTTCCAAATTTAAAATAACAAGGGAGCCGTTTGGAACTGGAACTCTAATAGCATTAGAAGTTAATTTTCCTTCAAGTGCTGGTAATGCTTTTGCTACAGCACTTCCGGCACCGGTTTCTGTAATAACCATATTTAAAGCTGCAGCACGACCTCTTCGGTATTTGCTGTGCATATTATCTACTAGATTCTGGTCGTTAGTATATGCGTGAATGGTTTCTAAATGTCCTTGAACAATGCCAAAGGAATCTTCTATTACTTTTAGTATAGGAGTTATGGCATTTGTGGTACAAGAGGCTGCAGAAAATATATCTACTTCGTCTGGATTGTATTCGTTTTGGTTTACTCCGTGTACAATATTTGGAACTCCTTTTCCTGGTGCGGTAAGTAATACTTTAGAGGCTCCTTTGGATGCTAGGTGTCTGCTTAATGCTTCTTTATCACGAAACGCTCCGGTATTGTCTATGATTAATGCATTTTTAATGCCGTATTTAGTGTAATCAATTTCTTCGGGTGCATTTGCTGAAATCATATGGACAGTTGTACCGTTTATCAGCAAAGCATTGTTTTCTAAGTCGGTATGTACGGTTCCCATAAAATCACCGTGAACGGAATCATATTGTAATAAGGAAGCTCTTTTTTCCAAAACATTTTGATCTATTTTACCTCTAGTCACGATGGCGCGCAATCGAAGTTGGCTTCCATTTCCGGTTTTTGCCATTAATTCTCTGGCTAAAAGTCTTCCTATGCGGCCAAAACCATAAAGCACTACATCTTTTGGGCTTTTGCTCTCCACCTTTTTGGCGTTTTTTAATTTATCAGATACAAAAGCCAGCGCATCACTATACTTGTCATCCTCTAAGTGAAATTCATAAGTTAGTTTACCTATATCTAGTTTTGATGGTGGGAGGTCAAGCAATTTGATGGCCTGTGCAATTTCAACCGAATCAAAAATAGAAATGGGCTTTTGAACAAATTCTACAGCGTACTCGTGCAAATTGATAATCTCACTCACATTTTTGTCGATAAGTTGGTTTCTAAATAAAACTAACTCGATAGACTTGTCATACCAAAGGTCACTAACAATCTTAATAAATTCGACTGATGCGCGTCTTCGGTCTGCCTGAAAAGAAAGCTCTTTTTCGTATACTTCTTGTAAACTCATAATGTTTTGTTTAGGTGTATAAAACTTTTTGCAAAAGTAGCTATTTCAAACGTTTTAGTAAAGGATATTAGCAAAAATAAACCTCTAAAAATTAATTTTTAGAGGTTTAAATTGTGGCTTATTTTTTTGGGTTATCGAAAGATGAAATTATTGATTTCGCCTTTTTGGTTTACAAAAGTTATTTTTATAGATTCTCCTATATTTCTTTGGTTCATTATGCGTTTTACATCTTCAATATCTTTTACATCTTCATCATTTAGCCTTGTAATTACGATTCCGGATAAATTGTATTTGGCCATCTCTTTTGAAATGGGTCTAGTTACCACAACTCCATTTTTTAAGCCTAGTTTACTTAATTCCTCTTTGGAGGTGTTTTTTACTTCAAGTCCTAAACTCTCTATTTCATAGGTTTCTAATTTTACAAGGGTTACCGGGATGATTTGTTCATTACCATTTCTTTCAATGGTTACATTTACAACATCTTTGGGTCGTTTAGAGCCTAAATAGCCAGATAATTCAGAAAAAGTAGTGATGGCTATATTATCTAATTTTTTTATGATATCACCTTTTTTTATGCCGCTCAAATCTGCACCGCTTCCTTTTTCTATTTCGGCAACATAAACGCCTTGAATTTTGTCAACACCTTGCACTTTGGCTTGATTGGAATTGGAATTCATAACTTGAATGCCTAAAACGGCTCGTTGCACATTGCCATATTCCAAAATATCTTCTACAACCTTTCTGGCAATATTTGATGGAACAGCAAAAGAATACCCTATAAAAGCACCTGTTTGCGAAGTAATAGCGGTATTTATTCCTACTAATTCCCCTTGAATGTTTACAAGTGCTCCTCCACTGTTTCCTCGGTTTACAGCGGCATCGGTTTGAATAAATGATTGAGGATTTCCATCAAATTCGTTAAGGTTTCGTGCTTTTGCACTTACGATTCCTGCAGTTACCGTAGAGGTTAGGTTGAAAGGATTTCCAACAGCAAGTACCCATTCCCCTATTTTTATCTGGTTTGAATTAGCAAAAGGTACATAAGGCAAATCGGAATCTGCTTTGACTTTTAAAAGTGCTATATCGGTTTTTGGGTCGGTGCCTATTAATTCTGCTATATAAGTTTGGTTGTTGTTTAATACTACTTCAATTTGTGTGGCATTAGCAATCACGTGGTTGTTGGTAACAATATACCCATCGGGTGAAATGATTACACCACTACCAAAACCAACTACTTCTCTTTCTTGTCCTCTTCCATATAAAAGTTCATACATATTTGTAGGAGAAATGGTGGTTGTTTTGTTTTTAACGTGAACCACGGCATGTACTGTTTTTTCAGCAGCAAATGTAAAATCAATGTTTGTTCCTTCCACAAAATTAGTAGAAGTATAGTTGGTCGGAACAAATTGTGCTAACTCTTTTTGGTTGTCAGAAACTAGAGTAGAAGTTTTTTCCATAAAAAATTTATAGCCACCTAGAGTTATAACTCCCGAAAAAATGGCTATAATAAACAAGCTTGCATATTTTTTCATAGTTTATGTTTTAAAGTTTAATTTTCTATTATAGAACATAAAATTAAAAGATTTCGTATTTCTAAAAAATGGTTTTAACGAGCATTTAACAATACAAACTACAAAGAAATAATCTTACCTTTGTGGCTATGCAACTCTCATTTTATAAATACCAAGGCACCGGAAACGATTTCGTTTTTATTGATAATCGTTCCTTATTTTTCCCAAAAAAGGATACGAAACTTATTGCGCAACTTTGCGACAGAAAATTTGGTATAGGGGCAGATGGGCTTATTTTATTAGAAAAACATCCATCTCTAGATTTTAAAATGATGTATTACAATGCCGATGGACAGCAAAGTTCTATGTGCGGTAATGGTGGACGATGCATTGTTCATTTTGCAAAACATTTAGGATTAATAACTTCTGAAGCAACTTTTGAAGCTATCGATGGCGAACATAGTGCCACTATAAATGAGGAGTCTGTTGTATCGCTTAAAATGAGTGATATTTCAGAAATAAAAACCACTGAGAACTTTTCTTTTTTAAATAGCGGTTCGCCACATCATGTGGAGTTGAGAAACGACTTAAAAACCATTTCCATGCAAGAAGAAGGCGCATCCTTGCGTTATGGATTGTATGGCAAAGAAGGCGCAAATATCAATTTTGTAGAAGCATTAGAAAACAACATTTTTGCCGTTCGAACTTATGAGCGCGGTGTAGAAAACGAAACCCTTTCTTGTGGAACGGGCGTTACAGCCGTAGCAATTGCAATGCATAACAAAGGATTGGCTGCCTGCAATTCGGTTACTTTAAAAACGAAAGGCGGAACATTAAAAGTTACTTTTGAGAAGAATGGTGACAGCTATAAAAATATTTATCTTATAGGAAAAGCAACACTTGTTTTTAAAGGAGAATGGATATGTTAGAAGGAACTAAAATAAAACTGAGAGCCCTAGAACCCGAAGATTTAGATTTTCTGTATCAAATAGAAAACGACACCAACCTTTGGGAATATAGCACCACTCAAGCCCCTTATTCAAAATTTGTGTTGAAACAATACTTAGAAAATTCTTTGAGAGACGTTTATGAAGCAAAACAACTCCGTTTGGTAATTACAAATCTGGATAATAAAACAGTGGGAATGATTGATTTGTTTGATTTTGACCCAAAAAATAAACGGGTAGGAGTGGGCATACTTATTGCCACCACCGAAAATCGCCAAAAAGGATATGCTAAAGAAGCACTTGAGTTGTTAACTAAATATGCATTCAACACCTTAGACGTACATCAAATATATGCCAATATTGGTCAGGACAATACAAAGAGCATTGCGTTATTTGAAAAAGCAGGGTTTAAACAAATCGGTCTTAAAAAAGATTGGAACTTTTATAATGGAAAATTTCAAGATGAGTTTTTATACCAATTAGTGAATTACCTTGTAAAAAAATAAAATCAAACATCTTAACTTAAAAATCACCCTTTTTTATGTACATAAAAAAAATACTTTTAGCCGTGGTTTTAATTGGACTTGTAATAGCCAGTATTTTCTCCTATTATATATACAATACTATTTTTTCGCCAAACACTGCTTTTGAAGAAGACACAGTTTTTATATATGTACCAAGTGACCGCTCGTATGCAGCAGTAAGAAACCAGCTCAAGGATTTATTAAAAGATCCCGAAAGTTTTGATATAGTTGCTCAAAAAAAAGGATATATAAGCAATGTTAAACCCGGAAGATACCAACTGCGAAAAGAAATGAACAACAACGCAATAATTAATACATTGCGGAGCAATAATTTGCCTCTAAAAATTTCCTTTAACAACCAAGAAACGCTTGACAAACTAGCAGGAAGAATAGCAGAGCAAATAGAAGCCGATAGTATTTCCTTGCTAAAAGCAATGGTGGATTCTGATTTTTTAAAGGAAAACGGTTTTAATGAAGAAAATGCGTTAGGCATGTATATTCCCAATAGTTATGAGTTTTACTGGAATTCGTCAGCCGAAACCTTCCGAGATAAAATGCATACAGAATACAATCGATTTTGGAATAAAAACAGATTAGCAAAAGCCGAAGCACTTAAAATGACGCCACAGCAAATAATAAGTCTAGCTGCAATTGTTCAAAAAGAAACCGCTCGGGTGGACGAAAGACCAAGAGTAGCCGGAGTTTATGTAAATAGACTGCGAGTTGGCATGCTGCTACAAGCAGACCCAACCGTCATTTTTGCAGTAAAAAAGCTAACCGGCGTTTATGACACTATTATCAAAAGAGTACTTTATAAAGACTTAGAAACAGATTCGCCATACAATACTTATAAATACGCCGGCGTGCCTCCGGGACCCATCGCCATGCCAGATATCTCCTCTATAGATGCGGTTTTAAATTATGAAAAACATGACTACTTTTATTTTGTAGCCAATGTTGAAAATCCAGGCTATCATCTCTTTGCAAAAAACCTTGCACAACACAATCGTAATCGACAACAATATGTGCAGTGGATGAACAAAAAGGGGGTCAATAGATAACCAAATCTACAGAAAATTTTTTTTAAAAATGTCATTTTCAATTCTAAATGTTAAAATTAAGACAATTTTAATACAAATAACGTTCCTTAAGAAAACGCTACACCCATTGAAAATAAAGGAATCTACAAGTCGTTTGTCGGACAATTATACGGTTTATCAAAATCTTAACAAGTTGAAATACAATTTATTGTAAATTTTTGTATCTTTGCCGCCGATTTTAAGAAGTAAGAAATGTCTTTTTTAAGGGATAGTTTTTGTGTCCCGTTTTTTTAAAAAGACATTACAAAAGTTTCAAGATTTTTATATAATGAAGCCTTTGAAATTATTTCACGAAAATTAAAAAGAATGAAAAAAACATATTTAAGATTACTTTTAATCCCATTTGCAGTACTAGTTATAAGTTGGGGATTATCGTCTATTAATACTGTAGATTTTTCTCACTATTCTACAGAAGGACTTGAACTTTACTTTGATGTTTCTGAGGACACAGAATTATTTGAAGAAGACAATACTGAAATTTTTTATTATCCATTTACCGGAAAATCCTATATGGGCTTTAGAGAAGCGCTTGGTTACAAAGAATCTCGAGGCAATTACTTTGTAACTAACCAATTGGGCTATATGGGGAAATACCAATTTGGCAAATCAACATTACACCAATTAGGCATTCACGACTCCTCTTCATTTTTAAAAGATCCCATTTTACAAGAATCTGCTTTTAAAGCATACACAGCTAGTAATAAATGGTATTTAAGAAATGAAATCAAACGGTATTCCGGAAAATATATAGGAGGCGTTTTGGTTACAGAATCGGGTATTCTTGCCGCTGCACATTTAGCCGGACCAGGCAATATTAGAAAATTTTTACGCACCGGTGGTGCATATACTTTTGAAGATGCAAATGGTGCCTCCATAAGGTATTATTTGAGAAAATTTTCAGGATACGATACTTCCCATATTGTGGGAGTAAAAAACGCAAAAGTGAAAAGAACTGCGTAGAAATCAATCTTTATGAAAAATAAATAAAGTTGGTCTTTTATGAAGACTGACTTTATTTATTTTCCATTCTTTTACGGTTTTTGTGCTAATGAATTCTGTTTTTAAAGTAATATCTGTAGCAACACAAACTCTTGTTTCTTCTGAAAGAGTACTTAGTAAATCCTCTAAAAAAGCGTCATTTCGATAAGGTGTTTCAATAAATAACTGTGATTGATTGTTATCAAAAGATACCTTTTCTAAACGTTTTATTTCTTTTTTTCTAATGTCTTTGTCAATAGGTAAATAGCCATTGAAAGTAAAACGTTGACCGTTCATTCCACTTGCCATCATTGCCAATAAAATAGAAGAAGGTCCTACTAAAGGAATAACTTGTATGTTTTTATCGTGGGCAATTCGCACCACATCTGCTCCTGGATCTGCAATTCCGGGACATCCGGCTTCCGAAAGAATACCAATATCATTTCCTTCAAAACAGGGTTCTAAAAAAGTGGGCAATTCTTCTGCTTCCGTAAATTTATTCAACAAAAATAAATGAAGTTTGGGCTGTGCCTTATGTGGACAGATACTTTTAATAAATCCTCTTGCCGATTTTTCGTTCTCCACAATAAAGTATTGGATTTGCTCTACAATTTTTTTTACCGAAAGCGGCAATACTTCTAAAGGATTAGTTTCCCCTAAAGTTGTAGGAATTAAATATAGCTTTCCGGGTGGTCTTTGCAGCATCGTTTATTTTACAATAAGTTTTTTATATATTTTATTTCCTTGGTTTGTAAGAAGTGAAACCACATAAATTCCTTTGGAGAAAGAAGAAACCAAAATAGATGTTTGGTTTTTTTCAAACGTGGCTTCATCATATATTAAACTTCCTTTTACATCATAAATTGCAACTTGCTCTATGTTTTTTAATGGGAATTCTAAAATAACCTCATAATTTGCCGGGTTAGGGTATAAGGAAAAGTTGGATTCTTGATTAGTATCATTAATGGAAAGCGGAGTATTATCCTTTATTTTATACACAGCACCACTTCCAAAGGAGGTTAGATAAAGTTTGTTCTCTATATCTACCCCAAAACTTGTAATGGTGGAAAACACCGACTCGCCATGAAAAACCAAATTTCCTGAAGCATTAACGGTACCTATTTGATTGCTACATAAGTCAGCAAAGAAATACAAACCTTGCATTGCCGGATATTCTGTGCCTCTATATACATAGCCTCCGGTTATAGAACAACGTCCGCCGGAGTGGTTGTAAACAGCTAGTGGAAATGTTATTTCATTTATAGGTGGACATCCGGAAGTATTAAATGGCGCATTGCCTTCATAACATCGCCAGCCGTAATTTAATCCTGCAGCAGTACTGGGTTGTCTATTTATTTCTTCCCAAGCATTTTGTCCAACATCCGCAATCCATAAGTCACCTGTTTCACTGTCAAAAGAAAATTTCCAAGCATTACGAATGCCGTACGCCCATATTTCATCTAAAGGGGAAGAATTAACAAAAGGATTATCTACAGGTATATATGGTGCTGGAAGATCGACGTCTAAACGCAATATTTTGCCCAATAAAGTGGTTAGTGTTTGTGAATTGTTCATAGGATCGCCACCACTGCCGCCGTCGCCACTTGCTATAAATAATTTACCGTCAGGTCCAAAAGCAATATGACCTCCATTATGATTACTGAATGGTTGTGTGAACGAGAGCATTTGTAACTCTGAACTAGGATCTGCAATATTTGGGTCACCACCACTTACCGTAAATCTAGATATTTGCGAATTATTGCTGGTATTGGTATAATACACATAAAAGAAGCCATTAGTTGCATAGTTGGGATGAAAGGCAAGTCCTAACAATCCTCTTTCGCCACCGGAACTAACAATAGAGGTTATGTTTAGAAATGGTGTAGCGTTTACCGTTCCATCTGAATTTAAAATTTTTATTATTCCACCTTGCTCCACAACAAACAATCTTTCGTCGCCTGCGTGTTGAATTTCAAGAGGCGAACTAAATCCATTGGCAACTAATACTAGCTCCAAATCAAGTACTTGCGCAAAGGAAATTTGCGCAAAAAAGAAAAAAACAGATATTATTTTTATGGTTTTCATAGCAAAAGAATTAATTTAAGGCACTAAGATAAATAAAAAAATCTTCTTAATTTTTAGTGAAATAGTTAGTTGGAAAGTTTTTCAGAAAGTACAGTACAAGCCTCATCCAATAGTTTAAAAATGTGATTAAAATCATCCTCGTTTCCATAATAAGGATCGGGAACGTCCACATTTTCGTTTTCAAAAAGTGCATTTAAAATTAATTTTACTTTTTCTCTTTCTTCTTTGTTTTTTGTTAGTAATAGGAGGTCTTTTAAATTGGAATTGTCCATCACAAAAATGTGATCAAAATCTTTAAAATCAGATGTTCTGAATTGGCGACCACGTTGCTCACTAATGTCCAATCCATGTTTTTTTGCAATAGCAATACTTCGTGGATCTGGTGCCTGGTTTACATGCCAATCGCCTGTGCCTGCCGAATCTACAAAAAAATAATTTGGGTCTAGTTTCGATTTTAAAATGCCTTCTGCTAATGGAGATCTACAGATATTGCCAAGACAAACCATTAAAATTTTTGTCTTCATGGAAAATGAAATTTTAAATGGTCAATTTTTTGGTAAGGTCTTCTACGTATTTTCGAAATTGCTTATCTGTCAACGATAAATTATCAACTGTTTTACAAGCGTGAAGGACGGTGGCGTGATCGCGTCTTCCAATTTGTGAACCGATACTTGCCAAAGATGCTTTAGTGAATTTTTTTGCAAAAAACATAGCCAATTGTCTTGCTTGTACAATATGCCGTTTTCTGGTTTTAGATTGTAAAGTATCTACATCCATTTGAAAATAATCAGAAACTACTTTTTGAATGTAATCTATAGAAACTTCTCTTTTGGTATGTTTTACGTAGTTATCAACAATTTTCCGAGCTAAATCTATGGTAATTTCTTTTCTGTTGAAGGAGGAATGGGCGATTAATGAAATGATAGCCCCTTCTAATTCTCGGATGTTTGTTTTGATATTATTTGCCAAAAACTCGATGATATCTTCGTGCATTTCCACACCATCACGATACAATTTGTTTTTTATAATCGACACACGGGTTTCAAAATCTGGATGTTGTAGTTCCGCTGAAAGACCCCATTTAAATCGGGACAACAATCGTTGCTCTATATCAATCATATCTACCGGTGCTTTGTCACTCGTTAAAATAACCTGCTTTCCGTTTTGGTGTAAGTGATTAAAAATGTGAAAGAAAACATCTTGCGTTCCTGATTTTCCAGAAAGAAACTGAATGTCATCTACAATTAGGATATCAATTATTTGGTAGAAATGAATAAAATCATTTCGGTTATTTTTTTTAACCGATTCGATATATTGCTGTGTAAATTTTTCAGCAGAAATATAAAGTACGGTTTTTTCAGGATATTTGTCTTTTATTTCGACGCCAATAGCGTGAGCTAAATGCGTTTTGCCTAAACCTACACCACCAAAAACCAATAGCGGATTAAAGGAGGTGCCACCGGGTTTATTGGCAACTGCTAACCCTGCAGAACGCGCAAGTCGGTTGGAATCACCTTCTAAAAAGTTGTCAAAATTATAATTAGGGTTGAGTTGCGATTCAATTTTTACATTTCGGATTCCGGGAATAATAAAAGGGTTTCTTAACTCGGGATTTTTATTTTTTATAGGTACATCTACCTCTTGGTATTTTGCTTGTGCTCTATTGGAGCTGGGAATTTTTTCGGTAAAGGGTTGTTTGTTCCCGTAGGTATTTTCCATTTTAATTATGTAAACCAGCTTGGCATGTTCCCCCAATTCTTTGGTAAGAGAAACTTTTAAAAGTTTTACATAATGTTCTTCCAGCCATTCGTAAAAAAATTTGCTAGGAACTTGAATACTTAAAGCGTTGTCAGTTAGTTTAACGGCTTGTATGGGCTCGAACCAAGTTTTATATGCTTGTGGGGAGATGTTGTCTGCTATAAAAGTCAGGCAGTTCGTCCAAACTGATTGCGCAGTTTTGCTCATACCAAAAGGTGTAATTTATTTAATTAGTTAGTTCTGAAAAAAAAAGAGAAAATGAATTTCCCTTGGATTTTAATACTGCAAATATGTGAACAAATTATTGAAAAAAAAAACGGTTAGGGTATTGAATATTCAATTTTTTTTTCTCATAATGCAAGAGTTTAAAACTACAAAAAAAAAGTACCCTTTCAAAATAAAAATACAAATGAAAACAGATTTTTTACAATTGCGTGTAAGGTATGGGGAAACTGATCAAATGGGAGTAGTATATTATGGCAATTATGCTCAATATTTTGAGATGGGACGCACCGAATGGTTAAGAAAAATGGGGCTTTCCTATAAATGGATGGAGGATAATGGCATCCTACTTCCTGTAATAGATTTTAGCGTAAAGTTTAAACAATCTGCCCATTATGATGACGTGCTAACGGTGAAAACAGAAATTAAGAAAATTCCTACAATAAGAATACACTTTTTTTATGAAATTTTTAACCAAAAAAAGGAATTAATTACCACCGCAGAAACCACTTTGGTATTTATAAATAAAGAAACAAAAAAACCGATGATGGCGCCTGATTATTTATTGGAAAAATTTAGGAATATCGAATTTTAATTAAGGTTTTTTAATTTTTCATTAGGAAATGGATTGGATAGAAACTTTATAAATCGATTCAAAAATAGATTGAACTTCTTCTGCGATGTTTTTTCTGACCGATATAAAAATAGTACAATTTAAAGCCATTTTTTGTTCTAGAATGTGCAACTGTTTTTCCTTAATCACCCGCATCACTCTATTCATATTTTTGTAATCAAATGTGATTTGAAAAGTAACATCGATGGTTTTGCTAATAATTTCTGAGGCTTCCAAGGTCTCTTTGGCCGAGGTTTTATAGGCACTTATCAAGCCGCCAACCCCCAATTTTGTGCCGCCAAAATAGCGCACGACCACCACAAGCACATTGGTGATATCAAACGATTGTATCTGCCCGTAAATAGGCATTCCTGCGCTGTTGGATGGTTCGCCGTCATCGTTTACGCGATAGCGAATGGTTTCTGTTCCTAGTTGGTAGGCATAGCAAAAATGACGGGCTGTTTTATGTTTGTGTTTTAAGGTTTCTAAACATTCTGTTATGTCTTCTTCTTTTTCAATAGGGAAGGCGTATCCAAAAAACTTACTGCTCTTTTCTTTTAAAAGTGTTTCTTCGCTTGGTTTTGCAATTGTTTTATAAGAATCTGATGGTTCCAAAATATTTTTGTTTATCTGTAAACTACTAAAAAAATACTGATAATAGCTAATAAAACGCCTATCCAATTTTTTGTTAAAAGTCTTTCTTTAAAGAAAAATAACCCTAAAAGCGTGGAGAGCATTACGACACCCACGTTATTAATGGTAAACACCGAGGAGCTTTCTAATCCTTCTGTGGCTAATGCTTTCATAAGAGTGACAATAGAAAAATAGTTGGGTATTCCTAAACAAATTCCTGCAATAATGCTTTTCCAACTTATTTTAAGGTCATGTTTAAGAATGGCAAATAATAACCCGCTTAGCCCAGCAAATAAAAAGGTTATTGCAGAAAAGATAGATAAATTTTCATCTTTTATATGTGTGTTTTGCAAATATTTTAAAGAGGTATCTATGATGCCGGAGCCTAAAAACAGCAGTATAGGAAAAATTAAATTTCTTATTTTAACGCCTTCTTTACTTTTAATAGAGGCAAGATAAACGGCGATTAATGCCAATAATATTCCTATAATTTTAAGAAATCCAGCACTTTCTTTATACATAAAAAATCCGAAAATCACAGGAATTACCACAGACATTTTTGTAGCAATGGAGGCAACAGATAGTCCACTTCTTTGCACCGTTATGGCCATAATGTTAAAGATGAAAACAAATAGTACTCCTAGGCCAAGAGCTCCAAAAAACCAAGGTGTTTGGTAAATTTCTTGTACACTTAGTGAGGTGTTTGAAAAAAGAATCCCACAACCAAAAGCTACCATATAATTTACAACAATAGCATGAAGAGTATGAATTTTAAATCGTTCAAATAGATTGAAAACCACATATAGAAAAGAAGAAACAAGGATGCTAAGAGCCAGATATATCATAAGAAAAGTTCTTTTTGTTTAAATAATTGTATGATATCTTCTTTTTTGGGCTGTATATTCCATACTTGAAACCCTAATTCTTTGGCAGCATCGGTGTTTTCCTTGGTGTCATCTATAAATAATATTTCTTCAGGTTTCAGGTGGTGTTGGTCTAAAATAAATTGGTAACAATCTATTTCGGGTTTTCGTAATGCTATTTCGTGGGATAAATAAAATCCATCAAAACAAGCTTTAAAAGCATCAAATGGTTCAATATTATTTTTTACCCAATCGATATGTATTTCATTTGTGTTACTTAATAGGAGTAATTGAAATGACTTTTTTTTTGCAAGTTTTTGTATAAAATCCAATCGCGGTGGTGGAAAATCTAATAAAATAGCATTCCAAGCTTTTAGTAATGATTTTTTTGACACGAAAGGAAACACTTGTTGATAATTTTTTATAAAGGTTTCTGTAGAAATTGTTCCTTTTTCATAAGCTTGATTCCAAAGGAGCATTTCAGCAGTAAATTCTTTTATTCCTAATTTCTGTAATTCCCGAATGGTTGCCTGTTTATCTAAGTTTAAAAACACATCACCAAAATCAAATAAAAGTGTTTTAATCATGGGTGTAAGTTGTTAGTAGTTCTCTTTCTAGGTGTTCTTTTGAACGTATTTTACCTTTTAAATCTGGTGCTTTTATTCCTTGCACTAGTTTGTTATTGCTTTTAAAAACTCTGGCTTCGTCCCAAAGGTTAGTATCAATAAACGATTGTAGGGTTATAGCACCACCTTCAATTATTATCGATTGAATTTGGTGTTTAAAGAGAACATCACAAATTTGTTTTGGCACCTCTTTTTCAAAATCGATGGCTTCAAAAATTACATTTTCAGAAGCCATGGTTTTGCTTGCATTTTCTTCAGAAGTAAAAACAAGGCTTTTGATGCTTTTGTCTAGTATAAAGGAATCTTTCGGAAGTTTTAAATTTCGGTCTAATACTATTCGCATGGGGTTTTCGCCTTCCCAAAGCCGTACATTCAATTGTGGATTGTCTTTTATAGCTGTGGTGGTTCCTACTAAAATAGCTTGTTCCTCAGAGCGCCATTTGTGTACTAATTGTTTAGAATAGGTATTGGAAATCCAAAAAGGTTTCCCTTTTTCTTGATTAAGGGGAGCAATAAATCCGTCTTCTGTTTGTGCCCATTTTAAGATTATATAAGGTCTTTTTTTAATGTGAAAAGTAAAAAAACGCTTATTGAGCTCCTGACATTCCTTTTCTAAAACGCCAACAAGGACTTTACATCCTGCTTCGAGCAACTTTTTTACCCCACGACCTGCTACTTTTTCATTTGGATCCAAACCACCAATAACCACTTTTGGAATTTTTTTAGCAATAATTAAATCAGCACAGGGTGGGGTTTTGCCAAAATGACTGCAAGGTTCTAAACTCACATAAATGGTAGCTTTTTTTAAAAGCGATTGGTCTTTAACGCTTTTTATAGCAAGAACTTCTGCGTGTGCTTGACCAGCTTTTTGATGCCACCCTTCGCCAATTATTTGTCCTTTATATACCACCACACTTCCCACCATGGGGTTAGGATAGGTAGTTCCTAATCCATTTTTTGCCAAAATAAGGCACCTTTCTATATATTTTTGATGTGTGTGCAACTAAAAATTAGATTAACTTTGCTGTACAAAAATAGCATATTAATCTAGAATGAACGAGATAGTTATCCGACCTATTAAACAAAAAGATAATCCACAGATTGCTAAGGTAATTAGAGAGGTTTTGGTTGAATTTGGAGTTCCAAAAATAGGCACTGCATATGCCGATACTTCTTTAGACCGCATGTTTGAAACCTACACACAAGATAAATCTTGTTATTTTGTTTTAGAAGAAAACAGTAAAATTATTGGAGGTGCCGGCGTGCGTCCTTTAGATAATTTTGAAGGCAACGTATGCGAATTACAAAAAATGTACTTTTCACCACAAGCAAGAGGACGTGGATTTGGCTCACTAATGATGGATAAGTGTTTAAAAAATGCCAAGGCATTCGGGTTTGAAAAATGCTATTTAGAAACCATGCCTTATATGAAGGATGCACAAAAATTATATGCTAAAGTAGGTTTTCAGCCTTTAGACAAACCCATGGGCGATACCGGACATTATGCGTGTAATGTGTGGATGTTGAAGGAAATTTGATTTTTTTAATAGATAGAATTAGAATTTTTACCAACAAGGATGCCTTATTTATTATATGCGCTATTCGGAAAACTTTTTTTATTCTAAAAATTCTCTGACTCTTGGGTCTGGGTTTCCTATTTACCTCTCCTTTGGAGAGGTCAGAACTGCCTTTTTCGGCAGTTTCGGGTGAGCCAAAATATAAAATCTTTAAACGTTTTTGAGAGTGGAACGTTATCTTTTACCTATGAATGTAAAAACGTATAAAACCTTTTTTATTAATCAATTGAAATCTCTTTATCCTCTAGAGGAAATCGACTCTTTTTTTTCGATACTTAACCGACATTATTTGAAATGGAACAGGGCAGAAGGGATACTCAATCAGGAAAATGAAATGCCTTTAGAAGTAGAGCAGCATTTACAATCGGCTTTAGAAAAATTAAAAAAACAAATTCCCATTCAATATATTGTAGGGGAAACGGAGTTTTACTCTCTTCCTTTTTTAGTAAATGCATCGGTTTTAATTCCCAGACCAGAAACCGAAGAATTGGTTGATTGGATTTTAGAATCCCAAAAATCTTTTAGTTTAGACAATTTAGCTTTCACTAAAACACTTACTTCAAACCAACAACAAATCTCTATTTTAGATATCGGCACAGGTAGCGGCTGCATAGCGATAACTTTAGCAAAGAATCTGCCAAATGCAATGGTTTCTGCTTTAGATGTTTCTGAAAAAGCACTTGCAACCGCAAGGAAGAACGCACAAAAAAACGAAGTAAAAATTACCTTTTTGAAAATGGATATTTTAAATACTTCAGATTTAGGAGGAACATGGGATATTATTGTTTCAAATCCACCATATATTAAGGAAGAAGAAAAAGATAAAATGAGTAACAATGTTTTAGAAAATGAGCCTCATGTAGCATTGTTTGTTTCTGATGCGGATGCCTTACTATTTTATAAAAAAATAGCAGCATTGGCAAAAAGTCATTTAAATGTTGGTGGGTCTTTATATTTTGAAATTAATGAAAATCAGGGTGCTAATGTAGTTTCTTTACTGGAAAAAGAAGGATTTAAAAACTTGGAATTGCGCAAAGATTTATATGGTAAAGACAGAATGGTTTTAGGAAAATTTTAAAGTTTATAATTTATTCTCAATTAAATTAATTACCTAAAACAAAACTTTCAATTAACTAATTTACCACTTGCAAAATTCCTATACTTTAGTAATCTTTACACGATGGATATAGAAGAAAAAATCAAAGCACTTCGCGAGGAGTTGCACCAACACAACCACAACTATTATGTGCTGGATGCACCTGTTATATCTGATTATGAATTTGACCAAAAGTTAAAGCAACTGCAGGAGTTAGAACAACAACATCCGGAGTTTTTTGATGCTAATTCACCCACGTTACGTGTAGGTGGTACGGTTACCAAAAATTTTGAAACCGTAGTTCACGAGTTTCGCATGCACTCATTAGACAATTCTTATTCGGAAGCAGATTTGCTGGACTGGGAAAATCGAATTAAAAAGTTGGTAGATGGTCAAGTAAACTATACCTGCGAATTGAAGTATGATGGCGCATCGATGAGTCTTACCTATGTAGATGGCGTTTTACAAAAAGCTGTAACACGAGGAGATGGTTTTCAAGGCGATAATGTTACAAATAATGTAAAAACTATTCGTTCTGTACCATTGTATTTAAAAGGTAAATACCCACAAAAAATTCATATTCGTGGTGAAATCATTTTGCCTATTGCCGGCTTTATGAAAATGAATGAAGAACGTGTGGAAATTGGGGAAGAGCCCTTTGCAAACCCAAGAAATACTGCCTCCGGAAGTTTGAAATTGCAAGATAGTGCGGAAGTTTCAAAACGCCCTTTGGACTTTTTAATGTATAATTTGGTAGGTGAAAGGCTTTCCATAAATACACAAATGGAAGCTTTAGAAAAAGCTCGAGAATGGGGGTTTAAAGTGCCAAAAGCTTGTAAATTGGTTCAAAACATGGAAGAAGTTTTACACTTTATCCATTATTGGGACACAGAAAGGCATCACCTTCCTTATGAAACCGATGGGGTAGTAATAAAAGTGAACAATTTACAACAACAAGAAGAATTAGGATACACCGCTAAATCGCCGCGTTGGGCTATCGCCTATAAATTCAAGTCTGAACAAGTGGCAACTGTTTTACATCAAATAACCTACCAGGTGGGTAGAACTGGAGCAATTACTCCAGTTGCTAATTTAGAACCGGTTCCTTTGGCTGGCACTATTGTAAAAAGAGCTTCCTTACACAATGCCGATCAAATCGAAAAACTAGACATTCGAGAAGGCGATACGGTTTTTGTAGAAAAAGGAGGAGAGATTATTCCCAAAATTATTGCGGTTGATTTTTCGAAAAGAAAATCTACTTCAGTTCCTACAACATACATTGCACATTGCCCGGAATGTCATACAAAACTAATTAGGAAAGAAGGTGAAGCACAACATTACTGCCCTAATTTTTATGGTTGTCCGCCACAAATTACAGGGCGAATTCAGCATTTTATTTCGCGTAAAGCGATGGATATAGAAGGACTTGGAGGCGAAACAGTTGAGTTACTTTATAGAGACGGATTGGTTCAAAATTATGCCGATTTATATTCTTTAAAAATGGAACAATTACTTCCATTAGAACGAATGGCACAAAAAAGTGCTGAAAATTTAATAAAAGGGGTGGAGAAATCTAAGGAAATTCCTTTTGAACGAGTGCTTTTTGCTTTAGGAATTCGGTTTGTAGGTGAAACCGTTGCAAAAAAGTTAGCAAGACACTACAAAAGTATGGAAGCTTTAAAAAATGCAACTGCTATGGAATTAATCATGGTGGATGAAATAGGTGAAAAGATTGCAGAAAGTGTATTGGAGTTTTTTAGTAAAGAAGATAATATAGAAATATTAAATAGGCTGAAAGCTTACGGCGTGCAATTACAAATTTCGGAAGAAGAATTAGAAGGACAAACCAATAGATTACAAGGTAATACCTTTGTAATATCAGGGGTATTTGAAAAGGTATCTCGCGACGATCTAAAAAAACTAATTGAAGATAATGGAGGTAAAGTTTCAGGCTCTATTTCAGCAAAAACAAGCTATGTGGTAGCCGGAGATTCTATGGGACCCAGTAAAAAATCTAAAGCAGTAAGCCTTGGAATACCCATTATTTTGGAAGATGATTTTTTGAAAATGATTTCTTGAATTTCTTATTTTAAATAGTCCATTCTTATCACTCTGCCGTCTTTATCGTCAAGAATTAATAAAAAACTACCACTTCCTGAAACATCCTTATTAGGCGTTCCTCTTAAAACCCAATAGTTGTTAATATGATGCACTTCATAAGGTTTTTGATTTAAGATAGTTTTTTCTCCGTAGATACCAAAAAGTAACGATTCTGCTACAGCAATTGCAGTTTTATTGGTTTTTATTAAGGTAAATTTTGTGTCAATAATGTTGTTTACTTTTACTCCAGATAGTGAAATAGTAAGTTCATTTTCAGCAGAGAGTCTTCCTGATAATTGTGTTGGATTAAGATTTTGAGAAAATAAAGAGCCAGAAATCAATAAAAGAACACCAACTATAATTAAATTATAAATTTTTTCCATTTGGCTAAAAGTATAACCAAATATATAAAAATTTACCAGTTTTAAACTAAAATAGTAATCGCATTTCTTGAAACAGTTTTTTTTCCAACCATGTTAATTAAAGTAAATTCAAATTTAAGACATCCAAAAATGCTTTTGATATGTAGAAAGAATACGCTACATTTTTTAGTATTCCAATGGTAAATAATGTACACATGCACTTTAAATTAATTACTTTTGTACGAAAGAAGCTAAGGACAAATGATTCTAAAAATTTTAAGAAAAAAATTTCTGGAGAGAGAGATAAAAAAGAGATTGAAAAATCGTTTGCCAATCCATGAAGGCAGACCTTTGCGGACCCTTGGTGTTGTAATCAACGCAATGGAGTTTAAGCAAGTTGAGGTTTTTGAAAACTTGGCAAATGTGCTACATATTCTTAACAAAGACATTAAGATTATTTATTATAAAGAAGAAAACATAAACCTTCCTACTTTAGAGCAGAATTCATTCACACCCAAAGATTTTAACTGGAAAGGATTGATGACAAAACCTGCAATTCTAGAATTTTTAGATAGAGAGTATGATGTATTTATTTGCTACTCTTCAGCAGATTCTGTTTTTATAGACTTTATAGTTTCACAAGCAAAAGCCACATTAAAAGTAGGGCTTGATGGCGCAAATGCAGCATTATTTGATTTGATTTTTAAAATAAAGACCAATCAATATGACCTTTTTGAAAAAGAACTTACTAAATACCTTCAAATTATTAATAAAGACAACAAAAATTAAATAGATGAAACAGCTGATAGGAACCGGAGTTGCCCTAGTAACTCCTTTTAAAACCGATTTTTCTATAGATATAGAGGCTTTAAAACGTGTCGTAAACCATTGTATTGAAGGTGGAATTGATTATTTAGTAGTATTAGGTACCACAGGAGAATCTGCCACACTTTCTTCTAAAGAAAAACAACAAGTTATAGACACGGTTGTTTTGGCAAACAACTCAAGATTACCACTTGTACTAGGCATAGGAGGAAACAATACCCAAAAAGTGGTAGAAGAAATATTAACACGTGATTTATCTGCATTTGATGCCATACTTTCTGTTTCTCCTTATTATAATAAACCCACTCAAGAAGGTATTTATCAACACTTTAAAGCAATAGCAAAAGCGTCACCAAAACCCATAATAATGTACAATGTGCCGGGTAGAACATCGTCTAATATGCTGCCCAAAACGGTTATTCGATTAGCAAACGATTTTAAAAATATTGTTGGAATAAAAGAAGCAGCAGGCGATATAGTGCAAGGCATGCGTTTAATAAAAGACAAGCCAAAAGATTTTCATATCATTTCTGGCGATGATATGATAACATTGCCTATGGTTTTAGCTGGAGGCTCCGGAGTGATTTCAGTTATAGGGCAAGGATTCCCAAAAGAATTTTCAACGATGGTAAACCTAGGCTTAGAAAGAAAAGTGGATGCAGCCTATGCTTTACATTATAATATAGCTCCTTCTATCGATATGATTTTTGCAGAAGGCAATCCTGCAGGTATTAAAGCAGTTTTTAATGAATTAGGCATTTGTAATGCCACCGTGAGACTTCCACTTGTAAGTGCTACCGATGCTTTACGACAAGAAATTAAAAGTTTTATATCTCAATTTAAGTAATTTTTCAAAACAAATAACAAATGTAAAATCTTCACGTTTCTTTAACGAAATATAGATTTTTATTATCTCTTTTATTTACATACTTTTGCAGGATGTTTTTTAACCATATGAGAATATTTTTTTTATTAGTAGTTTCTGCCTTGTTGTTGGGTTCTTGTAGTCCTTATCAAAAAATGTTGAGATCAGAAGATATTGGATTAAAATTTCAATATGCTGATTCGCTTTATAATGCAGGTAAATACAAAAAAGCCTTAAAATTAATGGAGCAGTTGGTTCCGGCATATAGAGGAAAACCTCAGGCAGAAAAACTAATGTTTTTATATGCAGACACCTTTTATATATTAGGTGATTATTACACTGCCGGATATCAATTTGAACGATTTACTACTTCCTATCCAAAAAGTGAAAAAATAGAAGAAGCTGCCTTTAAAGGTGCTAAAAGTTATTATGAATTATCCCCAAGATATTCTTTAGATCAAAAAGATACTTTTATAGGGTTAGAAAAATTACAAGGATTTATTAATATGTATCCAAATTCTGTACTACGCCAAGAAGCTAATATTTTAGTTGCTGAACTTACAAATAAAATTGAAAGAAAACGATTTGAAATTGCAAAACAGTATTATCATACAACCGATTATAAGGCAGCTATAAAAGCTTTTGACCTCTATGTAATTGATTTTCCAGGTTCTGAATATAGAATGGAAGCCTTTTACTTAAGGCTTGAATCTGCTTATTTATTAGCCATAGGAAGTTTACCAAATTTAGTGGAAGGAAGGTTAAAGGATGCAAAATCACACTATGCTAGTTTTAATAGATATTATTCTAACAGTAAGCGAAAAGCAGATGCTGATAAAATACTTCAAGAAATAGAAGAACGATTACAAAACAAACAAGTTTAATAAAAAGAAAGAATTGTTATGAAGAATGTGAAAAATTCAGAGGCACCGGTCAGTACAGTAACTTTAGATAAAAATGTAGTTGATGCTCCTACAGGAAATATTTATGAATCTATTTCTATTGTTGCAAAAAGAGCAAATCAAATTAATTCTGAAATTAAAAAAGAGCTTATTGAAAAACTCGATGAATTTGCAACTTACAATGATAGCTTAGAAGAAATATTCGAAAATAAAGAGCAAATTGAGGTTTCAAAATATTATGAAAAATTACCAAAACCCCATTCTCTTGCCATGCAAGAATGGATAGATGGAAAAGTGTATTATAGAAACACATTAGAAGAATCTCAAGATAAATAGACTATGTCATTATTAAGCGGCAAAAAAATACTCGTTGGTGTTAGTGCCGGGATTGCTGCTTATAAAACGCCTTTCTTAGTTCGGTTATTTGTTAAAGCAGGCGCTGAAGTAAAAGTTGTAATGACTCCTTCTTCTAAAGACTTTGTTACCCCTCTAACTCTCTCAACAGTATCTAAAAATGAAGTTTTTTCTGCCTTCACTATAGAAGAAAATGACAATGCAATTTGGAATAATCATGTAGAATTAGCTCTTTGGGCCGACATTTTTGTTATAGCCCCTGCCACGGCAAACACAATTTCTAAAATGGCTAATGGTATTTGTGACAATTTATTATTAGCTACCTTTCTCTCTGCCAAATGTCCGGTGTATTATGCTCCTGCAATGGACTTAGACATGTACAAACACAAATCTACACAAGAAAACTTTAAAAAATTAGCATCCTTTGAAACCATACAAATTCCGGCTGGTTTTGGAGAGCTTGCAAGTGGTTTAATGGGTGAAGGAAGAATGGCTGAGCCGGAAGAAATGGTAGCTTTTATAGAAAACGACATTCTAAAAAAGCTTCCTTTACGAAATAAAAAAGTACTTGTAACTGCCGGCCCAACCTATGAAGCAATCGATCCTGTTCGATTTATTGGTAATCATTCCAGTGGAAAAATGGGTTTTGAAATTGCTCAAGCAGCCGCAAATTTAGGTGCTGAGGTTATTTTAGTTTCAGGACCTACACATTATACTACTTCAAACAAACAAATAAAATATATTTCAGTAATCAGCGCGCAACAAATGTATGATGCGTGTCACCAGTATTTTGAAGAGATAGATATTGCCATTCTCTCAGCTGCAGTTGCAGATTATCGCCCGAAAATTGTAGCCACTCAAAAAATAAAAAAAGCTACTGCTACGTTACATATTGAATTAGAACCCACAAAAGATATTTTAGCATCTTTAGGCGCTATAAAAAAGAATCAAATTTTAGTGGGATTTGCACTTGAAACTGAGAACGAAGTCGAAAACGCAAAAAATAAACTAAAAAAGAAAAATTTAAATCTAATTGTCTTAAATTCGTTAAACGATAAAGGTGCTGGTTTTAAAACAGAAACTAATAAAGTAACCCTTATTGACCAAAGAGGAAGCCTAAAAGAGTTTGACCTAAAAACAAAAGCAGAAGTCGCTAAAGATTTGCTTAACGAAATAATACGTTTCATCCATGAATAAGTATCTACTACTAATTTTATCTTTATGTTTTTCCACAACTTTTTTTGCGCAAGAATTTAATGCTCAAGTGGTTGTCAATGCAGAGCAAACAAACGTCTCTAATTTACAAGTTTTTAAAACCCTAGAAAGATCATTAACAGAATTTATTAATGATACCAAATGGACCAATAAAGTATATGCAAACCAAGAAAGAATAGACTGCAGTTTTGTGTTGATTATATCCTCTGCAGATGCCGATACATTTAACGCAACACTTCAGGTGCAGGCATCCAGACCTGTTTACGGATCTTCATATTCTACCTCTATTTACAATTATAACGACAGACAATTTAATTTTAACTATCGCGAATTTCAGCCGTTAGTTTTTAACCCAAATTCTTTTGACTCTAATTTAATTTCAGGCATTGCTTTTCATTTATACACCATTTTAGGTTTAGATGCTTCTACCTTTTCAAAAGGTGGAGGTAATGAATATTATGCTACAGCAAAACAAATTGTAACTACCGCAGCTTCCGGAAACTTTCAAGGCTGGAAAGCTACCGATGGTAACCAATCCCGTTACCAACTTAATGAAGCTTTAATTTCACCTGTTTTTAGTACATTTCATACCGTTATGTATGAATACCACAGAAACGGTTTAGATTTAATGCAAGAAAATCCAAGAGAAGGTAAAGCCAAAATTGCTGAAGCGGTTAATATGCTAAAAGAAATTAATGATAGACGCCCTAATTCATATTTATTGCGTACTTTTTTTGATACAAAAGCTGAAGAAATTCAACAAATATTTAGTGATGGACCTAGTGTGCCTATAGACCAATTAGTGCAAAATCTTACCAGAATGGCTCCTACAAAAAGAGAAAACTGGGCAAAAATTAAATTTTAACTACCTTGTTTTAATACCCAAACTCTTATACCTTTAATGTTTCAATAAAAACAGTAAAGTGATTACACAACTCACCATAAAAAATTACGCTTTAATTGAAGATATTAAAGTAAATTTTGAAGAAGGATTAACCATCATTACCGGTGAAACGGGTGCCGGAAAATCTATTCTCCTTGGTGCTATGGCTCTGCTGTTAGGTAAACGGGCAGATTTGAGTAGTGTGAAAGACACCACAAAAAAATGTGTGATAGAAGCAGAATTTGCCATCGATTCCTATCAACTACAAGATCTCTTTAAAGCGGAAGATTTAGATTATGAAAAGCATACTATTATAAGGAGAGAAATTCTTCCTTCTGGCAAATCAAGAGCATTTGTAAACGATTCACCAGTAAATTTAAGTGCATTAACCATTTTAGGCGAACGACTTATAGACATCCACAACCAACATCAAACCCAAGAAGTTTCTTCGGAAGAATTCCAATTTGCAATTCTGGATGCCTTGGCAAATACATCACACTTACTTCTTTCCTTTACTACAAATTATAAAAAATACCAAAACCTCCAAAAAGAAATTGCAAAACTTTTAGACAATAAAGAGAAAGCACAAAAAGAACTTGATTATAATATGTTTTTGCTTCAAGAACTTAAGGAGGCAAATTTAAAACCAGACGAACAAGAAGCCTTAGAAGAAGAGTTTGAAACCCTGAATAATGTAGAATCCATACAAGAAACACTTTCCGAAATCACTCAAATGCTGGATGCAGATCAAATAGGAGTTTTACATGTTTTAAAAGAATCTAACCAGAAACTTAATAAATTAAAAGAGGTTTCCTCTACCTTTCAAAGTTTTTGGGAACGCGTGCAAAGCGTTCAGATTGAATTAGACGATATCTATGCTGAAATCACAAAAATGGCAGAAACGCTTGAAGCCAACCCCACGCGTTTACAAGAAATTGAAAACAGACTACAACTCATTTATAAACTTCAAAAAAAACACCAATGTACTAGCATTCAAGAATTAGTGGCATTACAAAATGAATTAGAAACCAAGGTAGAAAAAACCACCAACCTAGAATTACAAATAACGCAATTAGAAAACGAAAAAATACTTTTAAAAGCCGAAATCGAAGCAATAGGCACTGCTATTCACAACAAACGGATGGAAGTAATACCAACACTTATAGATGAATTAGAAAACATATTGTTTCAATTAGGATTGCCAAATGCCAGATTTAAAATAGAATTACAAAAAACAGAAGAATTTTCAAGTAACGGAATGGATGCATTGCAGTTTCTATTTACAGCAAATAAAGGCACTAACTTTGGTGAATTAAAAAAAGTAGCTTCCGGAGGCGAAATGAGCCGAATCATGTTAGCCGTAAAATCAATTTTAGCAAACTATTCGCATCTCCCTACCATTATTTTTGATGAAATTGATACCGGAGTTTCGGGTGAAATAGCAAATAAAATAGCCCAAATCATGAAAAAAATGAGTACTAAAATGCAAGTATTAAGCATTACTCATCTACCTCAAATTGCAGCAAAAGGGAAACATCACTTTAAAGTGTATAAGCTAGATATAGAAGAAGTTACTTATACCAAATTAAAATTATTAACCCAAGAAGAGCGTGTTCAAGAGCTTGCACAAATGTTGGGCGGTAAAAAAAAATCGGCTTCAGCCATCGCTCATGCCAAAGAATTATTAAATTAAAATGTATATTTGAGTGTTGTAGAAAAAGTAGTGTTTTAAAAATAGAAAAAAATGGTTGAAACACAGCCAGAAACCAGTAATAAGTTAAAATATGAATTACAATTTACTAAAAGGAAAAAAAGGAATCATCTTTGGAGCCTTAGATGAAAACTCAATTGCTTGGAAAACTGCAGAACGCATTTATGAAGAAGGCGGTAAATTTGTATTAACAAATGCCCCTATCGCCCTAAGAATGGGAGAAATAAATGAACTTGCTAAAAAAACAAATTCTCAAATTATTCCTGCCGATGCCACAAGCATAGAAGATTTAAATAATCTTGTAGAAAAATCAATGGAAATTCTGGGAGGAAAACTGGATTTTATTTTACATTCCATCGGCATGTCGGTGAACGTAAGAAAAGGAAAGCCATATACCGATCAAAACTACGATTGGACCCACAAAGGTTGGGATGTATCTGCAGTCTCTTTTCATAAGACCATGCAAACACTTTATCAAAAAGATGCTATGAACGAGTGGGGAAGTATTGTTGCGCTTACCTATATGGCAGCTCAGCGAGTGTTTCCAGACTATAACGATATGGCAGATAATAAGGCTTATTTAGAATCCATTGCAAGAAGTTTTGGTTATTTCTTCGGAAAAGATAAAAAAGTACGGGTAAATACCATTTCACAATCTCCAACGCCTACAACAGCCGGACAAGGGGTAAAAGGATTTGACGGATTTATAAATTATGCTGAAAAAATGGCCCCTTTAGGCAATGCCACAGCTTTAGATTGTGCCAATTATACCGTAGCCATGTTTAGCGATTTAACAAAGAAAGTTACCTTACAGAATTTATATAATGACGGAGGATTTTCAAATATGGGAGTGAGTAACGAGGTTATCGATGCCTTTTCAAAAAAGTAAAAAATGGAATATAGTTTGCTTAAAAGACCTGATTTTTCAGGTCTTTTTTGTTTTATAAAAATTGCACAATAATATAATGTAAGCTATTTTTAAATATTTATTGTTTTTAACAAAATATTTACATACTTTTAATACTTATTAACTAAAATTATTTAACCAATGAAAAAAAATACTTTTTTGTGGTGCTTTTTATTGGGTTTTACGACCCTGTTAAGTGCACAACATTTGACCACGAATGAGGAATTAGAAATTCTTGAAAATTCAAGAATAGCAAATCTTTCTCAAGTTAGCATTACAACTGATGTTAATAAGCCATTAGCAATACAAGCTGCAGAACCTCAAATTAGCAGTGCAACAGCTATTATTGCACCTTCTAAAATTGGGTCATTAAAAGCACATTACAAATCTCAGAACAGAGATGTGCTAGCAAACATTATACCTACTGCAGGTGCTACCGAAACTTTTACTCCAAATGTTGGAGACTTTTTCTTTGATCCGGGAGGACCAGGTGGTGGACCCGATGGCACACCTGGAAATTATCCAAACTGTGGCTGTGTTACACTAACCACACTTGCCGGAGTAACAGAAATTGAGTTTCTTGACTATGAGGTTTTTGGAACTTTTGATTGGTTAAGAGTTTATGACGGTGCAGATAATACCGGAACTATTTTATTTGATAACAGCTCCGGAGGTATAAATCAAGGGGCTAATACTTTTGCTCAACTTCTTGCGGCAAACGGAGGCTCAGGTATTTTTACAGGAACTTCAGGAAATTTTTTCTTTGAATTCAATTCTACAACGGTTGTAAACCGTCTAGGTTGGGAAGTAGAAATACTTGCAACTGGCGGCGGCGGCGGCGGTTGTACACCAAATGATCTTACCACTTTCTTCACAGGAGGAAATTCTTTTGCAGGAAATATGTTTGATGTAACAGCAAGTGGAGCAGATGACGTATTGATAGATAAATTTGACGTAAATGTTACTGCTGGTTCAGGCACAATAAGTGTTTATACACGACCAGGAAGCTATGTTGGATTTGAAGGCGCAGCAGCAGGATGGACACTAATGGGTTCAGAAGTTGTAACCGGAGCAGGCTCTAATTTACCAACTCAAGTTAATGTTGGAGGATTAACTATTCCAGCAGGACAAACATACGGGTTTTATGTAACCGTTTCAGATTATCCATCCTTAACCATGAATTATACCAATGGAGATAATGTATTCTCTGATGCCAATATTACCATAGCTACAGGTGTAGGAAAAGGCAACCCTGATTTTACCGGATCTACTTTTGCTAGTCGTTCTTGGAATGGAACAATATACTACTGTTCAGGAACTGGCGGCGGCGGCGGCGGCGGCGGCGGCCCTTGTGCTGAAGTAAGTCCTTCAGCCGGTTTTGTTAATGGTTTTACTTCCTCAACAGACCAAGCGCAGAGAATAGCTACTGATTTGACTGTACCTGTAAATACTGATTTTAATTTTGAAAGAATTACTACTAATTTCTGGACAAATCCAGGGGCTTTAATTTCAAATTTTGAAGTAAAAATTTATGATGATGCAGGAGGTTTACCAAACCCAGCTTCTATTGTAAATACCCAAAATGTTGTTCCAACCTCACAAACTTTTATTGGTTCTGCATTTGGATTTGATATTTCTGAATTTGTTTTAGATTTAGCTCCAGTACTCTTAAATGGTCAAGCTGGAAATACAACTAGATATTGGGTGGGTTTAACAGCAACCGTTAATTCTGGAAGTGGATTTTGGGATGCAACCAATACTATTTTAAATTTACAAGCTACTTTTTCTGCTGATGGCGGTCTTACTTGGGCTATTAATTCAGGATGGGATCAAGTATATAATTTTGAAGGCACTTGTACCGATCTTGGCGGTGGTGGCGGCACTTGTGTAAGCACACCTTACACAGCTACCGGTTTACCAGCAGACATAGATGGTGCAGACACATCTACAGCAGATTGTATTGGCGCCCCTAATTTATATCCTGTTACTGTTTCAGATGCAGGGATTATAGGCACCGATGCAGTATTAGAAGATGTTACCATAAACATTACCCATACGTGGTCAGGTGATTTAGAGCTTTATTTACGTTCACCATCCGGAGTCGAGTTAATGCTATGGGATAATGTAGGCGGAAGTGGCGATAACTTTACAAACACCCAATTTCAAGACGGAGGAATTCCATCCACAGGAAGTACAGCACCACATACCGGTGTTTATGCACCAGTGGGAGGTACTTTTGCAGCAGCTTTTGCCGGAGAAGACATCAATGGCGATTGGCAGTTGAAAGTATGTGATACCGCAGCAGGAGATACAGGAACTGTAGATAGTTTTACGATTACCTTCTGTATAGAAAATGGCGGACCAACCAACAACTGGGAGTGTGCAGATGCAATAGCACTTACTTGTGGTGACGTAGTTGCCGGAAGTACCACAGGTGCAACCAACTCAGGAGGAAATGCCTCACCAGATGTATTCTATTCCTATACAGGAAGTGGTGCTGTAGAGTTTGTTACCATATCCTTATGTGGCGGTGGAACAACCTATGATTCGCTGCTTAGAGTATTTGCAAGTTGTGGCAATTTAGGATTAGGAAGCGAAATTGCATTAAATGATGATTTCTGTGGACTACAATCGGAAGTAACCTTTGAATCAGATGGAGTTTCAGAATACATTATCATGGTAGAAGGCTTTGGAAGTGGTTCAGGCGATTTCAGTTTAGCAATCACTTGTGAACTGGCACCACCACCACCAGCTTGTGGCGGAATCTTTACCGATACAGGAGGAGTTGGAGGCAACTACGAGAACAATGCAGACGAGGTTTGGACAATAAGCCCGGATGTTTCTGGCGATGCAGTAACCGTAATATTTACTTCTTTTGATGTAGAAAGTGGCTGGGATGCCTTGTATGTTTTTGATGGACCAGACACTAGTTCTCCATTAATAAGTAGTGGTAACCCACCAACAAATACAGGATTCCCTGCAGGAGGATTTTATGGCACCACAAACCCCGGACCATTTACCTCTACCCACCCAACAGGCGCATTGACCTTCCGATTTTTAAGTGATGGTTCCGTAACTCGAGCAGGATGGATAGCAGATATACTATGTTTGCCAATACCACCACCAAACGATTTAATAGTAAATGCGATAGATGTAGATCAGTTTACACAACCCTACACCGATCCAATGGTTAGATTGTTTGCTGCTACCAATGAGTTATTAAACCCAGTAGGATGTTCCATAGCAGGCACTAATGGTGTTTGGTATAAATTTACCGCAACAGCTGATGGTTCAGCAACAGCGTCTATTACCACCCCAGCAGGAGCAAGTGCAGTAATATTTTATAGCGCACCAGATGAAAATGTAAGTAACGAAACAAATCTTACCTACACTTTTGAGCAATCCAATCAATGTGGACCTGGTACTTCAGCTACGGCAGCAACAGTTGCAGGACAAAGCTACTATCTGTTTGTTTTAAACACAGGCGGAGAAAGTGATGTTGTTGTAGATATAAGCAATGCATTAAGTACTTCAGACAACACAATAGAAGGGTTTACCTATTATCCAAACCCAATGCATGAAGTGTTGCATTTGCGTGCAAACAGCACCATAGAAAGTGTGGTTATTTACACTATATTAGGTCAAAAAGTAATCGACCAAAACATAGGAGCAACCACATCGCAACTAAATGTTTCTAATTTATCCACTGGAGCTTACTTGATGAAAGTAGTTTCAGAAGGACAAACCGGAATCTATAGATTGATTAAAAAGTAAAGTAATTTTTTAAATAATGAAAAGAAGCCACTCGTATTTTGCGAGTGGTTTTTTTTTATTTTAATAAACTTTTCTTATCTGTAAATGTTAATTAACAATTACATCATATGGTTAGTTGGTAGTATGTTTAAAATAAAATAGTATCTTGTGGCGTATTAATTAATTAAAAATTTCAATTAAATTATGAAGAAAATTACGTTTTTTATTTTTGCATTTTTACTCTGTTTGAGTAGCAATGCGCAAGAAGTTCTAATTACGGGGTATATAGATTCTACCTGTCCAAGTGCGCTTGGCAGAACCCTAGAAATTTATGTTGATGGTACCGTAGATTTAACTGGATGGAATGTTGTAAGACAAGCCAATGGCGGTGGTTTTACCACTAACATCAGTTTAACAACATTAGGTACTTTAACCGATGAATTTGCTTATTTAACAAATGATGCAGTGATATTGGATGCTGAATTTGGTATTAATAGTGGAAATTCAAATGTTTTGACTAGTGGATCAATTTCAAGCAATGGAGATGATGCTTTTCAGGTTATTAATGATCTTGCTGTTGTTATCGATCGTTTTGGTGAAGATTTAGTAGATGGAACAGGTACTGCTTGGGAACATGTAGATACCTATTATTATAGAAATGACAACTCGGTTGCAAATGCAGGGGCTTTTGATCCTATAAACTGGACTTTTGGAGCACAGAATTTATTAGATGGCCAAGGTCTTTGTAATGGAGGTTCTGCATTTAGTACCTTTGTGCCTTTTGGTAGCTTTGTTCCTTTTTCTGGTGGCGGCGTTCCTGTTGCCTGTGAACAAATTCAAGTTACTAATGGTTTTGAAAATGGCTATTTTATGCAAGCTGGTTTCAACTTGGTTGCTAATGACTTTCTTGTAGCCTATGGCGAAGAATTTACAGTAAACACTATTACAGCTAATATCTTTGCTCAGGGTGGAATATCTTCTGTTGACGTTACATTTTATGACAATGCAGGCGGATTACCTGGAGCTATATTAGATACCTATCCTGGAATTGTTCCAACCTCTCAAACTATTGTTGGAAACAATTTTGGCTTTGATATATATGAAACAGTTATTGATTTACCTACATCACCAACTTATACAGGTGGCTTTACAGGCACTACAACCTATTGGGTTCAAATTTCCGGTGTTCCAGCAGGACCAGGCACACAATTAGCATGGGATGTTACTACTGTTAGTGCTATTGGTGCTTTTGTCGTTCTAAATGACGGTACAGGTTGGGCAGCACAAGCGGGTGATGATGGTGTATTTACTATTTCTGGTGAATGTGCAACACTTCCATTGCCAAGTTGTTTACCTCCATTAAATCTTTTAGTTTCTAACATTACAGATACATCTGCTGACCTAGCTTGGGACGCAGAACCAAATGCAACCAACGGGTATAACTGGTATGTATTTGATAATGGTGCAGACCCTCAAATTGATACTCCTGTTGCTAGCGGTTCTACCGCTGCCGGTGTAACCAACGATACTGCTACAGGTTTAACAGGGGCTACAACTTACGATTTTTATGTGGAATCTGACTGTGCTGCAGACGGATTAAGCAATCTTAATGGTCCTGTAACTTTTGAAACACTTCTAACACCACCAGCTTGTGGTGAACAATTTTTTGATACAGGTGGACCTGCCGGTGACTACCAAAATAATGAAGACGTTACTTGGACAATTTTACCAGATATTTCTGGTGACGTGGTTACCGTAACCTTTACTTCTTTTGATGTTGAATCCGGTTGGGATGCGTTATACATATTTAATGGCCCAGACACTTCCTTTCCTTTATTTGATAGTGGTAATCCAGCAACAAATTCAGGATTTCCTGCCGGAGGATATTATGGTACTGTTAATCCAGGATCTTTTATTTCAACACATCCAACAGGTGCTTTAACCTTCCAGTTTTTAAGTGATGGTTCCGTGCAAAGAGCCGGATGGATTGCAGATGTAACTTGTGATGTAGCACCAACTTGTTCTGCACCGCTAGGTTTAGTTGTAACTGCAGTAACTGACACCACAGCTGATTTAGCTTGGAATGCTGAAGCAAATGCTACAAATGGTTATGTATGGTTTGTATTTGAAAATGGTGCAGATCCACAAGTAGATACTCCGGTAGCTACAGGAACAACTCCAGTTGGAGTAACCATTGCAACGGCAACAGGACTTAATTCTTCCACACTTTATGACTTTTATGTGCAAGCAGATTGTGATGCAGGTGGTCTTAGCAATCTTGCTGGACCGGTTACCTTTGAAACAGATGTAGCTTTTCCAACCTGTGGTGGGCCTTTTTATGATACAGGAGGACCAAGTGGAAATTACAATAATAATGCAGATGAAACTTGGGTTATCGTTCCTGATAATTCCGGTGACGCTGTAACAGTTACCTTCACCGCATTTGATGTGGAAAGTGGCTGGGATGCCTTATACGTTTATGATGGACCAGACACTAGTTCCCCATTAATAAGTAGTGGTAACCCACCAACAAACACAGGTTTCCCTGCAGGCGGTTTCTACGGAACTACTAATCCTGGACCTTTTTCATCAACACATCCAAGTGGTGCATTGACTTTTAGATTTTTAAGTGATGGTTCTGTTACTAGAGCTGGATGGGCTGCAGATGTAACTTGTTTACCTGTGCCTCCAGCGAATGACTTAATTGTTAATGCAATTGATGTAGATCAATTTCCACAAGCCTATACCGATCCTCTTGTACGTTTATTTGCTGCAACCAATGAGTTATTAAACCCAGCCGGTTGTAACATAGCAGGAACCAATGGCGTTTGGTATAAATTTACAGCAACAGCCGATGGTTCAGCAACTGCTTCCATCACCACACCAGCTGGAGCAAGTGCAGTAATATTTTATACCGCACCAGATGAAAATGTAACCGATGAAACAAATCTTACTTACACTTTTGAGCAATCTAATCAGTGTGGTCCTGGTACTGTAGCTACAACAGAAACAGTTGCAGGACAAAGCTATTATCTATTTGTATTAAATACAGGTGGAGAAAGCGATGTGGTGGTAGATTTAAGCAACGCAATATTAAGTACTTCAGATAATACAATAGAAGGATTTACTTTTTATCCAAATCCTACTAGCAATGTGTTGAATGTAAAAGCAAATAGTAGTATAGATACGATTACTATTTACAACACTTTGGGCCAACAAATTTTAAACAAAACTATTGGAGCTACAACTTCTCAGTTAAACGTTTCAAATTTAACCACAGGAGTGTACTTGATAAAAGTAATTTCTGAAGGTCAAACAGGAACTTACAGATTGATTAAAAAATAGAAGAACTTTTTTAAATAAAGTAGAAAGCCATCCGTTACATGCGGATGGCTTTTTTTTTGTTCTTATATTTGTAGGATGAATTTGTATGTATCCTTTATAATCCCTGTTTATAATCGCCCGGAAGAAATTAAAGAACTGCTAGAAAGTTTCTTTATGCAGGACAAACATCCAGAATATGAAATTGTTATTGTGGAGGACGGATCCAGCGAAACGTGTGAGGAAATAGTAAATTCCTATAAAAGCAAACTTCCAATTAGTTATTATTTCAAACCGAACTCAGGTCCGGGAGATTCTAGAAATTTCGGCATGAAAAAAGCAAAGGGAAACTTTTTTATTCTTTTAGATTCCGACTGTATTTTACCACCTAACTATATATTTGCCTTAAATAAAGCCCTTACCAAAAAAAAAATAGACTGTTTTGGAGGACCTGACGCTGCGCACGAAAGTTTTTCCGATGTACAAAAAGCCATAAATTACACCATGACTTCCTATTTAACTACCGGAGGAATTAGAGGTAAAAATAAAGCAGTTCATAAATTTGAACCGCGAAGTTTTAATATGGGATTATCAAAAAATGCCTTTGAAGCTACCGGTGGTTTTGGAAAAATTCATCCCGGTGAAGATCCTGATTTATCTTTACGTTTGCGCAAAGAGGGATTTGAAACCCATTTTATTAAAGAGGTATTTGTGTATCATAAAAGGCGTATTAACTGGAATTCCTTTTATCAACAAGTAAAAAAGTTTGGATTGGTAAGACCAATTCTATCCTCATGGCATCCGGAATCTGCAAAAATATCTTTTTGGTTTCCTTCCTTTTTTGTGTTATTTTTTTTCTTTAGCTTCGTTTGCTTGTTTTTTGGTTATTGGCAGCTTATTTTATTATTTGGATTCTATTTTATGTTGATTTTTATCGATTCCTCTAAAACCAATAAAAATTTGAAAATTGGGTTTCTTTCTATAAAAGCAGTGTGTATTCAGTTTTTTGGTTATGGTTTAGCGTTTCTTGTCTCCACATTTTTTATACGGGTATTAAAGCAAGACCCAAAAAAAAGATTTCCTAAATTATTTTTTGACTAATTTTAAAAGTATAATCCTAAAAATTTAATATTTTCTAAAATGAAAGTTATTTGTCTAACAGGTGGTATAGGTAGCGGAAAGAGCACCATTGCAGAAATGTTTAAGGAATTGGGGGTTTCCATTTATATTGCAGATGAGGAAGCTAAAAAATTGATGCAACAGAATGCTTCGTTAAAACAAAAAATACAACAACTTTTAGGGGAAGAAGCTTACAAAAACGGAATTTTAAATAAAAAGTTTATAGCATCCAAAGTGTTTAATAATTCGGAACTCCTACAACAACTCAATGCATTAGTACACCCTGCTGTAGGGTTGCATTTTGAGCAATGGAAAAGAAGCCAATCTGGTGTTTATGTCATAAAGGAAGCTGCCATACTATTTGAAAATGGCGGTTATAAACAGTGTGATAAAACCATTTTAGTAATTGCTCCGGTTGAAACAAGAATACAACGCGTTTTAAAAAGAGAGGCCACTTCAAAAGAAGAAATTCTAGCACGAATGCAAAATCAATGGCCGGATGAAAGAAAAATCAAACTAGCGGATATAGTAATAGATAACAATCAAAATTTAGAAAATATACGTATTCAAGTATTAAAAATTCATAACCAACTTCTTGAAAAATTTCATTAATAAAATAAGTTTTGTTAACATTTGGTTAAACCTTTAATTATCTAAATGTTAAAATCTTACTTTTGGGGTATGAGCAAAAAACTTTTTATCATCCTGATTGTTTTCATGAGTCTTTGTTTGCTAGGGATAATTTTTGTTCAGGGGTATTGGATAAACAATTCATTTCAGAATAAAGAAGACCAGTTTGTTTATAATGTTAGGCAAACACTAATGGCTGTGTCTAAGGAAATGCAAATTAAAGAATTGGAATATTATTACCGCCTTTATGCAGAAGTAGCCGATAGTATTGGAGAACCTGACAAATCTACTTTTAGAGAAATTGTGTACACAAAGGCTGATAATTTAACCAATGAAACATTTATTTATTCTAGCGGAATTTTAGAAGAAGATTATAAACTTTCTTCTAATTTTTTAGAAGTTGATGTGGATAGTATCAATTTTAAAAAATTATATAACAGAAAATTCAGCACTACGATTAAAGGTGGTGTTGACGGTTCATCACCAAATGTTGAATCTACAGTTATATCGGTTAAAAGATTACAAGAACCAGAACAATATCAGTTACGTGAAACCTTTAAAGATATTGCGCAACGAATACCCATTCATAAACGAGTGAATAAAGCAGAAATACGAAATTTAATTGAATATCAATTACAACTTAGAGATTTAAAACCGGAATTTGAATTTGCTATATATAGTAATGGATTAGCAACTAAGATATCTTCTGAAAATTTTGTGTATGAACCCAAATCTCCATTGGTTTATAGTGTACCTCTATTTTTAGATGAAAACAGAAATTATAAATATGAATTGTTGGTACAGTTCCCCAAAAAACAACAATATGTTTTTTCTTCTGTATTATGGATGGGAGGACTTACATTGTTTCTTACCACAATTATTATTTTAGCCTATTATAGTGCTATTAAACAAATTATAAGACAACGTCAAATTTCAGAAATAAAAACAGACTTTATTAATAACATGACCCATGAATTTAAAACACCTATTGCAACGATAAACTTGGCTTTAGATGCAATGAAAAACCCAAAAATTTCTGAAAACAAGGAAACGATGGACCGTTATTTAAAAATGATTCGTGAGGAAAATAAACGAATGCACGCACAGGTTGAAAATGTATTACGTATTTCTAAATTACAAAAAAGAGATCTGAATATCAAGAAAGAAAGATTAAAGTTGCATGACTTAATTGAAGATGCTATAACCCATGTTCAACTACTAGTAGATGATAGAGGCGGCTATATTAAAACACACTTTGGAGCTTTAAAATCATCTGTTTTAGCAAATGAGTCGCATTTTACTAATGTGATTGTAAATATATTAGATAATGCTATTAAATATTCGCCAGAAACACCCAAAATTGACATTTATACGGAAAATGTAAAAAACAATATTATTTTAAAAATTAGAGATCAAGGAAGTGGCATGAGTAAAGTCACACAAAAAAAAATATTTGAAAAATTTTATAGAGAACATACAGGAGATGTTCACAACGTAAAAGGCCACGGACTTGGTCTTTCTTATGTAAAACGTATGGTAGATGATCATCAGGGTCAAATTTACGTGGAAAGTGAGAAAGGAAAAGGAAGTACCTTTATTATTAAACTTCAATTAATATCATAAATTATGGAAACTGAAAATAAAAAAATTCTATTAGTAGAAGACGATCCAAACTTTGGAACCGTATTAAAAGACTATCTTATGATGAATGACTACAATGTCACTCATGCTAAAAACGGCATGGAAGGTTTTGAAAAATTTAAAAAAGATGATTTCGATCTTTGTATTCTTGACGTAATGATGCCTTATAAAGATGGCTTCACCCTAGCAAAAGAAATAAGAGAAAAAAATGCCGATGTGCCTATTATTTTTCTTACCGCCAAAGCTATGAAAGAAGATGTTTTAAAAGGTTATAAAGTGGGTGCTGACGATTATTTAAATAAACCTTTCGACTCGGAAGTGTTATTAATGAAAATTAAAGCCATCATTCAACGTAAAGCTACTGATACGATTGCTGATAGCAAACAATTTGATTTTCAAATTGGCAATTTTCATTTGAATTCAAAATTACGTTTTCTAACTTATAATGGAGGAACACCAGACAAACTTTCGCCAAAAGAAAACGAACTTTTACGTTTATTGGCATTACATAAAAACGATTTAATGCCTCGTGAATTGGCACTTACTAAAATTTGGAGAGATGATAACTATTTCACGTCCAGAAGTATGGATGTGTACATTGCCAAGCTAAGAAAATACCTTAGTAAAGACGATGGTGTAGAAATTATCAACATTCACGGCGAAGGGTTTCGGCTAGTTGTAAAAAGTGAAGTGGATAATTAAACCAAATAATTAGAGATTAATTGAAGGTCATAAAATCAAGAACAATCATATTTTTATATTGTTCTTGATTTTATATGTGTAATGATTTCTTCATAAGGAGTTTGAAAATTAAACCATTTTATCTCTTCTTCTTTTCTGAACCAGGTTAGTTGCCGTTTTGCATATCTGCGGGTGTTTTTTTTAATTTCTTCTATGGCTATATCTAAAGGTATTTCTGCATTGAAATAAGAAAACAATTCTCTGTACCCAACAGTTTGCAAGGCGTTTAAATCTTTTTTTGGAAGTAATTGCTCTACTTCATTTAAAAGACCGGCGTTCATCATGGCATCCACGCGTTGGTTAATACGATTGTACAATAGGTTTCTGTCAGCAGTTAATCCTATTTTTATACATTCAAAATTTCGTATGGTTGGGTTGTTTTTATTTAAAAAAGAAGAATATGGCTTTCCGGTGCCAATACATATTTCTAAAGCCCTTATTAGGCGCTGCGCATTTTGAATATCTACTTTTTGATAGTATGCAAAATCTAATTTAAGTAACTCTTTTTGTAAAAAAGTAATTCCATTTTCTTGAAATGTATTACTTAATTTTTTTCTAATTTTTGGATCTATTTTAGGAAAAGTATCAAGACCTTCTACTACAGCTTGTATATATAAACCCGAACCGCCTACCATAAACAGTAAATCATTTGTTTGAAATTTTTCTTCTAAAAGTTGCAATGCATCTCTTTCAAAAGCACCCACATTATACTCCTGTTCCACAGAGATATGATGGATAAAATGATGAGGTATTTCTAGCAATTCTTCTTGGGAGGGGATAGCTGTTCCTATGGACATTTCCTTATAAAACTGCCTTGAATCTGCAGATATAATTTCACTTTTAAAATGTTTTGCTAATGCAACAGAAAGAGCTGTTTTTCCTATTGCTGTTGGACCAACAAGTACTATCAGGTGTTTTTTTTTGTTAGCCAATGTTAGTTTTATTATTTAGTGTTCCACCACAGTTATAGCAAAATTCAGCATTATTTTTATGGTCTGTTTTATTACATACCGGGCACATTAATGTATTTTGGACGTCTTTTTTTTGTTTTATTTTTTGTTTGGAAAACTCAGCACTTACTATTCCTGTAGGAACAGCAATAATGCCATATCCGGTAATCATGATTATGGAGGCTATAATTCTGCCTAAACTGGTTACGGGTGTAATATCGCCAAAACCTACGGTTGTCAATGTCACAATACACCAATAAATGCTAAGGGGAATACTTTCAAAACCACTTTCTTTACCTTCTATCAGATACATCAATGTACCCATAAGTACACAAATAATGACAACTACAAAAAGAAAAATAAGAATTTTAGCTTTGCTATCTCTTAATGCGGATTTTAGTTTATTGGATTCACCTATATATTGATTAATATTTAATATTCTAAATATTCTTAATAATCGAAGCGCTCTTACACTAGCAATAACGTTGCCACCAACAAAGAAAAAGGATAAATACATGGGGAGAATAGCTACTAAATCAATTATGCCATAAAAGCTAAAGATATATTTCCAGGGTTTTTTAGTTGAAAATATGCGTAAAATATATTCAATGGTAAATGAAATGGTGAAGATCCATTCTAATATTTTTATTTCTCTGTGGTATTTTGTATCGAAACCGGAGACAGTTTCTAGCATCACCACTAAAACACTTAATAATATTAAAACAAGAAGAACAAGATCAAAGAGTTTACCGGCTGGAGTACTGGTGCCATAGATGATGATATAAATCTTCTGTCTAAGGACGTCAATTTTACTTTTTGTTTCCGTTTGCATAGTATTAAAAATATTGTTTTTTTTAAGCTTTATTCAAAAATACACAACATCCTTTATATTTTCTATTTATGAAAGCTCAATTATTTTTAAAACTTTATTTCTGCGTAAATAACTTTGAATAATATGTTGGGCATCTTTGTTATTTTTCATTGGTGTTAAAAGCGATTTTAACACTTCGGGGTTATTAATTTGGTAGTTTAAATTAAAGAAAGCAATGCCTCTAAAAACACCTTTTTCTATATAAACAACTGATCGCTCATCTATCTCTCTTCCGCGGTCAATAAGTAGCATGTGTTGTTTTTCATAACTATTTTTTTTCATAAAAGCAGCTATTTTTTTATTGTATTCTTCCGGAGTTTCTTTGCCAATGCAAGCTCCCGCACATTGATCAATAGAATGTAAAAAACAGGCACCCTTCGTTTTGTATAAACCGGTTAATTTTTGGCACAACCCAAATGTTTCTGTAATTTTATACAGCGTGTTTTTTGCTTGTTGTAAATTAGTAAAGGTAGTAATAGGGGTTTTTTCAGAGTCAGCTTTTGCTATTTTTAGGTTGATATATCCATTTTCATCTTCAAAACTTTCCAGTTGGTTTAGATATAGGGTTTTGCGAAGTGCTCGGTTGTATATAGGTTTGTTTTCTTTTATTTCTTCACTTTCCTTGAGTAGAGCTATCAAATCGCTGCCAGTTTTTTCATAAGTAACAACAGCAACTTCTTCTTGTAATTTTTTTGATTTTCGGTTTTCTCCGGTAAAGTGCTGAATAATTCGCTTTTTAATATTTGTACTTTTACCAATGTATATAATTTTACCATCTTCGCGATGCATATAATAAACACCTGTTTCTGAAGGCATTGTATCAATAATTCGAAGGAGTTTATTATCTAATTGCTTTTTTGGTTCTAAACGTACTGCGCTACTTACAATTTCTTTTTTAGTGTCTTTGGATAAAAGGAGTTTGAATAATACAACAGTTGCTTTAGCATCGCCTGAAGCTCTGTGCCTGTCGCTCATAGGGATACCCAACTCGCGTACCAGTTTACCTAAACTATAGGATTTTAATTCGGGCAATAATTTTTTTGAAAGTTCAACCGTGCAAAGGCTTTCGCGACTATAATCAAAACCCAATCGCATAAATTCAGTTCTAAGTATGCGATAGTCAAATACGGCATTATGCGCCACAATAATACAATCACTTGTTATTTCTACAATGCGTTTTGCAACTTCGTAAAATTTTGGAGCATTTCGCAACATATCATTGCTTATTCCGGTTAGGTTTGCCACAAAAGGTTGGATGGTTTTTTCCGGATTTACTAAACTGATAAATTGATCTACAATTTCATGGCCATCAAATTTGTATATAGCAATTTCGGTAATTCCTTCCTCGTTATATTTTCCTCCGGTTGTTTCTATGTCAAGTATTGCGTACAATCAATATTATTTTAATAATTTCTTTCTCCAAAAATAGCACTTCCTACTCGCACCATAGTGCTTCCATTTTTTATGGCAATTTTATAATCGCCGCTCATGCCAATAGAGAGTATCTCTAGTTTTAGATTTTGTGTTTCTTGTTTTAATTTTAAAGTGTCAAAAAAAGTTTTTATCTGTTGGAATTCTTTTTCAATTTGATTTTTATCCTGTGTAAATGTAGCCATTCCCATCAAACCCACCACTTTAATATTTTGTAAACTTTTAAAGGTATCGGTTTCTAAAATTGTTGTGACCTCTTCAGTATCAAAACCAAATTTTGTTTCCTCTTTTGCAATATGTATTTGTAATAAACAAGGAATAATTCTATCGTTTTTTGCTGCTTGTTTGTTTATTTCTTTTAATAATTTTAAACTTTCCACACCTTGAACAAGAGAAACAAATGGCGCCATATATTTTACCTTATTTGTCTGAACATGACCTATCATATGCCACTGAATGTCTATGGGAAGTTGTTCCCATTTTTTGGTCATTTCTTGTACTTTGTTTTCTCCAAAAATGCGTTGCCCTGCATTATATGCTTCTAGTAAGTCTTTAACAGGTTTCGTTTTTGAAACCGCAACTAGGGTTATATTTTCCGGAAGGGAATCTTTTATTTTTTGTAAATTATCTGAAATACTACTCATTTGAATATCTTTTTCATCGTCTATTTTTCTAAAACTCATAAATGGTTATACCACTTCTAAGTTTTGGTTCTATATAGGTGCTTTTTGGGGGCATCTTTAATCCTTGATCTGCTATGTTTTTTAACTGTTCGATAGTTGCAGGTACGAGTCCGAATCCTATTTGAAATTCTCCACTGTCCACTTTTGATTTTACATAAGCTAAATCATTTTTACCGTGAACATATTCTATTCGATTGTCATTTCGTAAATCGGTAATTCCCAGGATAGGTTTTAAAATGGTTTTATATAATAGCTGTGCATCGAGATCGTCTAAAGCATCTTCTTTGGTGAAATTTGTTTTCCGAAGGTAAAGCGAATAAAACTCTTGGTCCAAATACATGCTAAAATGATGTACCTTGGACGGTTTATAATACGAAAGACCTCGGTTTTCAATTCTAAAATTTGCGTCTAGTGCTATCAAAAACTCTTCTTTACTCAATCCATTTAAATCTTTAATCAACCGATGGAACTCGTGAATTTTTAAGTGTGATTCAGGAATAAGGTAGCTCATAAAAAAATTATAGCCTTCCATGCCTGTATGTTCAGGATTTTCTTTTTTTAAATCCTGTTGTAATAAAAAGGAAGAAGCAGAGCGATGGTGACCATCTGCAATGTAGATGGATGCCATAGCGGCAAACTCCTCTTGAATAGCAGAAATGATGCTTTCATCTTCTACTTGCCATAAATAATGTGTGTCGCGATATGTCGTTGTAAATTCATATTCTGCACGAGTGGATACAATTTTGTTTAAAATTTCCGATATTTTTTTATTATCAGGATAGGTTATTAATACAGGTTCTGCATTAAAACCTACTATTTTTAAATATTCTTTAAACGTTATTTCTCGTGATTCAATAGTCTCTTCGTGCTTTTTGATTATATTTTTTTCATAATCTTCTGTGCTAGTGGCAGCGATAATGCCTAAAAATGTTTGCTGCTCTCTATCTACGATTTTATAAATGTAATAAGAGGCTTTATTGTCTTGAATAAAAGCTCCATCTTCTTTAAATTCCTGATAACGGTTTTTTACCAAGTCAAAACGGTCAGGGCCAAGTATTTCTTTTTGGTATTTGTACCCCGGATTTACAATGTGAAGAAATGAAAATGGATTATTTTGCATCCGAAATTCACGCTCTTCAATGGTATAACTTTGATAAGCACGCGAAGCAATAAGACTTACCTTGTCTCTTGTGGGGCGTACTGCTTTAAAAGGAATTACTTTTGCCATATTGTGTTGCCTGTTACCGGTTGCCTGTTGCGTGTTGTGGAACTTTGTTTTAGGTTTTCCAGCTTTTGATTACATATTCTTTAAATTTATAAATTTTTGCTCCTAAAATATCATATTCTTTAAGCAGCTCAATTATTGTCTTGTCGAATTGTGGATAAAGTATTTGTAGTTTTTTTAAATGATTACTTGTTTCATCATCACTAGTATGCGCATATATTAGAAACTTAATAAAATCATTTTTATATGTTTTTCTACCATACCCCTCCACGATATTTGAATTAACAGAACCAGAAGATCTTCTAAGCTGACTTCCCAATTCATACAGTTCATGCTTTGGTAACTCTAATGAAAAGTTGTGGGTTTTAATAAATAAATCGAATGCAATTTGATACATATCCAATTCACGATAAGATAAAGCCATAACCTATATTTAAAATTATTTCTTTCTAAAAAAAATAACCCGCAACCGGCAACCTGTAACTTTTAACAAAACATCGCCGCTACTTTTTCTGCTCTAGGAGTTTCTTTGTAATCATAAAATCCTTCTCCGCTTTTTACACCAAATTTTCCAGCCATAACCATATTTACAAGCAATGGACAAGGTGCATATTTTGGATTTTTAAAACCATCATACATGACGTTAAGTATAGAAAGACAAACGTCCAGACCAATAAAATCAGCCAATTGCAAAGGGCCCATAGGGTGAGCCATGCCTAGTTTCATTACCGTGTCAATTTCTTCCACACCTGCTACACCGTTGTACAGTGTTTCTATCGCTTCATTAATCATTGGCATTAAAATTCTATTTGCCACAAAACCGGGATAATCGTTTACTTCTACTGGGACTTTGCCCAATTTTTTAGAAAGCTCAGCAACGGTTTTGTAGGTTTCTGCGGAGGTGCTGTATCCTTTTATGATTTCTATCAGCTTCATAATAGGCACCGGATTCATAAAGTGCATCCCGATAACCATGTGTGGTCTTTTCGTTACTGCTGCAATTTTTGTAATGGAAATAGAGGAAGTATTTGTGGCTAAAATGGTGTCATCCGGACAAAATTTATCTAAATCCTTAAAAATTTTCAGTTTTAAATCCACATTTTCTGTGGCCGCTTCTACTACTAAACTCGCATATTCCACCCCTTCTTCCAAATTGGTAAATGTGGTGATGTTGTTTAGTGTTTTTGTTTTATCGGCTTCGGTAATTTTTTCTTTAGCCACCATGCGATCTAGATTTTTGGCGATAGTGTCCATGCCTTTTTTTAGGGAGGCTTCACTAATGTCAATCAATTGTACCTTATAATCGCTTTGGGCAAAGGCATGGGCTATGCCATTTCCCATCGTTCCGGCTCCTATTACTGCTACATTTTTCATACTTATTTTCCGCAAAAGTGGTTGTTTTTTTATAGTTTATTAATCTTTATTTTTTAAACGTTTCAATAATTAATAATGCCACGCGCAACGCTTCCGTGCCTTGCTCTAAGGTTACAATAGGTGTGGTGTTGTTGTTTATTGCATCGGCAAAAGCGTTTAGTTCGTCAAGAATGGCGTTATTATTTTCTACTTTCGGATTGTCAAAATAGATTTGTTTTTTAATGCCTTCGGCGTTTTGTAGAATCATATCAAAATCGCCTGGAGTTACCGGTGCATCTTTCATTTTTACCACTTCACACTTTTTTTCCAGAAAATCTACTGAAATATAGGCATCGCGTTGAAAGAACCGTGCTTTTCGCATATTTTTTAACGAAATGCGGCTAGCGGTTAAGTTTGCCACACAACCATTTTCAAATTCGATACGAGCATTGGCAATGTCCGGAGTTTCACTAATTACGGATACACCACTGGCATTAATGCTTTTTACCTTCGACTTTACCACACTTAAAATAGCATCGATATCGTGTATCATTAAATCCAATACCACCGAAACATCGGTACCGCGCGGATTAAATTCTGCCAACCGATGCGCTTCTATAAACATGGGGTTATCTATCATGTGGTTAACGGCTGTAAAACTTGGGTTAAAACGTTCCACATGACCTACTTGCCCTTTCACGTCGTGTCTATTGGCAAGGTGAATAAGTTGCTTAGCATCCTCCACAGAAAAGGTAATGGGTTTTTCAACAAAAAGATGTTTGCCTGCTTCTAGTACTTTTTTAGCACAAGTAAAATGGGTGCTGGTTGGGGTTACCACATCAACCATATCACAAGCTGCTATTAATGTGTCCATAGAGGCAAACGAGGGGTAACCAAATTCTGCGGTTATTTTTTCACGAGTTTCTGCGGAATCGTCATAAAAGCCAATTAATTGATAATTTTCAGATTGTTGAAGAAGTTTTAAATGAATTTTTCCGAGGTGGCCTGCACCAAGTACTCCGGCTTTAAGCATAGTAATTTTTTTACAAAAATAAGGATTTTTTAATAGAAAGCAGGAAGAACCTAATTCAAAGTTTGTTTTATATAATTTAGGGGATGAGCCAATTTTAAGGTTATAGAAAGGAAAACGTTACCTGAAAAATAGAAGAAAGAGGTTTGATGGAGACTTGTAATTTTTATTAAAGAAACCAATAAAAAATGTAAATACGGTATCCCGTAGAGTTCTTTAATTAAAAATATGTAGGTTTGCTCTAGTAGATTAAAAAAAGGAAAATCCCCTGATACGCACCGTGCTACTTCCTATAGCTAAAAAGCTTATAAAAAACAGCCTGTTTCGACAAATCGGAAAGATATCTTTACCGTTTTTTGGGTCCTTTTTCAGACTCCGTATTTGTTTTTCCAAGGACAAAAACAGTATATTTGAAAGGAAATGGAAAAACAAACACTCCCAATAAAACCAGATATAGGATAATATCGCCTTTGGCGAGACTACCTATATCCACTTGTTGCCAGTAATGCGAGGAAAATCGATTTTGAAATCAAACATTTAGGTAAAAAATTGTATTTTTGAATAAATACTCGAATTATGGATTTACAAACTAGAAAACTCAATTTGATAACATACTTGGCTCAAATTAAGGACGAAATATTTTTTGATAAACTGGAGAATTATATCCTAAAAAGAGAAGTTGAACGCAATCCCGACTTAAAACCATTTACGGTTGAGGAGTTAATCAATAGAATTGAGAAGTCCGAATTAGACTTTGAAAACGGTAATTTTAAAAGTCAAGATGATTTAGAGAAAATCTCGGCAAATTGGTAGGAATGAAGATAGTTTGGACTGATTTCGCAATCAGAAATTTAAAAGACATTTTTGACTATTATTCTACTAAAGCTAATAAAAAGTTGCTCATAAAATTAGAAGACAAATCCTTAAATCTTTTAAACAACTCGAACACAATCCAAATTCCGGTCCAATTGAACCAAACCTAACACGACTAAAGAAAAATCACAGATATTTGGTAAGCGGACATTATAAATTGATTTACAGGATAATAGATAAACAAGTCATAATAAATGATGTTTTTGACACAAGACAAAACCCATCTAAAATGAATGACGAAAACCGAAAAGAGGAATAAAGCACTACTGGCAACAGCGGTAACCGTTGCACAAATCCCTAATTTTTTACTGCAATTTTATTTGTTTCAAAAAAGTGGGTATTATCAAAAGCTTTGTTATTAATGTTGCATTTTCAGCGCAAACCCTTTTAAAAATGTTTTCTGGGGCTTAAAATGCCTTAAAATGGCTGTTTTTATAATAAAAAATAAGCAGTCAGCTTTAGAGATTGCTTGTGCTTTTGTTACTGACATTGCTTTTTGGGTAGTTGCTTTGAGGTATTTTTTTAGATTGTAAGCTATTGCTGCCAGACGCATATGTAGGCTCCCCATTTTTAGTAAAGCTCTAAATTATACATTTATATCAAATTTAATACTCCTGATTACTTTTTCTTGGGCTTGAAACTCCTTAAAAATTGTACTTTAATATTTATAGTTTTTTAAATGCCATAAAGGTTAAATTAATACCATAACAGAAAAAGGAAACTTATCTTTGGCATTAAAATATCATTAAAATGATTTTTATTGAAAATGAAGAAAATACCGACCCAAGACTAAATTTGGCTTTGGAGGAATATGCCTTGAGAAATTTCAGTTCACAGCAAGACTATTTGCTATTTTATATCAATCGTCCTTCCATTATTATTGGTCGCAACCAAAACACCTTAGAAGAGATTAACCTAGACTATGTTGAAAAAAAAGACATCCAAGTAGTTAGAAGAATTTCAGGGGGTGGAGCAGTATATCATGATTTAGGAAATCTTAATTTTAGTTTTATCACTAATCACGACATTCATAACCTTAATAATTTTAAAAAATTTACCGCTCCGGTAATTAAAGTGCTGAATCACATGGGTCTGCAAGCCGAGCTTAAGGGCAGAAATGACATACAGGTGGAAGATAAAAAAATATCCGGCACCGCCCAATTTTCTACAGGAAAAAGAATGGTAAGCCACGGAACACTTTTATTAAACACAAATTTGGGAGAGGTAAAGCAAGCGCTTAACGTTAAGATGAGTAAAATAGAATCAAAAGGACATAAATCTGTGCGAAGCAGAGTGGCAAATATTTCAGAATATTTAACATTGCCAATGCCCATTGAAGCGTTTCGTACGTTGCTGCTTGAAGGTTTGCAGGAAGAAAGGGAGCCCTTTGTAAGGTATTATCTAACTGCTGAGGAATGGAAAGCGGTACGCCTTCTGAAAGAAGAAAAATATGATTCTTGGGATTGGAATTACGGTAATTCCCCTAAATTTAATATACAGCGGAGCAAACGTTTCCCGGTTGGCGAAATAGATTTGCGCATTTATGTTGAAAAAGGACATATTACAGCGTTTAAAATATTTGGCGATTTTTTTAGCAAAGAACCCCTACAAAATTTAGAAAAACTTTTAATTGGCATTCGATATAAAAAAACGGACATCACAAAAGCACTTAAAAATAGTGATTTAGAGGTTTATTTTGGCACCATTATAAAAAATGATTTTATAGACTTGGTGTATGGAGCTGACCCGGAAGGAGTGCAATAAATGCGCATCTTTTACTTTGAAACAATACGAAGAAACTTCCCTGGAAGATATTCTTTAATTTTCTGCAGTATAAATTATTTCTCAACTACCTGTAACAATAAACTTCCACTAGCAACAAACAATTCAATTAGACAGCATATAATTACAAATACACGATTATAAAAAGTAAATTTGGCTTTCTAATAGAAAACGTATCGTCCTATGTTTAATCATTTCTTTACTCTTGAATGGAAATCCTTTGTCCGATCGGCATCATTTAGCACCAATTTGTTTTTAAAGATTGTAATGGTTCTTGGAGCGCTCTATTTTATAGCCGTTTTCACCTTTCTGGGTATCGGTTTGTATTACCTTCTTGAAAAAAATAATCTAGATCCTTTTGCTACCGTAAATCGTTTTTTACTATATTATGTATTGATAGATCTTATTATTCGGTTCTTTTTACAAAAAATTCCTGTACTCAACATTCGTCCGTTACTTCCTTTGCCTATTTCTAAAAATACAATAGTGGGATATACTTTAGGGAAAACCATAGTGTCTTTTTTTAACTGGGTACATCTGTTTTTTCTAATGCCTTTTAGCTTTGTTTTGTTAAGCAAAGGATTTAGTACAATAGGTGTTGTAAGTTGGTCTATTGGTATTTTAGCCCTTATTCTGGTCAATAATTTTCTGAATATTCTTAGCGCAAACAAAGAAGTCTTGTTGTATGGGTTGGGTTTTATAATTTTAAGTATCAGTGGATTACAATACTTTCAAATTATTGATAGTACCTTATATACAACCTCATTTTTTAATATTTTATATAGTTCACCACTGAGCGTATTACTTCCCTTACTGGCTTTAGTTATTTTAAGTGTCATTACTTTTATGTTTTATAAAAGAAATTTATCCCTAGATGCCGGTTTGTCCATAAAACAAAAGGAGGCTCAAACCGAAAATCTTACTTGGTTAAACCAGTTTGGTACTTTAGGCACGTTTCTTAAAAATGATATTAAACTTATAAAACGAAACAAGCGTTCACGTTCTACCATATTTATGAGTGTGTTGTTTATTTTTTATGGGTTGCTCTTTTTTTCCGGCTCCATAGAAACGTATGAAGGTCCTTTGTGGCGCATTTTTGCAGGTCTATTTGTTACAGGAGGATTTTTATTCACTTTTGGACAATTTGTACCGAGTTGGGATAGTGCGTATTACCCATTAATGATGAGCCAAAACATACAATACCGCGACTATTTGAATTCAAAATGGTGGTTGATGGTCATTGCCACGGTTTGTAGTACGTTACTGAGTTCCTTTTACCTCTATTTTGGTTGGGAAGTGTATCTGGCAATAGTGGTGGGTGCCATTTATAACATTGGAGTTAATGCACATATTGTACTTTGGGCGGGTGCCTACATAAAAACACCCATTGATTTATCAAAAAATAAAAACGTTTTTGGCGACAAACAAGCATTTAATTTGAAAAGTATTTTGCTTACCATTCCAAAAATACTTTTGCCAATGGCATTGTATGGCATCGGGCATTACTTGTACGGACCAAATATGGGGTATTTGATTGTTGCACTAGCGGGAGTAATGGGTTATGCGTTTAAAAATAAAGTATTTAGCATCATTGAAAACATCTACAAAACGGAAAAATATAAAACTCTTGCGGCATATAAACAGAAAAATTAAAGCATAAATCGTTCGAAAAACATTTTATTTATAAGCAGAAAGACACTTCGAAATCTAAAAAAAATTGTATGATACACGTTGAAAACTTAACAAAAACTTACGGTACTACCACTGTTTTAAATATTCCAACTCTTGAAATTCCTAAGGGGCAAAGTTTTGGTTTGGTGGGAAATAATGGTGCAGGAAAAACAACTTTTTTTAGTTTGTTGTTGGATTTAATTCAACCATCAACCGGAAAAATAACCAGTAATGGCATTGAAATAAGTAGTAGTGAGGCATGGAAACCTTTTACCGCATCGTTTATAGACGAAACTTTTTTAATAGGCTATCTCACTCCCGAAGAGTATTTTTATTTTATAGGCGACCTACGTGGTTGGAACAAAGCTGATGTAGATACATTTCTTAGTCCTTTTGCCGATTTTTTTAACGACGAAATTTTAAATAAGAAAAAATACATCCGCGATCTTTCCAAAGGAAATTCAAAAAAAGTAGGGGTTATTGCCGCACTAATGGGAAACCCCGAAGTCATTATCCTTGATGAACCATTTGCTAATCTGGATCCTACCACACAAATACGACTAAAAAAAATCATTAAAGACCTTGCCGCAAGCAAAGAGGTAACTATCTTAGTGTCTAGCCACGACTTGCAGCATACGGTGGAAGTTTCGAATAGAATAGTGGCTTTAGACAAAGGCTCTATCGTAAAAGACCTTCAAACCAATGCTGAAACAATGAAAGAGCTGGAAGCGTTTTTTAGCAAAGAAACAGCTATGCTATAAAACCTCATTATCTTTTTTAGAAACAATCAAGGAAGAAAAAAAATGTAAAAAAATAAAAAATACACCAATGCAAATAACAGGAACCTATACAGACCAATACCAATTAACCATGGGTCAGGCTTATTTTCTAAAAGGTGATGGCGAAAAGACGGCAATTTTCGACTATTTTTTTAGGAAACTTCCTTTTAAAGGTGGATATGCCGTTTTTGCCGGACTGGAAGTAGTATTGGAAATACTTGAAAATTTTCATTTTACCGATAGTGATATAGCGTTTTTAAAACAACAAAAATTTAATTCTAGTTATATTGCTTATTTAAAAGATTTCCGCTTTAAAGGATCTATTTATAGTACATTAGAAGGGGATATAATATTTCCTAATTGTCCGGTTTTAACGATAGAAGCTACCATCATCGAGGCGCAACTTATCGAAACACTCCTGTTAAATATGCTGAATTTTCAGACGTTAATTGCCACAAAAGCAAGTAGGTCAAGACAATCGGCAGGCAATCGTGTGTTGATAGATTTTGGCATGCGTCGGGCACATGGTCCCGCGGCGCATTTAGCCAGTAGAGCTGCCATTATAGGTGGTTTTAATGCCACAAGTAATGTATTAGCAGCAAAAGATTTTGATATTCCTGTTTCCGGCACCATGGCACATTCCTTTGTGCAAAGTTTTGACGAGGAGTTAGAGGCTTTTCGCTTTTTTGCAAAGGTAAGACCCAACGATTGTATTCTTTTAGTAGATACCTACAGCACTTTAAAAAGTGGCGTGCCTAATGCTATTACCGTGGCAAAAGAAATGGAGTCCAAAGGACAAAAACTAAAGGGCATTCGTTTGGACAGTGGGGATTTGGCGTATTTGGCAAAACAAGCTCGAAAAATGCTGGATGAAGCCAGCTTGCAGTATGTTCAAATTGCAGTTTCTAACCAATTGGACGAATATGTTATAAAAAGTTTGTTGGAACAAGATGCGCCAATTGATGTTTTTGGGGTTGGCACCAGTTTGGTAATCGGTAAACCGGATGCAGCACTAGATGGTGTGTATAAATTAGCATTTGCCTATGGAAAACCACGAATAAAACTTTCTGAAAATACCACGAAAATAACCTTACCCTTTAAAAAACAGGTGCATCGCTTGTATGACAGTAACCACAAAATGCTAGGAGCTGATCTTATAACTCTTTGGGAAGAAACGGAAATCTCAAAAATGTACCATCCTTTGGATGCAAAAAAAAATGTGGCTTTTAACAACTGCAAAGCGGAGGCATTACTTCAGTTAGTAATGAAAAATGGTAAACGAATTTTTCCATCTAAATCGGTTGCTGATATTGCATCTTACAGCGCCAATAGACTTCAAATATTGCCCGAAGAATTCAAACGTTTTGACAATCCACATATTTATAAAGTGGGATTAAGTAAATTGCTAAATGAAGAACGAGAAAAATTAATTGTTGGTCATAAAATGGTTTAAAACGATGGTAACCTTAGTTATAGTAGATGTACAAAATGATTTTTTACCAGGAGGTTCCTTAGCAGTACCAGATGGTGACACAATTGTAAAAGAAATTAATGCAATATTGCCCAACTTCGACTTGGTAGTAGCAACCCAAGATTGGCATCCACAAAATCATCAAAGTTTTGCCTCCAACCATAAGGGAAAAGAGGCTTTTGAAAAGGTGTTAGTAAACGGATTGGAGCAAGTGCTTTGGCCAGATCACTGTGTGCAAGGAACATTTGGTGCTGATTTTCCTTCCACACTCAACATGAATTCAGTAGCTGCTATTTTTAGAAAAGGAATGGATAAAAATATGGATAGTTACAGTGGTTTTTTTGATAACAACCACAATCAAACTACCGGTCTTTCAGGTTATCTTAAAGAAAAGGGTGCCAAAGACCTCTACTTTTGTGGATTGGCAGCCGATATTTGTGTGTATTACACCCTGCAAGACGCTTTAAAAGAAGGGTTTCATGTAACCTTACTTTTAGATGCCACAAGACCTTTAAACCAAGATGTTTTTTTAAAACAGAAACAAAACTTTGCTGCACAAGGTATTCGTATGCAATAAATAAGAATGTACTAAAAAAGAATCAGTTTTTTTTATTTTAAACAGAAATGTAAAAACATTCTATTCCGAAATTAGTGCGATAATTTATTTCCAAAACACAAATCGCCGGCATCGCCTAAACCAGGAACAATGTAGCCGTATTCATTTAAAGTGTTGTCAACAGCCGCAATCCATAATCTTACATCTTTAGACACACTTTTTTGTAAAAAATCAATACCCGGTTTTGATCCGATAACCGAAACCAAATGAATGCATTTTGGCCTTCCCATGGGTTTTAGGGCTTCCAAAACGTTCATGAATGTTCGCCCTGTGGCTAGCATTGGGTCTGCAATAATCAATGTTTTACCTTCTAAGGAAGGTGTAGCAAGATATTCTACCTTTATTTCAAATTCAGTTTCAGAGGTATGGTGGCGGAAGGCAGATATAAAAGAATTTTCAGCACCGTCAAAAACGTTTAAAAGTCCGGTATGTAAAGGCAATCCAGCCCTTAGTATCGAGCAAATTACGATATGGTCTTCGGGTAATGCTACAGAAGATTTCCCCAATGGCGTAGCAATACTTTTGGTTTTATATACCAACGATTTACTAAGTTCAAAACCAAGCATTTCGCCAATACGCTCTATATTTTTCCGAAACCGCATCCCATCCTTTTGAATATTCACATCCCTAAGTTGTGCAATAAAGGCATTTACAATTGTGTGTTGCTCTTGAAGGTTGACTAGGTGCATTTTTAAAATTTTTATAAAATTACGTAGTTTTTGGAGTTTTTATGTAAGCAATATGGAGGAATCATTAAATTTTCTCAATATTAGCTGTTTTAAGTATTACGTTTATTCAAAATACGTATTGTAGGTTTCCAGGTACTCCAAAACTTCCTTTAAAGTACTTTTATGGTTGATGATAGCATTCATTCGATACCCGAAACCAACTAGGTATTTTTTTAGATATACTCTTGCCATACCTTCCATAGTACAATTTTTAAGAAGGCTTTCCAGCTCAGTAAGTAATGCAGTTTTTACTTCTTCTGCTTCAAAAGATTTTGCGTTCATCTCAGCTTTTGTGATGGCAATCATTTTAAGAATACTTTCGTTAGTTTCCTTATTGGCTTTCCATTTTTCACCATGGTTTAGAGGAATTTCCGTATTTGTAGCGGAAGCGTTACCGTCTATGGCAATATTTTCTTTTCTAGCAGAAGAAAATGAAATGAATAGCATAAGGAAACCCATTAGTAGATAATTTGTCATTGGATTTTATTTTTTTTCAGTTGGTATAAAATTAAAACAATAATTGCGATTGGAAAAAGTACACTACCCATAATTAAATAGAAATAATAGAGTTTGGGTATAGGCAAATCCAACCAAATGGCACTACCCTTGTAAAATAATAGTAATTCGGTACTTAAAAAAGCAATCAAGTAAAAATAAAAGAGCACTTTTGGCAAGTTTAGCAACTCCGTTTGTTTTAAAAACGCAAACAAACTGATGGTAACAACACCCAGAAATACCAAATGCAAATAGCCGATAACAAAATCTAAAGTGTGGTATGCTAACATGGCAAAATAAGGAATGGCAGAGAGTAACTGCATATCTATTTTTATGGCTAAAAGTAAGCCTGCCCATAGGAGCATTGTGGATACCATGGGAATTAGTTGTTTAGAAAAATAATTCCAAACAGGTTGTAACCAAAGAAAGATTTTTAAAAACAAAATAGTTTGTAAAATAGCTCCAATAGCTGCTAAGAAATAGATAATAAAAGAGGGTTCTAACCAAAGTGTAGAAAGAAAATAAGTAAGCAACACACTACTTACTAAAATACAAAGCCATTGTTTTTGAAGTTTTATTGGAACAAAAATCCCAAATTTTTCCAGAAAGTAAAACAAAATTCCCAATAACCCGATAATAAACCAGCCATTGTACTGAAAGTGCAAATAAAAATAAATGGCAAGTTTATACCAGATGGAAGTACTTCCTAACGTAGTCATAATTGCACCCAATGCCCAAGGACCGATACTAGAAAAGACCATAAAAAGGATGGAAGTTTTTGCCAATTTATAGGAAAAGAGTTTTTTGGTTTCTGAAGTTGATTTTTTTAGAAATAGCCAAGCAAAAAAGTAACTTGCAATTAAAAATAAGGTAGAAAAGAGAATAGAAAAGGCAGCATATCCGTGAAAAGGGAAGCTTATAAGCATTCCTAGGATCGTGATTTGTGTAAACCAAAAAATACGGCTATAAAGTTTTTTTACCTTTACTTTTTCTAAATAAAGTTTATAAAACAAGGATGTTAGCGCCACATATACCCAGCCAAGCAGAGCAACATGCGAATGGGTATGGACTAAAAATCGATAGGTAGCAGAAATGTCCACCACTACAAATAATCGAAGTAGGCAGCCTAAAATAGCAACTACTAAAAAGTAAAATAAAGCAATGCGAATATGCGAGTGAAGATTCATTTTCATTAGCAATGGACATGCACTAAATTTTTTATGAAGCTTGTCATTTAGTAAGTAGTTTGGTGATTTTCGCAGTAATACCATCAGAATACATACCAAAACCATTTACAACCACCCCTTTTACTTGGTATTTTTCTGAAGAAATAGCCATGACAATCATTTCATCACCAGGATCTGTCATTCCTTCAAAACGGTATAGTTCATCAATCTCAAAATCCTCCGGTGAAAGGGACAAAGACGGTTGATTGCAAATTAAGCATTCTTTTTCAGTCCATAAGGAGAAATTGGTAGTATAGCCTCTTTTTTGGAGGTCGTTTACAGCTTCGGTTACGGTTTCATAAGATTTTGGAACGCTCATTTTTTTGTTTTTAAAAGCAGAAGTATAAGAAAAGTAAGAAGTTAAAGATACCTATTTAAATCCAAAATTCATCATCCCAAAGACCAAAATCTTCTGAACCGTTATGCGCTTTATTAAGGATTTGCACTTCTTTTTCATTAGCAATTTCTTGTATGGCATTAAAAAGAACGCGCTCTTCAAAGCGAATATGATTATTTAAAAGGGTTTCTATTTTTGAAAGTGTATCAGATATTGCATCTTCCTTTTCAAATAAAAACTTCAGTTGCTTGTGTTCGGCCAGTGCTTGTTTTACTAATGAATTATCGTTTCCTAAAATGGGAAAAACAAATTGTTCTTCCGTTTCAAAGTGAGGAATGAGGTGATTTACCCAAAACCAATCGGTGTATTTTTTTATGCGTTCCGGGTCAATTCCTAATGAAAATCCTTTTTTTATTTTCCAACTAAGCAATAAACCGTAATGATGGTCTTTACTCCAAGGTTGCAATGCAATGTGTCTTTTGATGGGTTTTGTCATTTATTTGCTTAGTTTTATAATTTCAGCTACGGTTTCTTCATTGTCTATACCCAATCCTTCCTGTTGATGGCGCAAAACACCCTGTGCATCAAACACGCTTATGATGTTGGAGTGTGAAAAATCGATGGGAGATATTTGATTGTATTTTACAGCCAAAACATTAGCAAATTCTCTAACAGTATCTTCTGTACCCTGAAGAAAAAGCCAGTAGTTTTCTTCCATATTGTTTTCCTTGCTAAATAGTTTTAATCGTTCCGGGGTATCGGTAACCGGGTCAATGCTCACTAAAAGGTATAGTACATTTTTTTTGTTTTTTCTTCCCACTTTCTTATCAATATTACGCATATCCGCAACAAGCCTGGGGCAGGCTGCTTTACAGGAAGTATAAATCATTACTGCCACTAAAATATTTCCGTTTAAATCCTTTAATTCAATAGTCTTTCCGTCTTGGGTATTCCATTGTGAGGGAAGATTGTAGATAGACATTTCATCCATTTCATTAAGAGGTATAACCTTAGAAATATTAGCTTCGAAAGGGGTGTTGTTTTCTTTTTCTTTTTGTGCACATGAACCTAAAAGAAAGAGGATAAGACAACTAAGCAAATGAATATTTGTTGATTTTATCATATTATTTTTTTAAAAAATTAAAATATGCGATTATATTTTTTCTTTAATGTCTAGAGCACATCGAAAGCCAAGGCTGTTAATTGAAAAATTTGCCTGAATACTACTTCTAAAAGCATAACGCATAAAAGCGGCATAATTCATTAAATCATCTGCACCTAAAGCTCCTGCACCGCAAAAAAGGTTGGTGTTATTTTTATCTCTATTTTCTCCTGAAATCATTATAGAATTAAAATCTAAGGTCCATTCCCAAACCATGTTGTGTAAATCATAGATACCCCAATAATTAGGTTTTGAAATCCCTACTTCTTTTTTATAGGTATTTGGAGTTTCATAACCACTTAATATTTCTCGAGTGAAATCTTCATTTTTTCGAGCATCAATTTCTGTTTGGCTTGCCATTGCAGCAAATTCCCATTCATTTAAAGTGGGTAAACGCTTGCCTTCGCATTCGCAATACTCTTTTGCGGCAAACCAAGAGATTTGTGTTACAGGACTATTTTGTAATTCCTTAGGAAAATTAGTGTCTGACGTCCATTTTTCTAAATAATTTTCACCGGCAAATATTTTTTTTACTTTTTGGCGCTGCCATGTTGGGTATTTAATTAAGAAGTCTAAAAATTCTTGGTTGGTTACCGGGGTTTTATCCATAAGAAATGGAGCGATAGGAATTGGGTTTTTATCTACCGAGCCGTATAACGGTATAAATTTACCACCCGCAACATACGCCATGTTGTTTTGCCCTTTTGTGAAAAGAGTATAGCATATAAGTAGGGTGGTGAAAAAGAGTTTCATTAGTTATTTCTTACTTTTTTAACTTGTTCTGCGGTGACTTCGGTGCCATTATTACCCCAGCTGTTATAAACATAGGTTAAAATACTAGCAGTTTCAGAATCGCTAAACTGTTGTGCAGGCATGATGCTATTATAGATATTTCCATTAACGGTAACTTCACCGCTTAGTCCATAAATAACGGTATGAATAGCTCTCTCCACATCTTTATTTAAGTAATCTGATTTAGCTAATGGAGGGAAGGCATTGGCTATTCCTTTTCCATCCTGTAAATGGCATGCAGCGCAGGTAGCATTAAATAAATTTTTGCCCTGCTCCATTTTTTCTACTTTGGTTAAAGGGACACCAGCTTCTGTAGATTTGGTTTTTCCATCTACATCCAAATCTTGAATAACACTTCCTTCAGGTTGGTAAACTCCTTCGGTAATCTCACCGGCAAAAACGGTTTTATTTTTATTACCGGAAACACTAAGTACGCCTAAAGCACCCTTGTTAAAAGCTCTGAAAATAGAGTGATCCACGAGAATTAATTCAGAAGGGGATTCTACTTTAAATTCTACTACCGAAGCACCTCCGGCAGCTATAAGGGTGGTTTGAATGTTTTCAGAAACAGTGGTGCCACCATCTACAAATACCTTATCGAAAATTTCGCCAATCACATGAAAAGAGGATACTAAATTAGGACCTCCGTTACCTACAAAAAGTCGAACGGTTTCACCTACTTCTGCATGCAGTTTATTGTCGCCTGTAAGTCCTCCAACTTTTCCGTTGAATAGTACATAATCAGGATTTTCATCAATGGCTTTTTGCATATCAAAAGGTTGTTCTCCGGGTTCACCAAATTTTCCTTTGGTATAAAAATCGCCTTGCATTATGTAAAATTCCTTATCAACAGGAGGTAATCCACCTTTTGGTTCTACTAAAATAAGTCCATACATTCCGTTAGCAATATGCATTCCTACGGGAGCTGTAGCACAATGATACACATATAAACCTGGATTTAGTAGTTTAAATGAAAATGTTTTTTGGTGTCCCGGTGCAACAAAAGAAGCCTCAGCACCACCACCTTGACCGGTAACAGCATGTAAATCGATATTGTGAGGTAGCCTGTTGTTAGGATGGTTTTTAAGAGTAAACTCCACTTCGTCACCCACTCTTCCACGAATAAATGAGCCGGGAACAGTCCCGCCAAATGTCCAGAACAAATAGGTAACACCATTTGCTATTTCAGATTCTCTTTCAAGAATCTCCATTTCAATAATTAATTTTTTTGCAGAACGATTTCCTACCGGTTTAGGTACATTGGGAGGGGAAGTAAGCTCTGCAACTAAGCTTCCATAGGCTTTCATATCTTCAGAAGCTGTTGTCTTTTCTTTAGTCTTTTCACACGATATGTTTCCAATAGAAACAACGAAAAGAAGCGCTATAAATAGAAATAATTTCATTGAATTGGTTTTTATAGTTTGGTTTTTAATGTTTGTGGAAAATCCAAAACGTGTAGTCTAGGATTTTCAAAGATAGTGGTTTATGTTTGATTTTTGAAATGAATACTATTTAGCCTATTTACTCAAAAAAATAATTTTCAAGCTCATGTAGCATATTTAAAAGACTTCTTTAATTTATTCAAAGGTAGGTTAGATGCTTTTTTTAGATTATGATTGCAGTCATATAGGGCAATAAAGCATAAAAAATGTCTATCAATGTAGCCGTGTAATCATCAAAAAAATTATTTTAAAGGAAGATTTAAGGATGTTTTTTGAAAAGCATAAAAACGAAACCGGAAATAACTCCTAAAAAGGAAAGAAATAGACTAAATCCAGAGAAAATAAAAAGTAATGTAAATGGTTTCATTCGTGCCATCATTTCAGCAAATTGGGCTTGTGGCTCTTCAAAAAACCATATACTTTTTACAAAACCCATTGCCATTAAGGAAAGAAGGAAAACCAGCAAAGAAATTTGAATACCCCAAAACCCTGTATTTAATAATTGAGATTGATGGTGTTCTTTTTTTGGAACCAAAAAGAAAAAAAGAGCGGCTAGCAAAATCATGGTATTGATACCAATGGTAGTACCCATAGCGTGTGCCGTTATAAAATGTGTCCCGTGCATGTACAAATTAATGACGGGAATTGACATAAATAAGGCAAGTGTCAAATTAAAAAACAACCAGAAGTTAAAAGCAAGGATAAATCGATAAGGATAATAATGGTAAAAAGCCTCAGCCTCTGTAACTTGTTTTTTCCAGTTGTATATTATTTTTATAAAAAACACCCATTCTGTCATGCTTACAATATACCCGGCATAGTGTATGCTAGCGTTTGTAGGAACTAAATACAAATGATGTCCCCAATTAAAGAGCATATTAAAAAAGCTTAGAAAAAAAAGAGCAAAAGCCCATTTATTGAAACCTGTATGTGCTTTCTTGCTGATGCGTTCCATTATAAAAAAAACACTGCCATATACTAACATATTATAAGCACCTACAATACTTCCTGCAGCTTTCCACTGAATTACCATATCTTTTATAAAGGATTCTCTAAAATAGGGAATTACCCAGAAGTAATTTTCAATGAAAATAAACAGAAAATACACAATTCCTGTCATCCACATCCAAACATAGACAGGCCATTTTTTGATGGATTTTACTTTTAAAAAGAAGATAAGTAAAAAGAGCAACCAAGCAAGGCCGATGGGAATAGCAAACACAGGCGGATATTCCCAGTATTCTCGTCCGCCAAAATTACCTGTAGCATAACAATAGAAAATACCAAGTAAAGAAAAAATCCAAAGCCCCCAATGTATTTTTTGAAGTAGTGGATAGGAATCTTTTTTTGTTAAAATAGCGAGCGACTTATAAATAGCTCCTGTTGCAGCAACAAGTATCCAAAATAAAGCCGCCGAGACGTGCATGGGCCGTAATTTTATGAGACCGAGACTGTCTTTTAAAAATTCGGGATATTGGTAAATTATGGAAGCTAAAAATCCGAAAATAATGCTGGCAAAAAATAACCCTAATCCGGTAAGAAGAAATAATGTGCCCGTATTTTTTGATAATTTCATACTACTAATAATTAACCAGCATTAAGCTTTTAGGTTTTTTAATAAAAATTGAAGGTAGCACCCCCAAAAATATTTATTTTATGACAAATATCATTTGATTTAGAGTCAGAATCTGAAACCAAATCATTTTTGAACAATCATACCATCCATTAAAATTTTATAATCTTTAGGATTTGCAGAGCCACTGGCGTTAGTGGCTTTTAGAAATTCAAAAAGGTGGAGTTTTTCTTCTTTGGTTAGATTAAAGATGGGCATAGAGTTGACGCCAACCTTTAAAAAAGTATCCATATAATTATATCCCTTTTCTGCAACATTGGTTAAATCAGGACCCAAAAAACCACCCAAGCCATAAAGTTGGTGACAGACATGGCAATTGTTTTTTTGCCAAACCAACCGACCCTCTTTTTGAAGGTTTGCATCATAAGCAACAGGTTTCTTTATATAAACTGCATCGTCCGCATAAATGCTGGAGGAAAATAGCAAAAATGCAATACTTAAGACTAAAAACACCATCAAAATAAGTTTACTCATTGTTTTGTAGTTTGGTTATTAAAGTAGCAATACAACTCATGTTTCTTAGTTCAATGGCTGGTATATTTTGGTTATATTGAACAAAATTTTTCTCTATTTTTTGCTGAATATTTGATATTTCTTTTCTAATGAAAGAAAGGTCTTGCCCCAAACATGTATGAAGATAATATTGATACATCCAGTGGCGTAATTGTTTTTTTAAATTTGTATTTCTATTAGATTCTTTCGTGTCAAATTTTTCGTTTTTAAGGAGAGAATGTATTTCCTCTTTTACAATTGAAATGAAAGGCAATCTTTTTGCCACATCACAAGCAGCTTCATGGGCAAACACAACGGCTTCTAATAGTGAGTTAGAAGCTAGTCTATTAGCGCCGTGCAGTCCTGTAGCTGCACATTCGCCATTGGCATATAAATTATGTATGGATGTTCTAGCTTGTTTGTTTACGGCAATGCCACCACATTGATAATGTGCAGCCGGCGCAACAGGTATAAGATCCAGAAACACATCAATATCTAAATTTTTGCATTGGTGTACAATGTTTGGAAAATGCTTAAAAAATAAGGTTTTATCTAGATGTCGGCAATCTAAAAACACGTGTTTTTCGCCTGTCCGAAGTAATTCTTTGAAAATGGCTTCACTTACGATATCACGCGTAGCAAGTTCACCATCCGGATGGTAGTCAAAAACAAATCGTTTACCTTTTGCATTTATTAAATACGCACCAAAACCTCGTACTGCTTCTGAAATTAAAAAGGATGGATTTACTTCTTCTACAGCCAAAGCAGTAGGATGAAACTGATAAAATGCCATGTGCTCTACACGAGCTCCGGCACGATATGCCATAGCTACGCCATCACCGGTTGCTATGGTTGGATTGGTTGTTTTTTCGAATACTTGTCCGCTGCCACCCGTTGCTATATAGATGATTTTTGCATGAATAGCATAAGGATGATTTGTAGTTCTATCTAAGAAAATAGCACCAGTACAGAGATTGTTTTTTACTAGAAGTTTAGAAGCAAATAAATCGGTAAAGAAAAATATGTTTTTAAACTCTGCCATTTTATTGAGTAACGCTTTTTCTAGTGCCCAACCGGTTTGATCTTTGTGGTGTAAAATTCTAGCAACACTATGTCCACCTTCCAATCCTAAATCCCAGTTGCCATTTTCGGTTTTATCAAAAGAAGTTCCCCATTTTATGAGTTCTTTAAGGCGAAGAGGTGCTTTTTTTATCACCAAGGATACCGTTTCAACATTACAAAAACCCTTTCCTGCCTTAATAGTATCCTTTATGTGCGATTCAAAAGAAGCGGTGATATTGTCCATCACAGCGGCAATACCACCTTGCGCATACTTTGTATTCGATTCAAAACCATCGGCTTTGGTTACCAAACAAATCGTTGTATTGGGTTTTCGTTCAGCTATTTTTATGGCAAAGGCTAGACCAGCAATTCCGGAGCCTATAATTAATACATCGGTTTCCATCATTATGATAATTGCATCATTTTTTCAATAGGAATAAGGGCCTTTTTGCTAAGTGAGCTATTCACTATAACTTCAGGGGTTTCATCTAGCAGACAGTGGTACACTTTTTCAAGAGTATTTATTTTCATAAAAGCACATTCGCTGCAAGCACAAGAATTGTCTTTACGTGATGGAGCAGGAATTAGTTTTTTATTAGGCACTTCTTTGCTTAATTGATGAAGAATTCCTACTTCAGTTGCTACGATAAAAGTTTTAAATGGACTGTTTATAATAAAGTTTCGCATTTGTGAAGTAGAACCTATACAATGCGCAATACGAAGTATTGGGTCTTCAGATTCCGGGTGGGCTACAATTTTAGCTTCCGGATACTCCAAACACAGATCAATTAATTTTTCTAGGGAGAATGCTTCGTGAACGATGCACGATCCTTTCCAAAGCACCATATTTCTTCCGGTAATTTTATTTAGATAAGCTCCAAGATTTTGGTCGGGAGCAAAAATAAGAGGTTGATTAATTGGTATGGAGCGAATTAATTTTTCTGCATTGGAAGAGGTACAAACATAATCGCTCATTGCTTTTATTTCAGCGGAGGTATTGATGTAAGTCACCACTTTATGGTTGGGATATTTCGCTTTGAAATCTGCAAATGCATCGGGAGGACAGCCATCGGCTAGTGAGCATCCTGCCAGCAAGTCGGGTAGGAGTACTTTTTTGGTTGGGTTAAGAATTTTAGCGGTTTCTGCCATAAAGTAAACCCCGGCAAACACAATAATATCTGCCTTGGTTTGTGCGGCTTTTTTTGCTAATTCTAAACTGTCACCTACAAAATCAGCAACATCTTGAATAGCGTCTTCTTGGTAGTAATGCGCTAAAACAATAGCATTTTTATCTTTTTTTAAATGTTCTATTTTAGAACTATAAAAGCTGTCAGTAGTCATTTTTATAAAGTTTGCACAAAGATAAAACAAATAAAGACCTATTTGTCTTAAATTAAAAAAAAATGTACAAGTGTTTTGCAATTCACTAAAAATAGTTTGGTGCTATAATCTTGTTATCTGTGCGATGGAAAAGGATTTTCTAAATAAATAGGCCTATTTTCAAAGTTTATTTAAAAAATAGATTTAAAATTGAAAGAAAAAAGCGTTATATTTTTAAAAAAGTTGTTCCTGATTCCAGTTGTTTAGAAAGGTATTTCAATGAGGTGGTTTCTAACATATCAATTATTTCAGCGCGTATGGATTTGAATTTGTGGTGAATGGGGCAAGGGGAGTTTTCATCACATTTTTTTAAACCTAGGCCACATTCTGTAAATATGGCATCGCCATCGATAGCTATGACAATATCTTTTAATTTAAAGGTTTCCATAGCCTCTGCTGAAATGGAGAAACCGCCATTTGGACCTTTAGAGGATTGTACTATTTTATTTTTTGCCAGTTGTTGTAATATTTTAGCGGTAAACGCCACCGGAGAGTCAATTGCTTTTGCAATTTCAGGCAATACAATTCGTTTTTTTTGTAAGGATTGTTCTGCAATATGCAAAGTGGCTTTTATGCCGTATTCACAAGCTTTTGAAAACATAAATTTGTGTTTTTACAAACGTACGAAAAAATAAAATTCCAAAAAATAAATTCCAAATTCCAAATAGACTTTAATTGATTTGGAATTTGGAATTTGCTAGTTGAAGTATTCTTTAAACAACCACACATCCGCCTCCTGCACAGGCAGCTTCAGCTTTTAGATCGGTTTCATCTTCAAACTCCATCACGTTTTTTAAATCTACATGGTGCAATTTAATTTCCATTTTTTCAAATTCTTCCTTGGTTATATCGGTAAAAGGTGCTTGCTGATAATTTCCATTATCAAAAGGCAGAACGCTTAAACCGTTGTAGGAAGCTTTGTTGTGCCACATCCATTCGCCTACTTTTCCCCATTCATCGGGTTTAATGGATACAGTTGCCGAAACATTGTTATCGTTTTCGCCATTTCTGTATCCATTTTTCACCCATTCTTCATTAAATTTTGCTATCCGAAACAGTAAGTTCATTGTGTTTTCATGACGCGTGATGGATCCTTTTGGGGCATTTTGAGGGATACACACGATCATTTGTTTGGAGTTTAAAAGGTCTTCTTCAATCAATTCCGGGTGATGTTCAACAAGGTATTTACAAAGGGCTTCTTCTTTTCCTATGCGAATGCGGCGCACATAATAATTGTTATGCCACGCATGGATTCCTGAGGAAGTTCCTAATACTAGAGAAGTAGTTCCTGAGGGTTTTATGGTTGTTGTTCTTGCAGCAGAAAGAATGCCAATTTTTTTAGCTGTTTCTTCGTTTACTTGTTTTACAAGTTCAGCCGTTTTTTTTAAATTTAGAGAATTTAATTTTCCGGAGGCGATTCCTGTCATTCCAACCCCAATGAGCGCATCTTTTTCGGTATTTGTTTTCCATTTTTCACGCAGGTAGTGAAAGTTTGTAAATCCGGCTTGCAGGGTGCCAAGAAAAGCTGCAGTAGCTGCTCTTTGGTTAAAATCTTCTTGACTTTCTACATTGCTTACATTTACCTCGCAAAGGTTACAAAACTGAAAGGGACGCAGAGCAATTTCACAGCAAGGATTGGTACCCCAATCTAAATTATTAGTAAAATAAAACCCTGGTTCGCCACTACCGGAGAGTTCAATTTTTTTCCAAAGGGTAAAAAATTCATTTTCTGTAATTGTGTCTCGATGTAGTACTGCAGAGTTGTTTGCTCTTCCTCTTTGTTCATTAAGCTCCCACCAAGAACCAAATTTACTAGTGAGCATATCTTCATCGTCAAAAGAAAATAAAGCAATCATTGCAGAACGTCTTATTCCTCCTGCAAGTACTGCATTAGCAATATGGCAAAGCATATCATGGCTTTCTAGGGGAGTGAGTTTTTCGCCATCTTCTTTTCTTTCTAAAATAGCAGATAAATGTGCAATACATATTTTTAAGGGTTCCGGTCCAGGTGCTTTTCCACCGGCAGTAATAAGTCGGCTTCCTTTTGGACGAATGTCTGAAAAATCAAAATCAGGTTTTGCATCGTGGATTCCGAAATAGGATTTTAAGAGTACTTTTACAGCATCTGCCCAACCTTCTAAACTATCACCTATTAAAAATTTTCTCTTTTTTGTTCCCTTTTTTATGGGTGGTAATTGTTCTATGTGGTGTTTTTGCACGGAATATCCCACACCGGTGCCTCCTAAAAGTAAAAACATAGTTTCTGAAAACGCTCTAATATCATCAATAGGTAGGTAGGCACAATTATAGATTCGGCTATTGTTTCGTATTATTGCAGGACCTGCAAATTGCATAGCTCGCATGGAGGGAAGTACCTTTTTATCGCGTACCAATTGCATATTTTTTATGATTTGAGAAGTAAGTTTTGGATATTTTCCGAGCATCATGTCTTCATAACGATCGCATATTTCTTGCCAAACTTCTCTGCGGTTTGCTTCAGGTTTATATCTTGCATATTTCATGTGCACTACAATGTCTGAGAGAATTTCTTGATTTATTTCCATAATAAAGAGGTATTAATAGGTTGTGAATTGAAAATAAATATACAGATTAAAAGTATAAAGGATAAAATTATCCTAAATAGCTATTAACAAAGTTTTGAACAATTTAAAGTAGTGTAGTGTAGTGAATTAAGGCAATACTATAGGGTTGTATTTAGATAAAAAGAAAAAAGGCAACATGATAAATGTTGCCTTTGTTTGATTTCCTAAAGCTCTTAACTAAAAATAAAAAGAAAACTTTAAGGTCTAAAAAATTGGGGAGGTATTTTTAAACTAGTTTACTAAATTTTTTTCCAATTGTTTTGCTTTTGGAAACAAAATATTGTTTTCTAGGTGAATGTGTTGGTGCAAATCTTGCTCAAATTCGTCTAATATGGAATATAAAGCTCTAAAAGTGTTGCAAGCATCTTCAGGGGGAGTGTATTGGTTGCTTAATTTGGCAATTTCTTTTAGTAAGTCACCTACGGTTTCATGCTCACTTTCCATCATGGCAATTGGGTTATCAACGGTACCAAAATGTGGTATAGACACTTTATTTTCGTTTCTTTCTGCAGCGGCTAATTTTTTGATAAAGGGAAATAAGATAAGCTCTTCTTTTTTCATATGTGCACTTAATTCTTGAGCTACTTCTATAAAAATATTTTTTATTTCTATAACTTCAGCATAGTGATGCCCATGAACTTTAGCTACCCGTTCAGCATATTGCAAAATAAGAGGAATACTTTCTTCCACATATTTATGATGAATATTTACGATATGGTCAGCTAAAAAGTCAAGATCCCATTGGTCATAATTTGTGCGAGGGGAGATAGTGTTTTCAACTTGTAGTAATTCTGCTTCTAATTCTTTTAAATCAGTGCCACTTTTTTCAGAAGCTTTTTGAACAGAAATACCACCACCACAACAAAAATCGATACCATGTTTTTTAAATACATGTGCAGTTTTTATGTTGTTAGTAACTATTTCGGCTACGGTTTTGTTTGCTATAGATTCCATTTTTTACATTTTTAATATTAGAAATAAGAAAGATTCTACCTTGTATAGAAAGCTCTTATTTTGATGGTGTAAAGATCCATATCAAAGGAGTTAAATTTTATGATTTGACGCATAAGGGTAGAAATAATTTCAAAAAAAGTCTAAATTAATTTATAGAGTAATTAAAAATCTTTTCTTTTCGCCACAAAAAGCATTCTTGCTACGGGAAGTACAACCCAAAAACCTAGCATTGCCATAGCCATAATAAAACCAAGTGATGTGCCAAAAAATTGTTTAAATACAGCTCCTGTATAGCCTAATAATGCAGCAATATCTAGTTGAAGAAGTATTAATATTCTTGACAAGTCAATTGGGTTAAACATGGTGGCTATCAACGAAAATTTATCTAGTGGATAGTTTTGAAAATACATAAGGGATAACAAGAATAAGCCGTCATAAATTACCGCAAGAAATAACCATAAAAGGATGGCATAACTAAAGCCCTTTATTTTATTTTCATTAGAGAGTGCAATGTTAAAAGCCAATGCTGTAAAAATAAATGTTAAGAAAACCCCGGTGGTAAGTAGGGAGAAAAAATTCCAAATTATAGCAGACTCAAAAAGGCCATACGTAACAAATGGAATGCCTAAACCTAATACCAAACTTAAAGAAAGTGAAATGGCAACGCCTAAATATTGTCCAAGAAAAATGGAGCTTCGTTTAATGGGTTGAGCCAAAAGCAGTTCGGTAAATTCTTTAGAGTTATAGTAATACATTACACCAAAAATAGTTCCGATTAGGGGTACTAATATGATAATTACATTCATTAAAGTAATTACAGCATTAGATAAATTGTTGTTTAAAAAGAGTAACACGATGCTCAGAAGAAGATAGAAAAAGAAATAGACGTAGCTCCATCGGCTTCGTGATAAATCGTAAAAGCTGTATTTTAGTATTTTAAGCATGGTTTTCAGATAAAATGGTTGCTATGGCATATTCAAAATCTTGTTGTTTCGTTTTTGTTTTTAAAGCAGAAACGGTTCCTTGAAAATAGATCTTTCCTTCTAACAAAAAGATAATTTCATCGGCCACTTCCTCAACAAAATTCATAATGTGGGTTGTTATAAATATCGTTTTTCCTTTAGATTTTTCTTGTTGAATAAGTTCTTTTAGACGTATCATAGAAATTGGATCTAATCCGGAAGTTGGTTCATCTAATATCACTAATGGGCTGTCAAACATAAAAGTTAGTACGAGATTTACTTTTTGTTTGGTACCTCCTGAAAGTGTGCTAAGTTTTTCTTTTAGAAAAGGTTGTAATTTAAAAAGCTCAATAAGTTCTTGATCCTTTGTAGTTTTCCCTCTTAAATCTTTTAACATTGTAAAAAGCTCATTTACATTAAGATTACCCGGAAAATTTGCTATTTGGGGTAAATAATCAATATTATTTCTATATTCCCACTGGTTTTTGATATTTTGATTGTTTATTTCAATAGAGCCTTTATTGGGAAGTACCATGCCCAACAAACTTTTGATTAGTGTTGTTTTACCGGAACCATTAGGACCTAAAACAGCAATAATGCCACCGGAATGGATAGTAAGATTTAAGCCATTAAGAACGACATTTTTTCCAAATTTTTTATCTAAGTTTTTAAAGCTTACCATAGTATTTTTTTCATTTGAGGGTTAGAGTCAACTAAATCAGCCGGAGTGAAAATGGGGGATACTTTTTCTGAAAAATCAATGATATCTATAAACAAACTCCGTAGTAAAATGATTGCTTCCGGGGTTTTATTTACCAAATATGAAAAAAGTTTTACAGGGCGATAGGGCACGTCGCCAATGCCATTTTTATCTAAATCATATCCGGTATAACTGCTCCAATAATTTTGATCAAAAACATTTTCATTGATATTTCCCGAATAAGCAAGGTCGAAGGAATTACTCAGAAAATTATTTTTTGAAAAAGTATTATTATAACAAGCTCCTAAAACTTTAATAGCATAACCATTGTTTAAAAAATCATTTTCGGTAAAAAGAATCCGGTTTGTGCCGTCTGCGTGTATTCCAATGGTATTGTCTTCAAAAATATTATTTTTTAACTCGGCATCATTTATTTCTTTTAGTAATAGACCATAGGATGCGGCACCCCAATTTTTTTTAAAAAGGTTACGGTACATTTTAATACGTTTTGAAAACATAACTGCAACACCGGCGCCATTACTTTCAAAAATATTGTCCAGATATGCATCATCGTTTGAAAACATAAAATGTAAACCATACCGCAGGTTGTTTTTGCAGGTGTTTTTTGAAACGGTACTATTATTTACAAATTCAAAATAAACGCCATCACGCATTTTAGTGATGTGGTTATTGCTAACGGTCATGTTTTCGGAATGCCAAAGGTGAACGCCATTTCCTGAATGTGCCTCTTCTTTAGCATTACTGGAAATAGTGTTATTGGAGATAATACCATTGGAAGATTTTTCAATTAAAACGCCATAATAAACGTGTTCTAGAAGATTGTTTTTTATTTGAAAATCTTTGCTATTTACAATTAATATCGCCGCAAATTCTTCTAAATAACTTTTTCCAACATTAATAATATGAAGTCCCTCGATAGAAAAATTGGTAGCTTGAATACTAAAAATAGTGCCTTTCATTTCGCCATCTATAACAGGATTTCCTTCACCAATAATTGTAATGGATTTATCAATGATAGTAGTGCCGTGTTCTTTATAAATGCCTTTTTTTATAAGAATTGTGTCTCCATCAATGGCTTGTTCTATTGCTTCTTTTATGGTTGAAACTTTACATTCTTTACAAACCGTAATGGTACTTGCAAAGTTTTGAAAACTTAGAAGGAATAAAAGAACACTAAAAAGCAATTTCATCTGTTTTTTTTGTTTTTTAATGGTCAGACCTGCCTTTGCAGTCAGGTAAGGGTAATGCCCTAATAATGTATAGGTTGGTTTGATAAATCTGTTAATGAGTATTTCAAATAAGTCAATAATTTACTATCTAGTTATTTTTGCTTCTAAAATACTCTTTTAATGTAGTCCAGGAAAATGTTTCATACTCTTTTTCGTTTAAAATAGTTTCTAATTTATCTTTAGAATCAACAGCAGTTAAATTTGCACCCATGGGACTTGTAATGGCATCACTAATAAAATATACCGCATTTTCAGCACTAATCATTTTCCCGGGAGACGTATAATTTGCAACAAAAATAAGAGATAATTCAGCTTCATTTTGTTTTAAAATCAAGTCATTAACCAAACATTCTATGGAATCATATTTAAATTGTTTTCCTTTTTTGGTAACCGTTTGTGCTGCATGTGTTTTATCGACTATTGTCATAGAACAATAATGGCAGGCATCAGACCCATAATTTATTGAATCTGGCGCTACATTGCATGCTGAGGTTAAAAAAATCAACAAGAGGATTAAAGAAAAATATGTACGTGCTTTCATATTATTTTATTTTTTAGAAATACTACTTTTTTTACCCACAATATAGGCTAATAATGGGAATAAAGTACCTAAAAACACAAATAGAGTTCCTATTCTAGGGTAGGATTGTGCGGTAAAGTTAAGGATGTGTTTTGTGCCAATAAAGGGTGGCTTATAACTCATTTGATTGCCTTGAGCATCGGTTAATTTCATTATTGCTTTAGGGTCTAAGTCAGTACCATAATCTTGTAACCATAGGTTAAAATCATATAGTCCGTAGATTCCAAAAACCAGCATAACAACAAGCCAACCCAAAAACCATTTGTAACTAATTTTTTTAAAGAAACCTAAAAATCCGATAAGAATGCCTATGGCGCTCATAGCGACAATAAAGATTGGAAAAACTGTAAATTCCCACATATCTTCTTTTTTTGGTACTTTTTTCATGCCGATGTAATGGTTTACACCGTCAATATTTTGAATATCAAACTCCTCAACACCTTGTACGCCATTAAAAAATATGTTCATTCCTAGAGGATCCGGGTATTGTGGAGCTCCTAGTGTTATGTTCCAAAGCGGAAATTTGTAAAGAGCTAGTAATAAAAGAGCTCCTAAAATCATTAATAAACTTGCTTTTTTCATCTGTTTATATTTATTTGTTTTTAAAGATCAGATGAAATTCACCATTCAATATTTTTAATTGGTATTCAAAATTGTTATGGCTTATTTCATGATATAATTTATTTTCTTAATTAGGTATTCAGAGTAAGATTTTTGTTATATAAATACTTTTAAAATAATTTTTTAAAAAAAAGCGAGTAGAGCTATTGCGGTACTACTCGCTTTACATTAAATCAAAAAAAGTAATAACCAATTAATTTTTAAGAAAGATACTAATCTAATGACCATTTTAATGGAACACTACTGCCTTTAGGAGAAACTCTGATATAACCTTGCATTTCTTGGTGAAGCGCTGAACAGAAGTCTGTACAATAAAAAGGCCAAACACCTTCTCGTTTAGGCTCCCAAGTTGAGGTTCTTGTTTCTCCGGGCATAATTAATAACTCTGCAGTATTTGCACCTATCATCGCAAAACCGTGAGGGACATCATAGTCTTGTTCTAGATTGGTTACGTGAAAAAATACTTTATCTCCAACTTGCACTCCTTCAATATTATCCGGAGCAAAATGGCTACGTATCATAGTCATATACACATGAACTTCATTGCCATTACGCACTACTTTTGCTTCTTTTTCAGAAAGAGTAACATTTGGATGTTTATTTTCTGAAAGGGGGTATATTTTTTTCGAATTTTTCATTAATATTTCTGCTGGTATTCCTGCAGCATAATGAGGTTCACCAATGGTTGGAAAGTCTAAAAGGAGTTCCATTTTTTCACCGGTAATATCAAATAATTGCGCAGATTGAGTTACTTCAGGACCTGTGGGTAAATAACGGTCTTTGGTAATTTTGTTAAGTGCCAACATATATTTTCCGAATGGTTTTCTGGAATTTCCACCAGGTACCATCAAGTGACCGATAGAATAGAAAACTGGCTGTCTATCAACCACTTCCCAAGTTTCTAATTTCCATTTAACAATTTCAGAAGAGATGAAAAAAGAAGTGTATCCATTTCCTTTATCATCAAATTCAGTATGTAATGGTCCAAGTCCTGCTTGTTTAACCACACCGGCATTAATAGCTTCAAAATTCAGAATAGGAATGCCATATGCTTCCCCTGAAAAGTTTTTTTCCTCAATGGCTTTTAACATTTTTGAAAAAGAGTGTACCGTTAAATCGGTTGATAGTTTACCACTACCTACGATATATTCACCAGAAGGATCCACATCACAACCGTGAGGTGATTTTGGAGTTGGCAAATAATAAACAGCTCCTGGCACATCTAATGGATTTACAGTGGTAATTTCATTAAGAATAGTTGAAGTGGCTGTATGGGTGCTTTCGTTTAAGATGTTGTGCGCATATTTAACTGCCATTTTAGTGCCTCCACCATTTTTAACGTATTGCTCTATAACTTTCCAGTTTACTGCAGCAATATAATCTTTATCGTTTTGTGAGGCATTTACTTCTAATAAGGAGTGTGCTTCTTCTGTATTATAGGTAGTAAAGAAAAACCAACCGTGTGATTTATTTCTTCCCGGATGAGAAAGGTCGTAGTTGAACCCGGGCATAATTAATTGAAATTCAATATTCAAATTTCCTGTTTCTGGATGAATGGAAATAAAGGTTAGAGGTCCTTTAAAAGTTCCTTTCATTTCTTCAATAGGCATATCTTTTTGAGGAGAAGGAACGGAGAAACGAGTTCCAGCAACTATATACTCGGTGTTTTCTGTTATAAATGAAGAACTATGGTTACCGGCACTATTTGGGATTTCTAGAATTTCAGCGGTTTGAAAGGTTGTTAAGTCAATACGGGCAATTCTAGGTGTATTGTTTTCGTTGATAAAAATCCATCTCCCATCTAATTCACCATTGGTTTGTGAAATGTCCGGGTGGTGAGCATCTCCCCAAGGAATAAATCCATAGGAGGTATTTAGCATAGGTTTTGTTTCTTCGTTGTAACCATATCCGTTTTCAGGATTTTGTGAAAAAACAGGAATTACTTTAAAGAGTCTTCCTGAAGGCAGTCCGTAAACGGATAGTTGCCCGCTAAATCCACCGGATAAAAAGGCATAATACTCATCATATTCTCCCGGGGCAACATAAACTCGCTCTGCAGCGTTTCCTACTAAAGCACCCGATTTTTTATTGGAGTTATCGCCTCCACAACTTACCAATAAAGAGGCAAGTATTGCAAAAGATAAAATAAAATTTATTTTTTTCATTGTTTTCTGTATTTGGTTAGTTTTTTGGTAAAATAACATCTTCTATTACGTGTACCCATCCATTACTTACTTTGATGGAGGCAATAATTTTAGTACCGCCTACATAAATAGCATCCCCTTCTTGAGTAACTTCTAGATATTGACCGGAAGCCATGTAAAGTGTTCTATCTTTTTCTACATTTTTAATTAATGTTTCTATAGGATAGTTGCTTGGAGCTACATGGTTGGTTAGGATGTAAGCCAGTTTTTCTTGGTTTTCAGGTTGAAGTAAATCATCAAGTGTTGCTTTATCAATTTTATCAAAAGCAGCGTTTGTTGGTGCAAAAACGGTTAGAGGACCTACATTTACTAAAGCATTTTCTACTCCGGCTGCTTGCACAGCTGCAACAAGTGTGGTGTGGTCTGGTGAATTGATTGCTAATCGCAATGCATTAGGCTCTGCACTTTCATCTTCAATAAAGGCTTGTCCTTTATTTAAGGTAGAAGATTGGGTGTTTTCTGATGTACTTTCTAAGGTTGTTTCTGTTTTTTCTGAATTTTTGCATCCTAAAAAGATCAAAAAACAACTAAGAAAGAAAAGTGTAACGATTTTTTTAAAACTGTTCATATTTTTTGTTTATAAATTGGTTAGATGGATTAAAATTATAAGCATCAAATCAATTAAACTATGACTAAAGTCATACTCATTATTTAATGGTTCTAAAATATTCAAGCACAGCTCTAGCATCTGCCTCGGTAAGGTTCTGATTTGCCATTACTGCCATATTAGACTCAATTAAAAGCTGTTTAGCAATAGGGTCTTTGGCAATCATTTCTTCCGGATTTAATATCATATTCATAATCCATTCGGGAGATCTTCTTTCTAAAACACCAATTGGTGCCGGTCCTATGAATTTTTTAGTTGGTTTATGGCAGGCAGTACACATTTTGTTGTAAACTTCTTGCCCATGGGCAGCAAGAGCTTGATCTACCTCAGGTGCTAGAGTTACAGATTTGATTGGTCCTATACCTTTGTTTGACATGTCTATCATATCCGCAGAACTTGTAGCTTTCACTTCTTTTTTTGTTTCTTGTTTGCTGTAGTCCCCTAGTTTTACTTGTTCTTTTTCATCCTTTTTTTCAGAATTGCCACAGGAAGCTATTATAGAAAGTACAAAAAGGAGAGCAATGGTTTTAAGTGTTTTTTTCATGTTTTTTAGTTAAAGATTATTGGTGTAAAATTATAAATTAAACGGAGTAAACTTTATGATTAAAATCATATAGCTATTGGTATAAAAAAAGTGTAAATAATTCGTAATGAATTAGTTATTCAATTTTTACTGTTAAAACAGGTAAGCTGGCATGGTTTGCAATATCTTCACTAATGCTACCGGCCAAAATTTTGTTTACTCCTTTTCTACCGTGGGTAGGAATAGCAATACAATCGGCATTCAGAAATTTGGAGGCATTTAAAATTCCGTCTTCTACGGAATAATCATTATATACCAAAAATTCTTTTGCTTCTTGAGGTATTTTCGTTTGTTTTAAAAAAGCGTGTATTTGTTTATTTATTTCGTTGGAGTTTTTAAATTTTACGTTAGGGGTGTTGATATAGACTAATTTAATTTTAGCATTCATTTTGTTTGCAATGGTTTTAATTTTTTTATAGGCATTTATGTTTTCTAAATCAAAATCTGATGCAAAAACCATAATTTTGGGAGCAAATTCCTTTACTTTATTTTTAAAGATTAACACAGGAATTTCGGAAGTACGAACCACTTTTTCTGTGTTGGAACCTACAAGATAGCCTTTAACTCCAGTGGCGCCTTTAGAACCCATAACAATCAAATCTGCTTTTACTTCATTTGCTACATTATTAATTTCTTCAAAAACTTTATGGTTTTTTATGATTGGGGTTACCTTAATGCCTTTTAAATATTTTTTGTCTACAAATTTTTCAAACTGTTTTGTTGCCATTTGTATAAAAAACATTAGTTCTCTTCTTTGAGTGGACTCTGTAATACTTATCATTTGGTCGGAAATATCCAACATATGCAAAAGTAATAACTCTGCATTTTGTTTTTTGGCAATGTCTGCAGCTGCCTCCAAGGCAAACTCAGAATGTTTTGAGAAATCGACGGGAACAATAATTTTTTTCATAGTCTTAATTTTAAGGGTTAAACAGTCATTGAAAATAATTGTGTTTCTGGTTGATGCCTTTGCAATAACAAATCAAAAGCCATACAGACATTACGAACAAAAGGGCGTCCTTTTTCGGTAATTTTTAAAGCTGATTTTTCTATAAGGAGCAGACCATCTTCCTGCATTTCAGTTAAATTTTCTAAAATGGAGGGTAATTCAGGAAAATATAGTTTATCTTCTTGCCAAGAAGTTTCTAGTTGGCACATTAAATTTAAAATATGTTGTCGAATTACTTGGTCTTCTTTATTAAGAAAGTGTCCTCTAAAAACTGGAATTTTATCTTGTTCAAGCATTTGATAATACTCTTCAATAGTTTTTACATTTTGGGCAAATGCGTTCCAGCTATCACTAATACTGGAAACCCCTAAACCTATCATTATTTTTGTTTGTGTGGTGGTGTAGCCCATAAAGTTTCTATGCAATTTTTTGTTTTCCATAGCTTCATAAAGGGAGTCTGTAGGTAATGCAAAATGGTCCATTCCAATTTCGGTATAGCCTATTTCTTCTAACATTTTTTTACCCACTTCATAAAGTTGGCTTTTTAATTGAGGCGTTGGCAAATCTTTTTCATCAAAACCTCGTTGTCCGTTTCCTTTAATCCATGGCACGTGGGCATAGCTATAAAATGCAATGCGGTCGGGGAGGAGCTCTTTTGTTTTTTGTATGGTTTCTTTAACGTGATTTAAAGTTTGCATCGGTAATCCAAAAATAATATCGTGACCAACGGAAGTATATCCTATTTTTCGGGCAAGGTCTGTTGCTTTTTTTACATTTTCAAAGGGTTGAATGCGATGAATTGCTATCTGTACGGCCATATTATAATCTTGCACGCCATAACTTACTCTTCGGAATCCTACATTATATAAAGCTTGTAAATGTTCTTCCGTTGTGTTGTTTGGATGTCCTTCAAAACTAAAAGCATGGTCTTTAGAAATTGTACTATTCTTTTTTATTCCATTAATTAAATGGGTTAAATTTTCCGGAGAAAAAAAAGTGGGTGTACCTCCACCAAGATGAATTTCTTTTATAAGTGGTTTTTCTGGTAAAAGTTGTACATATAATTGCCATTCCTTGAGTAGGGCTTCTATATAAGGATTTTCCACTTCATGCCTTTTTGTAATGCGCTTGTTACATCCACAAAAGGTGCATAGACTTTCACAAAAAGGAAGGTGAATATAAAGGCTTATTCCATCGGTGCTATTGTGTTTTTTAAAACTATCAACAAGCAACTGATTCCAGTTAGAAGCAGTAAAATTACTGGAATCCCAATATGGCACTGTGGGATAGCTTGTATATCGGGGTCCTGGGACGTTGTATTTTTGTACTAGATTATTCATTCTCCTTGGTTTAGAAGAACAAAATTAAGGGATTTTAACAAAAACGACTATGATTTTAGTCATAAACCCTTGTGCAAAAAAACCGAACTATTTTGTTCGGTTTTTTACTTTTTTTAAAAGCTACATTTTTTTTACATTTCCTGAATAGGATGCGTTTTTATTTACCACTTTTGGGTCACCCCTATAGGAAATTTCTCCTCCACTAGATGCCTCTGCATTTAATGAAGATTCTACGTTTAGTGAAATTGTAGCACCACTGGATGCTTTAGCAGTGGCATGATTTGCTGATAAATCATTGGCATTTATGGAACTTCCACTAGACGATTTTGTGTCTAGTTGTAGTGATTGCCCGTTTAATACGATAGAGGAACCACTGCTGGATTTTACAGTTAAATTTTTAGCCAATACATTTAATTCTATTGAGGCTCCACTGCTTGATTTTACATACAAATTATCAGAAAAAACCGTAGTAATACTTTTAATATTTGCTCCTGAACTTGCTTCAATAGCGTCTAAGTTGTCAAAAATTGCTACCATAACCAATTTAGATTTCGCTTTTTTAATGTTTTTGGTTGCTTTAATATAAAGTGTTCCATCTTCCAGTTTGGTTTCAATTATGTCATGCAGATTTTCATCGGTTTCAACAGTAACAAGTTGGGCAGTACTATTTACAATAATTACATCCAGGCCATTTGCTGCTTTAATACTTGTTATTTTTTCAGTAGTTTTTCTTTCTATTTTTGTAACATTACCATTTCCTTCTATACCTCCTATTAAATAATTAATATTACAAGAACTTGTGGTAAAAGCCAGAAAAACGGAAAAAACAATGATAAATTTAAAATTTGTTTTCATGGGTTAGTTTGTTTTTACATTAATTCCTTTTCGGTTTAATTTTACATTTACAGAATCTACTTCATCTAAAATTTGAATGTCAATACCTTCTTTATCTATTTTAATTTTATTGCCATCTTTCCAGGTATCTTGCCAATTTTCATCTTCCCAATCCACTCGAAAATTATCATCATTTTCTTCTTCCTGCTTTTTTATTCCTTCAGGGCAGTTTAAGCAAAGGGTTTTACCGTCTTGAATTTCTAAAAAATATTCCTCATCACCGTTTTCTAAAATGTCTTGGTACCAATTGGAGTTACGATGAAAACTTTGGGTATTACTATCGGCATTGAGTATGGTTCCGATAGGCAAATATAAAGTAATTTCAATTTCTTGTCCTCGATATTTTTCTTCTATTTCTGTAAGAAAGTAAGCGTCTAATTTTAATGTGTTTCCTTCTAAAACATAGTTATAATCTATGGCGTTTGCTCTATTTTTTGCGGTTAAATAGTTACTGCCTTTTGCTTTTTTATTGGTAGTAATGGTTGCTATACTGTCTTTAGTTGATTTAACAATCAAGCGAATACCGTTTGAATAAAGCACTTCCTTGTCATTTTCATCCAATTTAACAGAGAGGTTAAACCCTCTTTTCATTTCTCGATCAAAGATTTCATTACTCACCATGCTTAAATAAATGGTGTCTTGCGCTTTGATTTCTAATTTTTCAGATTTTATAACATTGCCTTCATAGGCTTGTTCTGAAGCCTGAAATATTCCAAATAAAATCAATCCTAAAATGGATAATATCCAGATTCCTAATAAAGAAAGTTTTGTTATTTTTCCTATGGATTTAAGATTGTTTACTAATATTTTTAATCCTAAAATAAATAGGAAGAAAAATGGAATACCAATGGCAAAAAAGAACATAATAGAAACCAGCCATATTGGTATAACGGTGTCATTAACTATATTAAAAAAGTCAGTGTACCAAGTACCAAATATTCCCGAAATGCCTGTAATAAAAAGTCCTATAAATAAACCAATAAGGGTTAAGGCAGAAATTAGTATTAGGATAACCCCTAAGAATTTTACAAATACAGTGAGTAAAGCCATTATGATTTTACCTAAAGTATCAAAAAAATTTTCTGAACCCGATTTAATCCGTTTTCCGTATTTGTCGTAGTCAGCATTTTTAATTCTATCGGTTATTTCATCATAATTTTCTTTTATTTTTCTTTCAATGTTTGAAATATTTACCGGCTCGCCTGTCATTGTTAGTTTTTCGGCTACCGTTTTTGCTTCCGGCACTAAAATCCAGAAAATGATATAGATTAAAATAAACGTTCCACTAGTGAAAATAGTGAGTAAAATCCAAAGTAAGCGCACCCAAATGGCATCCATTCCTAAATAGTGCCCAAGACCTGAAGATACACCTCCTATATATTTATTATCTATATCTCTGAAAAGCTTTTTATATCCTTTCGGGTTTTGTTGTTTTTCTCCTTCGGGAGTGTCATCAAATAACTCTTCGTCCACGGCATAGTCTTCGGGCTGTCCCATGATACTAATCACTTCGTCCAGCTCTTTCATGGTAATAACCTGTTTGTTATTATCTAGTTTTTCTGAAAAAAGTTCTGCTATACGAGCTTCAATGTCTCTGATAATTTCATCTTGTCCCTGCGGATTGGTGAAAGAATTTTTTATGGCATTTAAATAGCGATTTAATTTACCAAAGGCATCCTCATCGATGTGGAAAAAGGTTCCTGCTAAATTTATATTAACTGTCTTGTTCATGGTTATTTGTTTTGGCGAGTTACTTTAGAAACGGCAGCGATTAAATCATCCCAAGTGCCGTCTAATTCTTTTAGGGATGTTTTACCTTTATCGGTAAGTTCATAGTATTTTCTTGGTGGTCCACTAGTGGATTCTTCCCAACGATAGCTTAATAAGCCTGCGTTTTTTAATCGTGTGAGTAGGGGATAAACAGTGCCCTCGACAACTAGCATTTTAGCATCTTTTAATGTTTCAAGGAGGTCTGATGTATATGCCTCGCCATCTTTTAAAATAGAGAGGATGCAATACTCTAAGACACCTTTTCGCATTTGTGCTTTTGTGTTTTCAATATTCATATTAACAATTTTTAATTGGGGTTACTGTTAGTCTTTGTTCAAAAGAAACAACTTCTGTTTTTTGGGTAAATCTATCCGGACATATCGTACTAATTTCTGTCGAGAAAGAAGTGAAGGTTGATAAAATCTTCATTACTAAAGCTAACATAAAACTTACTAACGTGCTCATTTTTTGATTGATTTTGATGATTGATACTTGATGAATGAATCCCTTTTTACATGAAAATAAATGTAATATTAGAATACAATACAAATATATGGCTAAAAAAAGGTATTATGCAAAACATAGTACCAAAATTTAACAAAAAATTAACAACTATTATGTTTTTAAAATCTCCTTTAGATTAAAAAAATAGATGTATTTTCGTGATATTATGTCACTAACATCACTAAAAATAAACGCCTTTTTATTTTTCAAACTACCTACAGCTTATTTTTGCGGGGTTCGTTTAAAAAGTATAGACAAGCACAAGTGTATTACTACTGTTAAACACAGGTGGATTAATCAAAATCCGTTTGGGTCTATGTATTTTGCGGTACAAGCAATGGCAGCAGAACTTACAACTGGCGCATTGGTGCTTAGCTACATTAAAGAAACCGGCAAAAATATATCGATGCTAGTGGTTCAACAAAAAGGAATTTATACAAAAAAAGCGGTTGGTAGAATTACCTTTTGTTGCACCGATGGCGAAAAAGTTTTGCAAGCACTTCAAGAAACGCTACATTCGGGTGAAGGAATTTCTTTCTGGATGACTTCTGTTGGAAAGGATGAAACAGGTGAAGAGGTTTCAACGATGGAATTTGAATGGCGTGTAAAAGTTAAAAACTGATTTTTTCTTTTCTAAATTAATCAAATCCTAAATGAGATTCTAATACAAGATTTTAAAATCTACCAAGCTTAACTCATAAATTCTATGTATTTTAGCTACCATTAAAAATGAATTTAGCCTATGGGTTCTTTAAGCATTATTACCATTATTCTTATTGCTGCAAATGTTATTATTTCGATGAAAGGATTTAACGATTTTGCTTTTTTTGAGAAGTATAAATTCAATATTGCCGCAATAAGAAAAGGAGAGTATATTCGGTTATTTACTTCGGCTTTTTTGCATGTTAATACCATGCATTTGTTTTTTAATATGTTCACTTTATTTTTTTTTGCAGAGGTTATCATACAAACTGCCGGTACTACTGCTTTTTTATTAATTTATCTGGTAAGCTTGTTAGTAGGCAATTTGCTTTCCTACCATTTCCATAAGAATGAATACTATTATAGTGCAGTAGGAGCAAGTGGAGCTGTAACAGGCGTTTTGTATTCGGCTATATTATTTTACCCCAATATGGGTCTTTATTTGTTTTTTATACCTATTGAAATTCCAGCTTGGATTTTTGGTATTTTGTATTTGATGTATTCCATATATGGAATGAAAAAACAACTAGGCAATATAGGTCATGATGCCCATTTTGGGGGTGCTGCTGCCGGCTATGTGGTTACTTTATTGATTGCTCCATATCTATTTCAAGAACAATTATGGATTATCTTATTGTTAGCGGTACCTATTGTTATCCTCTTTGTAATGCAGCGTTCCGGAAATTTATAGTTTGGCATAACAATTGTCAAAAGAAGAGGACAATCAAGTCAAACCTTTTAAAACATAAAATAGCATGAATAAAATAATCACAGTACTTTTTCTACTGTCAAGTTTGCAAATTATGGCTCAAGAAAAAATTCAACCTTTGGTTACCGTTATGGGTGAAGGCATTGTTAAAGTTGTTCCAGATCTGGTAACGATTAATGTAAGTGTGGAATCACAAGGTAAAAAAGCTCAAGAAGTAAAAAACGCAAATGATGCATTGGTTGATACGGTATTACAATTTTTAAAGAAATCCGGAATAACGCGTAAAGAGGTTCAAACGCAATATGTGCGATTAAATAAAAGTTATGACTATAACACAAAAACGTATAGCTATAATGCATCTCAGTCCATTACTATTTTATTATTAGATATAACTAACTATGAAAAAATCATATCGGGACTTATGGAAAGTGGCATCAATAGGATAGACGGAATAAATTTTGGTTCTTCTTCAATAGATGCTTTAAAATCGGAAGCACGAATTAAAGCAGTTGCCGACGCAAAAATGAAAGCCACTGAATATGCTAATGTTCTTAATCAGAAAGTTGGAAAAGCTATCCAAATTAGTGAAATAGGGCAGAGCAATCCAATGCCATTATATAAAAATGGTATGATGCGTACTATGGATGCTGAATCGGTAGAAATGGAAACTCTTGCTGTGGGCGAAATGTCAATAAAAGCTGAGATTAATGTAAGTTTTGAATTGCAATAATAAGTAGAGATAAAAAAAAGAGACTACTTTTGAATAGCCTCTTTTTTTAAATAGTTAATAACGGTTAAAGAGCACCCAAATCCTCACTTAACAATTCTCCAATTTTTTTACCTAGTGCAGGACCACGTAGGTCTTTTGCAACTATTCGACCACTTTCATCTAAAATATAAGTTGCAGGAATCGCTTTTACCCCATATAGTCTTGCAATTGGTTCAGACCAATATTCCAGATTAGAAATGTGCTGCCAATCCATTTTATCATCGGCAATTGCTTTTAACCATCTTTCTTTATCTCCCGGTTTGTCTAATGAAATGCTAATAATTTTAAATCCTAGGTCTTTATATTGGTTATATACATTTACTACATTTGGATTTTCTTGACGACAAGGTCTGCACCAAGATGCCCAGAAATCTATTAGGGTTACTTTTCCCAAAGCTTCTTGTAATGTAAGTGTAGAACCATCAGGTGTAGGTCCTGAAAAATCGGGAGCCATACCACCTATTTGTGCTATTTGTGCAGCTTCTAGTTTTGTTTTTATTTGTTTTACTATAGCGTTATTTTCAAGTTTTGGGTTTATACCAGCAAAAAGTTTTTTAGATTCTTCAATCGTCAATTCTTGTCTTGTAAACATTTCATTAAGTAGCATGACTGCTAATAATGTTGTGTTGTTTTTTTCTAAAAAGTCTTTTTTAAATAATTTTTCTTCATTAACTAAGACTGCATTTTCTGTTTGCAAACGCACAATAGTTTGGTTGTCCATATTTTTACGAGCTTCTTGAAACTCTAGCATATTATGTTGTTTACGTTCGTTGAATTTTTTGATTTCCACGGTAAATGCATTAAAGAGATCATTTTCTTTACTTCCTGATATTTTAGAAGAGTAAATACTGTCCATAAAAATAGTAGCATTTAAATTTTTATCTTCAATAAAGAAAATAACATTGGTATTTAAGTTTTCAAAAGTGAGTAAACCAATTTCAGGAAAATCTTTTTTTTCTATTTCAAAAGTAAAGCTTCCGTTTTCAATAAATATGGTATCCACATCAAAAGGCTGTGTGTTTTCATTAATTTTTTGAAAAACCATTCTAGTTCCATTTTCTGCACCTTGTGCTGTTCCTTTTACTAAAATTGTTTTTGAAGTCTCTTGACACGAAACAAAAAATAATGCTAAGGTGAAGAGTAGTAAACGTAATATCATAATTTGATTATTTAATAATTTGCACAAATCTATATATTTGAAATTAAAAATTTCTTAAAATAGCTATAAAAATTGTAAACTAATTTCAGTTATATAGACTATATAAAGTAGTTAAACAAATCATTTTTTTTTGTATATTGAATAACAAAAATACACAATGAATGCGCATCATAAACATTTTCCACTTGAAACTATAATTAGTTTTCATAAAATTGTAGAATTTTATGAAAAAAAATTAAAAGATTCTAGTGCCAATGATTTTGAAAAACAATATGCACATGGGGTTTTAGAGTTTATTAAACCATATCCTGAGCTCATACAGGGAATTAGTGATTTTGAAACTTTAAAAAAATATAAAGTAGTAATGGATGTATTGTTAAATGATTTATTTCCAAATTTATTGACTTTAAATGAAATAAAAGCAATTACAGTTCCTTATCAAAACTTTATTTTACATCCTTCGAAACGATTTTCATTTATATTAGATAATGCTGGTAAAGAGTTTGAGTTACAAATTCGAAATTTTAACGAAGATTTTTTCTTTGTTATGTCATGCATGTTAATATTAAAAACAAATTTTGGTTTTGATATAGATATTTCAAGACCGATTTACTATGATATTCCGGATGCTGAGGGGAATATAAAAAACTACCGAATTTCTTATAATGCCGATTTTATTGATATTTTACCCACTCAAACTTCTGTAAGCATCACGAAGGAGGATATTGACATACTTCTGCAAGACACAGAAGATATTACTTTTTGGAGAGAAAAATTTCCCCCTAAAAGTTGGATATTTAAAGGTTTTGCTATAGTAAATTTAACCGATGTTACCTTAGATAATGCTATTTCAGAATTAAAAACTACCCTTTTAATTCAAGAAAAATCAGAACAAATAATTGAAAAGTTTCAGAAAATATTTCAATCAATATTTAAAATTAAAGATTTACGTGTAGGGCTAACCGAATTTGATTATAGAAATAAAGAACTTAAACAATTTGATTTTATAAAAACACCAAACTTTATATTAAATGAAAATAGTCATAAAGATTGTTTAACAGGATTATGCCCATCCTCTTACAAATCACTTATTGAAAAACATGAATTTTATGTTTTAACTAATGTGGATGCCTATGCAAAACGAAGCGGGTACAATTTTTTAGCTAGCAGTTTACAAAAATTTGAAGTAAAAAGTTGTATCCTAGCTCCAATAGCTAAAAACGGCAAGTTACTGGCTGTTTTAGAATTGGTTTCCTACAGAAAAAATGAATTAAACAGAATAAATGCCAACAAACTAGAAGATGTATTGCCCTATATTATTACCGCATTAGAGCGAAATTTAGAGTCCTATGAAAACAAAATAAAAGCGGTAATTCAACAAGAATGTACTTCTATTCATCCTAATGTTTTATGGGTTTTTGAAAAAGAAGCAAAAAGATATATTCAAGAGTTGGATAAAACCGGAGTAGCTACCTTTAAAGATATCGTGTTTGAAAATGTGTATCCTCTTTATGGCCAAATAGATATTATTGGTTCATCAAAAGTTCGAAATGAGGCCATAATTAAAGATTTATTAGAACAATTGAATTGTTTAGATATAATTTTTAAAAATGCCATAGAAGAAGAAGCTTTACAATTATATGAACATAATGTTTTTCAAATAAATAAGATTAAAGCAGATTTATTATTAAATTTTAACACCTCTACCGAGCAAAAGATTGTCAATTTTATAAGCACTGAAATCAATCCATTATTAAAGCATATAGAACAAATATCATCCAAACTAAGTATAGATATTAAAGCATATAATGAACAAATAGATTTGCAAATAGGAGGGATATACCATCATCGTAAAATCTATGATGAAACAGTTTCAATCCTTAACAAAACAATTGCCGCAACTTTAGACAAGAAACAAAAAGAAGCACAAAAAATATATCCCCATTATTTTGAGCGATATAAAACCGATGGTGTTGATCACAATATTTATATTGGCGAATCGATGGTACACGACAGAAAGTTTCACAAAATTTACCTTCAGAATTTACGATTGTGGCAATTGCAAACCATGTGTGAGGTAGAAAATAAATTTTATGAAATTCAAAAAGACTTTTCTCTTCCATTAGAGGCTTCCTCACTTATTTTAGTATATAACAATACTCTTTCTATAAGATACCGTATGGATGAAAAGAAATTTGATGTGGATGGTACGTATAATGCTAGGTATGAAATCATTAAAAAAAGAATAGACAAAGCAACTATTAAAAATACCCAAGAAAGAATTACCCAAAAAGGAAAAATTGTAATCGTTTATTCCAATAAAAGTGACGAAAAAGAATATAGAAAATATATTCATTTTTTACAGTCAAATAAATATTTGGGTAATACAATCGAAAATTTTGAAATAGAGGATTTACAAGGAGTTGTTGGGTTAAAAGCTTTACGAGTAGAAGTAATCTATCAGCAGTTTACAACAGAAAAAACTATCGATAAAGATTGTATAAAAGAAGAAGTTCTTAAATAAATTTAAAAGAAAAAATAAAAGCAAATACCGAAATAATTATGCCTGCCATAAAAATGGTATAAGTTATTCTTAGAAGTTTGTATTTTTTGTCTAAAACAATGCCCAACAAATATAAATCTTTCATTAAAGACTCATACACGTATTCCTTATCATGAATAATTTCTTCCATTGCCCATTTATATTCTTTGTAAGGCATTTTATGAAAGTTTCCAAAAAATAAGACATTTACTTCTCTTTTTAAAACCTGCTCTTTCGTAAATTGGCCACTAGTAACATTTGGACGAGTGGATAAAATAGCACCTATTATAGCCGCAACACTAAAAAGTAACAAAATTAGAGTTGGAATTAATAAATGCATATTATTAGGATTATCTAATTTTGGCCCTAAATTTGAAACGGCAACCGTAATAATAATAGCATTAACTGAAAGTAAAATATTTGCTTTTGTATCAGCAATATCACTTAATTTTAGATGATTCCTCATGGTTACTCTAAAAAGAGTTTGAATACTTCGCTCCGGGTTATCATTTTTTAAAGTGACTTTTTGTTGTTCCTTTTGAAAATTTTTCTGTTGTTTTTTCTTTTCTTTCAGCAGAGCCAAAAGATTTTCTTCTTTTTTAGGTTGCCAATTTTTTATAGCATAAGGAGTGTAATAATGATGGTTTTTTGTAAATAATTCAATATTAGCATCTAGCCATTCTTTAACAGAATATTTTTTTCTACCATTAAGTATTAATTCTTGTCTAAGTAATTCTGAGGTTTCACTATAATATTCTTTGGCTAAGTGTGATGCATCTGCATCTCTTAAAATTTCATCTAATTTATTTTTAGGAATATTTGACATGCGAGTAGCTTCAATACACGAAACAACTCCTTCTAATACGTTTTTTGAAACTTTTTCACTGGTTAAAAAATTGGTCGCAATCTTTATACTGTGGTCTTCGTGATTGTCACAACTTACTGTATAACCGGTGTCATGCAACCAAGCAGCGGCTAAAAGGATAGTAACTTCTTCTTCGGAAAGGTCTTCTGTATTTTCAATAATTTCCTTAGTACTTTTTACCACCCGGCAAGTATGCTTATAATTATGATATATAAAAGTCTGTGGAAGTTTTTCATTAAAAAGTTGTAAAACAAAAACATCCGTTTTTTCAATAAGTGTATTCATTAAAAGTTTAAATTAGATTTATATTTATACAACTTTGTTATTAAAATTATAATTCACGACAAAACTATCTTAAAAAGCAACTCAAAAAAAATAATTATAAATATAGTTAATACTTTTTAATAGTTAATCCATATGAAAATACCTTACATATTTTATTATTTTGTTTTCACTTTTTTTCTAATTTCTTGTGCAACCTATACTCCACAATATAGAAATCCCAATCCTGATAGTCAAAATATTACAAACAAAGATATTGAAAAAACAATATATCTTTTTGGTGATGGGGGAAATGCAGATTTAGGGCAAAGCACCCCAGCACTTATTGCTTTTAAAAAGTATTTAAAACTAAATCCATCTACCACAAATATGGCACTTTTTTTAGGTGACAATATTTATCCTAGTGGCATGGTTTCTAAAAAAAATAAAAAAAGAGAGCTAGCAGAACATCGATTAAATGTACAATATGAAAGTGTAAAAAATGGAGTAAAGGATGTATTTTTTATTCCAGGAAATCATGATTGGTATAACAATGGATTGCAAAGTTTATCTCAGGAACAGGAATACCTTAAAAAAATTTCAAAAAACAAAAACATATTTTTACCGAAAGATGGTTGCCCCTTAGAAAGTATTGAAATTTCTGAAAACATGCAACTTGTTATTTTAGATACCCAATGGTATTTAGAGGATTGGAACCAACATCCCACCATAAATAAAGATTGTAGTATAAATACTCGAGAAAAATTTTTTCAAGAAATAGAGGGGGAATTACATAAAAATCAAAACAAAACAATCCTTTTGGCCATGCACCACCCTATGTTTACTAATGGAATACATGGTGGTAAATATGCTTTAAAAAATCATCTTTATCCTACACAAAGTAATTTTCCTTTACCCATTTTTTCATCATTAATTGCTCAAATACGTTCGCAAGGTGGAATTTCAAAACAAGACCGATATAATGAAAAATATAATGAATTGATGCAGCGACTTTCTGTTATAGTAACAAATACAGAACAAGTAATACTCCTATCTGGTCACGAGCACAATTTACAATATATTGAAGATGGTAACATTAAACAAATTGTATCTGGAGCAACATCTAAGGAATCCTCTGGTGCTCTAGGAAAAAATGGTCTTTTTAGTTATGGCGGTTTTGGTTTTGCTGTTTTAGACATTTTTAAAGATGGGTCATCAAAAGTCAAATTTTATGGAATAGAAGGAGAAAACACACCAAAATTATTGTTTGAACATAAAGTAAATACATCAAAAATTGCATATAAAGAACCCCTCTTTCCTAATAATTTCCCAAAAACAATACGATCCTCTGTATATGATATAGAAAGAACAGATAAATCTGGTTTTTTTAAAACCATTTGGGGGCAAAGATACAGACAAGTTTATGGTACAAAAGTAGAAGCAAATGTTGCCTTGCTAGATACGCTTTATGGTGGCTTAACTCCTGTAAGAGCTGGTGGTGGTCACCAAACAAAATCGTTACGTCTTGTGGATAAAAACGGAAAAAATTACAATATGCGCGCTATTAAAAAAAGTGCAATTCAATACTTACAATCTGTGGTTTTAAAGGACTCCGATATAGCAAAAGATTTTGAAAATACCATTACAGAAGACCTTATCTATGATTTTTATACGGCAGCACATCCTTATGCTCCTTTTGCCATACCTAAATTAGCTGATGCAGCCGGTGTTTTGTATACCACTCCAATACTTTATTATGTTCCAAAACAAAAAGCCTTAGGACAATTTAATGAAGATTATGGAGACGAATTGTATATGATTGTAGAGCGACCTCACGGAAAATACAGAGGAAAAGAAATATTTGATTATGCCGATAATATAAGAAGTACGGATGAACTTTTTGAAAAAATATTGAAAAGTGAAAACAATGTACTCGATGAAAAGGCCTACATACGTGCAAGACTTTTTGATATGCTTATAGGCGATTGGGATAGACATGCCGACCAATGGAGATGGGCGGAATACAAAGGCGATGACGGAGTAGATATTTTTGTGCCTATTCCAAGAGATAGAGACCAAGTATTTGCTAATTTTGACGGTTCTTTTTTAGAGGTCCTTCGTTCCCTTGTGGGAGCAAGCAGACAACTTCAAGTATATGATTCTGAATTAAAAAACACCAAATGGTTTAATGCAGCTGGAATGAAATTAGATAGAGCATTGCTGCACAACACCTCTTATGAAGATTGGATTAAAGAAGCTGAATATCTTCAAAAAAACATAACAGATGCCATCATAGAAGAAGCCTTTCTTGATGTGCCAAAGGAAGTTCAAGAGCAAACTCTAGAAGAAATTAAAACAAAACTTAGAGGAAGAAGAGAAAATATGGTGAAAATTGCTGAAGAATATTACCAAGTTTTTTCCAAACTACAGGTTGTTACAGCCACTAATAAAGATGATATTATTGAAATTACCAGAAAACTCGATGGAATTACCAATATTAAAGTATATAGAAATATAAAAGGTGTTAAAAAAAATCTCCTTTCTGACAAGGATTTTAATAAAAAGGAAACCAAAGAAATTTGGGTGTACGGTTTAAATGACACAGATTCCTTTATTGTAAAAGGAAAAGCTAAAAATCCTATATTAATTCGCATAATAGGAGGTCAGGGAAAGGATATTTATGCTATAGAAGAAGGTAAAAAAATTCGTGTTTACGATTGGAAATCGCTGCCAAATACAATAGAGCAAAAAGGTGGTGCTAGATTTCGTTTTACCAATGATTATGATAATAACAACTATGATATAGACAAAAAAATAACATCCTCAAACACTTTATTGCCAAGAATAGGTGCTAATCCGGATGACGGATTTTTAATAGGAGTAACAAATACATATACCCTAAATGGTTTTCAAAGAAATCCATTTTCGCAAAAACATAGTGTAAAAGGAGGGTATTATTTTGCAACGAATGGTTTTGATTTACATTATATAGGTGAATTCGCAAAATTTTTAAACTCTATAAATTTATTAGTTGGAGCTCAATATACTTCCCCCACATTTGCTAGAAACTTTTTTGGATTTGGAAACGAAACAAAAAACCAAGAGGATGCTCTTGGTTTAGATTTTAATAGAGTGCGATGGCGAATCCTAGCAGCAGAAATTGGTTTAAAGAAAAATGGCAATTTTGGAAGCTCCTTTCAGTTAAAAGCTAGAGGAGAAACAGTGGATATTGAAATCACCCCAGATCGATTTCTTTCACAAAATCCGATTGTAGGCATTGAGGATAGAACTTATTTTTTAACTCTAGAGTCCGCATATACCTACAAAAGTGTTGACAATGCTTTAAACCCAACTCGAGGCATGCTTTTTGATTTAGTTGCAGGAGGAACAACTAATTTGGAAGAATCAAAAACTTTCGGCTATTTAAAACCACGATTAGGATTTTATAATGCCATTTCTACAAACAGAAAACTAGTTTTAAAAACAGATGTTTCTGCACAAATTCTCCTAGGTGACGATTTTGAATTTTATCAGGCAGCAACGCTTGGCGGAAACACAGGTTTACGAGCTTTTAGAAATGAACGTTTTACAGGTAAAACCTCGTTTCTTTCAAGTGCAGACTTGCGATATAGTTTTAATTCCTTCAAAACGGGATTACTTCCTTTACAAGTGGGTGTTTTTGCGGGTTATGATGTGGGTAGAGTTTGGTATAGAAGCGAAAATTCTGAACTATGGCATAACTCGTATGGAGGTGGATTTTGGATAGTGGGAGCAGACAATATCAGCGCAACATTTAATGCTTTCAATGGTGCGGATGGGGTGCGCTTATCATTTGGACTTGGTGTTGGGTTTTAAAAAAATAAAAAAAATAGAAGAAAGTGGGGAAACCGCTATTCTTCTATTTCTTTTTTATTAATAATGCTAAGAGTTTCTGATCGAAATTTATTTTTAGCAAAATCCAATGTACGAATTGGGAATGGGATGTTAATTTTATTTTCGTTATAGGCTTTCTTAATAGCCATAATGCCTTTGCTTTGAGTTAAAAGAATATCTTTTCGGTCTTTGGCATTTACCCAAAACCGAAGGAGATAATTTATGGAGCTGTCTTCAAAACCAGTATAGAAAAATTCAATCTCTTCATTGGCATTTTGTGGAAATAGTTCTAGGATTGCCTCTGAGGTTATTTTTTTTACAAACTCTAAATCACTTTCATACCCAACACCACAAGTAATATTTATTCGTGAACGCTCTGTATGTGAATAATTTTTAAAAGGAGATTCAATTATTTTGGAGTTAGGAATCAAAACAAAATTATTGTCTGCTTCTAAAACGGTTACACTTCTCAAATTAATATCGATTACCCTGCCCTCATGGCTGTTGGTTTCAATCCAATCGCCTATTTGAATATTTGGTAAAAACGAGAGAATAACACCTGAAAAAGTATTGTTTAAAGTACCTTGAAGTGCTAAACCAATAGCTAGACCTATAACGCCGGCACCAGCAAGAACAGAAGTTAATATTTTATCAAGGTCTAGTATGCCAAGGGCAATAAAAAATCCGATAACTACAATTACAACAAAAGTGGTTCTGGCTATGATACTTTTTACTGATTCCTGACCAACTTTTTTTAGTAGTATATTCTTTAAAAACTTGCTAAAATACTTGCCTAAATTCCAAAAAAGGATAAAAACCAGTATGGCAAGAATAAAATTAGGAACTTTTAAAATAATTTCTTCTCCCCATCCGGAAAGTTTTTCTATTAATTTTTCTAGAGCATTTCCTAAGTTAAAATCGGTAAACATATAAAATGTAAGGGTTGGTTATTTTATGTTTTTGGATGGTTTTCGGAGGCATTCATTCGCCAAGCATCTAGCATCCAACTGGTTTTTTCTAAATCTCTAATATAAGCACCAAGTAAATCTATGGTTCCCTCATCTCCGGCTTTAACGGCTAATTCAGAAGTTTTTCGCATTTGTTGAATTAAAATACCATGGTCTTTTAGCAGCGTTTCTACCATTTTTATGTCTGTCAAATCAGAATTAGATTCATTTAAATTGGACATTTTTAAGTATAAGCTAAAATTGCTAATAGGCTGAAAACGAAGAGTTAATATTCGTTCTGCCAGTTCATCAATTTTTAAAATCGCATCGTCATACATTTCCTCAAACTTGATATGCAAATTAAAAAAACTTTTGCCTACTATATTCCAGTGAAAGTTACGCAATTTTTGATAATATACGTGATAGTCTGCTAATAGAATATTTAGCTCATTTACCGTATTTTTATTTTTCTCTTTGTTTAAATTTAAATAGTTCATAAATTTTTTAAGTATTTTTATAAAGTTACTTCTCTTTTATTTAGAACACAAAAATAGGAATAGGTTTAATAGAAGTTTAACGTATCGAAAAAAAAGATTTGTTAAACATAAAGGAGTAGTATAAAAAATGTATTTAAAAAAAGTATATTTTTAATTTTATTCCGACTAATATTCAAATTACATTTTTCTATGAATTATCGGTTTTTAATCTATATTTCCTATGCTTACGGAATTCCAATAGGAAAACCTCTTGTAACTGAAATTCAGAGCAGAGGTTATAGTGTTAAATATTTTGCTGAGGAAAAAGAAACAATTCTTTATTTTTCTGACTTGAGTAACGTTTTATTAACGGTAAATGAAGTACTTCAATACGATCCGCAAATTGTTTTATGTTCAAGTAATTCTGTACCTGATTTTTTCCCGGGAATTAAAATACAAATCTTTCACGGATTTTCAGTAGGAAAACGCAAAGAAAACAAAGGGCATTTTAATATACGTGGTTGGTTTGATTTGTATTGCACTCAGGGTAAAAATACAACTGAAAAGTTTAAAAATCTTGCAGAAAAATTTGGCTATTTTGATGTTGTGGAGACAGGTTGGTCTAAAGTAGATGGACTTTTTCCACTACAAAAAATAAGTAAAAATGAAAAACCGGTAATATTAGTTTCTTCCACCTTTACACCACGATTAAGCTTGGCACATTCTGAAGAAATATTTAATGAAATTAATAAGTTGTCCTCTTCAGGGAAATACCTTTGGATGATTGTCTTTCACCCTAAAATGGATAAAAAAATAGTTGAAAAATTTAAGCATTTAGAAAACGAATTTCTCACTTTTTATGATACTACAGATTTGATTCCATTATATAAAAAAGCAGATGTTATGTTTGCTGACACTACTTCTGCTATATATGAATTCTTATTGCAAGAAAAGCCTGTTGTTACCTATCGTAACAATCGACCCGGAAATCACTTATGCAATATTACACAGTCCCATGAACTTACCATGGCATTACAATATGTTCTTAAAAATCCGGAGGAATTGATTGAAAATATAAAAAAATATAATTATGAAATGCATCCTTACAATGATGGAAAATCAAGCAAACGTATTGTTGATGCCGCGATTGATTTTTTATATAAAGATAAATCTTATCTAAAACCGAAACCTTTAAATTTAATTAGAAAAATTAAAATTCGCAAAAAATTAAATTTTTTCACATTCAAGTCCTATCTAAAACCACCTACTTTTTTTGAAAAAGGAATGTCATAATCATTTATTATATCACTTGTTGTAAACGTTTATTAAGGCATACCTATTTATATTTAAATTAAGTATCTTTCTTCCCCTTAAATTAAGATTTAATATTATAGATGAAACTACAAGAAAGACCTAAAATAACCGCTTTACTTATAACTTATAACGAAATAGTACACATCCAACAAGTGCTTGAAAATTTGGCTTTTGCCGATGAAATAATTGTGGTAGATTCTTATAGTACGGATGGTACGGTAGAAGTAATAAAAGCATATAAGAACATAAAATTAGTTCAAAAAAAGTTTAATAATTTCACAGAACAACGAAATTTTGCCTGTTCATTGGCAACAAACTCTTGGATATTGTTTATAGATGCCGATGAACGAATACCACAAATATTAGGTGATGAAATTTTAAATACCGTATCCAGCTCAAATGCATCAGCCGCCTACTATATAAAACGTAAAATTTTTTTTAACGGAAAACAACTTCGATTTGGTGGACGTCAAACAGATAAAATACACCGATTATTTCAGAAAGACAAAGCACATTATCGTAAAGATTTGTTAGTGCATGAAAAACTTGAAGTTACTGGTGAAACAGGAATTTTAAAAAATTATTTAAACCATTTTCCATATAAAGATTTTGCACATTATGAAGCTAAAAGAAAACATTATGCAAGGTTGAAGGCAAAGGAACTTTTTTTAAAAAAAAAGAAATCTAATTTATTTCATTTTTGTATTAAACCACCGTTTACGTTTTTTCAACATTATATACTTAAATTGGGCATATTTGATGGTTATCCAGGTTTAGTTTTGAGTTATTTAAATGCAAAATATGTGTATAAGCGATATACCTATTTAAATAAATTTTATGCCGCTAATTCAATGGAAACCAACTACAATTAATTAGGGTTGGAATAAAGAATAACTATAAAAGTACTTTTGAAATGGAATACAACCCTTCTAGGGTTTTAAACCCTAGAAGGGTTAATCGCTAAAATTTAAAAGAAATGAGGATTAAATTTCAATTGGCTTTCTATTGAAATGCAATTAAATTTATGGAATATCTTTAAGTTCCTTTTTAAATATTTAAAATATGGTTTTATAAAACCTTTTCTATTTGCTTTTGCAAGGCACTTATTTTATCACGTAATCTTGCCGCTTGTAGGAAGTCTAGTTCTTTTGCAGCGGTTTCCATGGCTTTTCTGGTATCGCGAATTTGTTGTTCTATTTGAGGTTTTGTAAAGTATTGTGTTTCTGCTTCGGCAGCTTGTATTTCCAGTTCTTCAAAACTATAGTGAGGTGTTTTTGGCTTGCTTAAAGCATTATCTAGGCTTTTTTTAATTTGAGTAGGAGTAATCTTATTTTTTATATTATAAGCCATTTGCTTTTCCCGCTTGTAATTGGTAGCGTCTATTGTGGCTTGCATACTTCTTGTAATTTTATCAGCATACATTATTGCTTTTCCGTTGATGTTTCTAGCAGCTCTTCCAACCGTTTGTGTAAGAGAGCGCTCGCTTCTCAGAAAGCCTTCTTTATCTGCATCTAAAATGGCTACTAGTGATACTTCGGGCAAATCCAAACCTTCTCTAAGCAAATTTACACCTATTAAAACATCAAAAAGTCCTAATCGTAAATCTTGCATAATCTCCACGCGTTCTAGCGTATCTACATCACTATGGATATAACGGCAACGAATGTTGATTCTAGTCATGTATTTTGTCAATTCCTCTGCCATCCGTTTTGTTAGTGTGGTTACTAAAACTCGTTCGTCTTTTTCTACACAAAGTTGTATTTCTTCCAATAAATCATCAATCTGGTTTAGACTTGGTCGCACCTCTATTGGTGGATCCAGTAAACCTGTGGGGCGAATGATTTGCTCTACATATACGCCGCCACTTTTTTCTAATTCATAATCTGCAGGAGTTGCACTTACATAAACCACCTGATTTTGCAAGGCTTCAAATTCTTCAAATTTCAAAGGACGATTATCCATAGCAGCAGGAAGTCTAAATCCATATTCCACTAAGTTTTCTTTGCGCGATCGATCTCCTCCATACATTGCACTAACCTGCGGTATGGAAACATGACTTTCATCTACCATCATTAAAAAATCGCTAGGAAAATAATCTAACAAACAAAAAGGGCGTGTGCCGGGCATTCTTCCGTCTAAGTAGCGAGAATAGTTTTCAATTCCACTGCAATATCCAAGCTCACGTATCATTTCTAGGTCAAAGTTGGTACGTTCTTCCAGTCTTTTTGCTTCTAAATGTTTTCCTATTTCTTTAAAGTAATCTACTTGTTTTACTAGGTCTTGCTGAATTTGCCAAATCGCTCCTTGCAATACATCCGGAGAGGTAACAAACATATTTGCAGGATAAATATTTAGGCGTTCGTATTTTTCAATAACAGCATTGGTTTTTATGTCAAACGCTTCGATTTCTTCAATTTCATCACCAAAAAAATGAATGCGAAAAGCATCATCTGCATAACTTGGGAATATATCTACTGTATCGCCTTTTATTCTAAAATTTCCCCGATTGAAGTCTGCTTCTGTTCTAGAATACAAACTTTGCACCAGTTGATGTAGTAATTTTGTTCTTGATATAACTTGCCCCTTTTCAATAGAAATAACATTTTTCTTAAATTCTACCGGATTTCCGATACCGTATAAGCAAGACACTGAGGCTACAACTAGCACATCGCGTCTTCCTGAAAGCAGAGAAGAGGTGGTGCTTAAACGCATTTTTTCAATTTCTTCGTTTATGGAAAGGTCTTTTTCAATATAGGTTCCGCTACTTGGTATATAGGCTTCCGGTTGGTAATAATCGTAATAGGAAACAAAATATTCTACAGCGTTTTCCGGAAAAATCTGTTTAAACTCTGAGTATAACTGAGCGGCTAAGGTTTTATTATGGGCTAAAACCAAAGTAGGTTTCTGTACGATTTCCATTACATTTGCCATCGTAAATGTCTTTCCGCTACCGGTAACTCCAAGAAGAGTTTGGTATTTTTCCCCAACTTGAAGACCGCTAACAAGTGCTTTTATGGCTTCCGGTTGGTCTCCACTTGGCTTAAAATCGGTTACTATTTTAAATTTCATGTGTTTTTTTCAATGGGGTAAAAAAATTTCTTAAAAATATTTTTTACAAAATTAGCTAAAAATCTATCTTTTTAGCGTAAAATGACCTTTATAAAATGTGCCATCTTTAAAGGTTGCCTTAAACCAATAATCGGAAGTGAGTTGTGGTTTTCCTCTATAAGTGCCATCCCAACCTTTGCTTTTTAATTTTAAAACGTGAAGTATTTTACCGTAACGATCAAATATTTCTACACGTTCTATTTGTAAGTTTTTAAAATCAAGACCACTAATTTGCCAATAGTCGTGAATACCGTCGTTATTTGGTGTGAAGAAATTAGGAAAGTCAATTAAATAGGCTTTTTTGCTTACAATACCACAACCCTTTGTGTCCAATACATATATAGTATGCACACCACCTCGGAGATTTTCAAATATGGGACTTTCTTGAAAAGGACCGTTTACATTGTCTAAAGCATACAAATAATTTCCGCTGCCCATTGCTTCAACAATAATGGTTTGATTTCCTAAATTCCCTTCTAAAATATAAGATATTTGGGCTGCTTCTGAAGTATTTACGGTAATGGTTTTTGAGGAAGAGCAGGTATGGGTTTGCCCATTAAAAATTTGTGTTGATGAAACAATAACCGAATAAATTCCAGCTTCATTTATTTGAATGGTGGGCGTTGTTGCCCCTGTGGTCCATAAAAAGGAAAAATTTAATGGATTTCCAATGAGCCCTGAAGAAAGAGTAATTTTTTCCGGAAAAGTATTTAGGCAGTAGGTTTCTGAATCCGGACCTTCTAAAAGTGGAGAGGCTATAACTTGCAGGTTAATTTGTGCAATTCCAAAACAACCTTGGTTGTTGGAAATTCTTGCATAAATAATCTGAAAATTTGGAAGCGTATTGGCAAAGTTTATGTTTAAAGGATTTAGTGCTTGTAACGCTTCTTCCATACTTAGGTGGTAACTCACTTGAATAGCTCCGGATATTTCGTTGGTAAGTATTGTGGTTGCCTCCGTTAAATCAAATAAAGCAAAGAAAGGGGTAGTAGAAAAGGAACAAGCAGTGAGATCTACTGGATTTAAGGTGTTGTCTGTTGTTTTTAATTTTACTTGAGCTATTGCATAACAATTGCTTTGGGTGATTACTCTGGCAAACACAATTTCATTAACTGTTGAATTTGTATAGGCATTTGGATTAGTAATGGCGTTGGTATTATTTTCTGCAGCTGCTAGGGTTTTAAAAAAAGATTGAATTTGCAAAGAGCTATCGCCATTAGTGATTTCATCTGAGGCATCAAAAAGATTAAATGTAGCTATACCGGTTATGGTTTCTTCACATTGAAAAAGTATGGCGTTTTGTACATTGACTGAACTGGCATATTCTATTAGTATTTCATCCATGGCAATGCATCCTGCACCATAATCAATTTTCACTTTATATAAACCAGGTGTGTTTATTACAAGTATTGCATTTGTTTCACCATCGATTAGTATTCCGTTTTTATACCAAGTATATCCTAAAGGATTTGTTCCTGAAGGGGTTGCATCTAAAGTATAATTTTCACCATCACAAAGCGGATTATTGGTCGCAAAAATTCTATCTAAACCTAAATCAGCGCCAATATTAAAACTTTCTGCCTCTAGAAATACAGCAGAGTCATAGCGAAAATTCTGTTCGTCTGCTATTACCAGTTTGATATGGTATTCTTGATTTGGAATTACAGAGGTTTCAGCAATTAATATTTTAGTTTGCCCATTAAAATTGATAGGAGTATTAACGCCATTCCAACTTCCAAAATAATTTTCATTAACAGGAGGGCAAGCACCAGGTATTCCAGAATGAACGGTGGTAACTTGCACAGGGGTATTTGTGCCTGGAACTAAAGCAATATTTATGTAGGAACCTCCAATTGGTTTTATTAAAAAAGCAAAGGCATCTGAAAAAATACAAGTGTTTTGGTTATTTTCTTGGTATTCTTCAGAAGCAAACAAATACCGAAACCGAATATTATCGGCATTGGGGATAAAATTAAATTCAATAATAGTGGCGTTAGTGGTGTTGTTAATGCCAAGAGCGGTTTCTAGGTCAGCATCTCCAAGCCATCCAGGGGCATTGTCGTCACTTAATGAATTATTTGGTCCGGGTACATTACTTAATCTTCCTGTGCTCATAACAAGACCACGGGCAAATGGGAAATCACTTCCGTTGCTTTCAAAATATCCATAGCTTTTATCGCCATCGTCAAAATTTCCCCCCACAACATTGGTTATTACAATGTTTTGAATGCAATCGTTATTTATTAAAATATCTTCTATTAATTGCTGAGGAGTATAGGTATTTCCATCTACTTGAATGTATTGTGCAGTAGCAACATTACAAAAATAAAATATAAAGAAAATGCAAAATAAAAACTTCATTTAAATACGGTAATTTTTCTCATTTTCAAGCAAAGCAAAATTAGGCAATCTGTTTTAAAAAGCTTTGATTTTGACAGATATAAAATAATTACTTGTTGAGATATACCCAGCCGGTAAAAATTTTATAATCAGGATGGTTTAGGTTTAGAACATAATAATATAATCCTACAGGTACTGGACCATCATAAAGCAAACCCGCATTTGCATTGCCATTCCAAAAACCGGTTTCATTATTTCCTTTAAAAATAATATTTCCTTCTCTGCTGTAAATGAATAGTTCGTGGTCGAAAAAAATGTTAAGTAAGCCCGAAATTTCAAAAAAATCATTGATGCCGTCATTATTTGGAGAAAATCCTTCCGGAATGAATGGCGGACAATCTTTCGTTAAAATAACAAAGTCAGATATAGTAAAGCAAATTTCATTTTCTAAACGAACATAAATGGTTTGTGGGTTTGAGCTGCTTTGGAAAGCAAAAGGAGAGCCTATGGCATTTGTTTTTTCCAAAGCGTCCTGAAAACTGTTGTAAAAGGTAATTTCGTCATTTGCATCTGTACTTATAAATTCGTTTTGAAGGGTTAGGTCAAAAATAGCATTTCCAAAACCTTCATTGCATAATTCTAAATCATTTAAGGGTGCAATATCAGGAATGCTGCCAAATTGTACTGTTGTAGTATAAGTGTTGTTGGTTTCATCTAATTCTTCAATAATTCCACCACCATTTCCGTTATCATCTACTACTAAAAGCAATTCAAAAATGTCTGGAATAACGTCAGATAGTAAAAGAGTCAAACTTTGTTGTAACTCACCTCCAATGGGTATTGCTGCTTGGGTTGCATCCGTTGCCACCAAAACGCCATCTATATAAAAAGCAATAGGCGTTTGGGCAGGTAAAGGTGCAGTTCCTAAGATATTAAAAACAGTATATTCTATGATTAAATTTCGTTGCCGGCACGCATTCAAATTGTTTGTAATGGCTATTGTTGCATCAGGTAGTGGGCAAATTAGCACTTCCACACTAAAACTATCTACAACAAAACAATTGGCATTTGCTACGCGAATAAATATAGTTTGAGGATTTTCAGTGTTTACAAATGCTTCCGGATTGGTAATCGGATTTGAATTATTTTGCGCATCCACTTCGTTTGTGTGGTACGATATATTGTTATTAGGGTCTATTTGGGCTGTAGAAACTGTTAAATCAAAAGATTCTATTCCTACAACATCACACTTTTCCTGATTAATGAGTCCTGTAATATCAGGAAATACTAAGAGATTAATTGTGGTTATTGCTTCATTATTGTCTTCATGGATTTCACGAACATCGTTAGTGTAATCTACAAAGAGCGTTAGTTCAAATTCCGCAGGAATTCCATTTGGAATGGTCAGGGTTATTTCTCCACTTTCTGAACCATCAATAGGAATTTGGCTAACTGTTTCTGCAATCCCAATTATAGAAGCATTTGCATAAAATGCAATGGGAGTATTGGCAGGAAGGACGTCTGTACTGTTTAGATTGTACACTGTATATTGAACAAAAATTTCTCTATTTCCACATTCTTCACCAGCGATTACGGTGTCAATATTGATAGTAGCATCAGGCAATTGGCTATTTAATACCGTAACGATATTGTTTATCATAACAAAATCTTGTCCGGAAGTTATAGTTATCGTAGCAGTTTCGTCTCCTATTTGTATGTAGTTTTGTATGTTGTAAAAATCAATATCCATATTCCAAAGTTCACTGCTGTTAGTAAAACTATTGGAGCTGTTAAAAGCATTATTAGCAGGATTTAAAGGCGGATTACTGATTATATTTCCATTTATTTGAAGGGTTTCATTTACTGATATAGCGGAATCACCTTCCCATGCTAAAAAACCAATTTTAGCTCCTATATTATCAATTACATTCAGATTTTGTAATACAAATGTCAATGAATTATTGAAAGTAGATACACTTTGTAAGCCATCATAGACGTTCAATTGGTTTAAAGGCAATGAAGCATCTTCATATACAATTACAATAGACCAACCCCCAAAGTTTGTCCCTGACGGACAATAAGGACCGATTACATTTGTCAAATCTAATTCTGAGAGGGTATAGGTGCCGTTTCCACTAGCTAGAATTTGCTGTGTAACTTCAGCAAAAGCAGCAAAAAAAACTCTTGTAGCATCGAGTTCATCGCTAAAAGTACGCTCTGCTTGTATTGGGATGGAATTTAGCTGCACTTCAAAATCGCCGGTTCCGGAACCTGCCCAATACAAATAGGCAGCAATAATGTTTTGGGTTGGCAGTAAATTTAAAACGGCACTTGAAGAAGTGTTAATAAGGCAAGGCTCTGAAGAACCATTTTCAACTAAATTTAGTGTGTTTCCGATAGCAGTATAATCGTATTTTCCGTTAAATTGCTGGAACAGAGAAATTTCTTGTGCAAAGGTCTTATCTGTAGAATTGAAATAACAAAATAAAGTAAGAAAGAAAAGTATTTTTTTTGCCATAACTTAGAGATGATTGCATAAATATAGCAATTAACTAGTTATAATAGCAATTCTTACACTTAAAGGTTCTTCTATAAATCTCTTTTCTTTAGAACAAGATAAGAAAGGTAGATAAAAAATAGAGTCCAAAGAAGTACAATTAGTAGATTATGCCATTGCACATCATACACTTTATTAAAACCTTCACCTAATTGAGATGCGGCAGATTTTACGGCTCCTAGTCGAGAAAAAGGCTCTTTAATTAAATTAGACATCGCCTCTAAAGGGAAAAATTGACCAACGGTTTCAGCCACATTAGTATCTTTAAAAAACTTCCATTTTAATAAGCCAATGATAATATTTTCAAAAATAAACCAAATAAGCAAAAACCCTAGGGCAAATGCAGAGCGTTTTACCAAAACTCCCAAAAACAAACAGAAGGCAAAAAAACCAACGAGCTTGATGAAATAGGCCAAAAGATATTGCATATCAGAAAAAATAATGCCTATTTCAGTAAAATCAGAAAATGAAAAACCTAGGATAAGTGACACTATGAAGACAAAAATGGTAGAAACAACAGCAAAACCAACAACGGTAATGAATTTTGAAATTATAAATTCTTTTTTGCTTAGTCCATCAATTAGATTTTGTTTTAACGTCCTATGGCTGTATTCATTAGCCATCATGGAAACAATTACAATTGCTAAAAACAATTTTAATAAAGCAGCTACCCAAGTATTAAAATGCCAGATATAAGGAAAGTTAAAAATGCCTTGATCTGCAACTCTAAAGTTAATATCTCCAAAAGAAAACTCGATGGATGCTATTAATGCTATACAAATTATTAATAAAAAATAGACTATGGAAATCACTTTTGCGGCTTTGTTATACCGCAACTTTTGAAGTTCTATGGAGAGTAATCGTAACATTGTTTTAATTTATATTTTTAGTAAGTAGAAGAAATTTTTCCTCAAGGCTTTCTTTTCGGTGAACGAGATAGGAGAGGGCAATCCCTTTTTCAAAAAGAAGAATATTCAGTTGCGATGGCTCCATAGGAACTTTTAGTATAGCAATAACACTATCATTTTCTGTTTTTACGGATGAAAAATTTGGATGATTTTCTAACACCATTTGAATAGCGGCGAGATCCTTTCCTTTTAGCGTAAAAAAACCGTTACTGGCACTCATTGCATCTACCGAGCCAGAATATAATTTTTCACCTTTTCTTAATATAACTACATGAGTACATACTTTTTCCACTTCATCCAGTAAGTGAGATGCAAGTAGAATAGTAGTTCCTTCTGAAGCAATTTTTTTAATAATTTCTCTTATTTGGTGAATGCCTTGTGGGTCAAGACCGTTTGTGGGCTCGTCCAGTATTAAAATTTCCGGATCGTTTAATAATGCCGATGCTATTGCCAATCGCTGTTTCATCCCTAAAGAAAAGGTGCTGAATTTATCGTTTTTTCTATCTAATAAGCCAACTAATTCTAACTTTTCATCAATTTTTGTTGTAGGAACTTCTTTTATTTTACAAACCAATCCTAAGTTTTGAGATGCGGTCATAAATGGATAAAAATTAGGGCGCTCAATAATTGCACCTACTTTTTTTAGGGCATTATGCGTAGAATTAGAACCATCAAACCAATGAAAGTTACCACTAGATTTATTTACAACATTAAGCACCATACCTAGTGTGGTAGATTTCCCGCTTCCATTAGGACCCAAGATCCCATAAACATTACCTTTATTTATGGTAAAAGAAAGGTTTTTAACTGCTTTTATTGGTCCAAAATTTTTACTAAGATTTTCTAAGGTAAGAATTGTATTCAAAATATTTTTTTGTTTATCCTTTGATTTGACGAGTTTTCTTTTATATTGTTACAAAAGTGTTTAAAGAAAAAATAGTATTTAAAAAAAAACAACAGTAGCATGGAAAAAAAATTAATGTCAAAGAAAAAGCCTTCATTTCCCGTGCAGGATTTTCTTTTTCAATATTTAAAAAAATGTAATAGAGATATTACAATTCCTGTTTTTTATGATGATTTGCTTCGTTTTAGCGGATCTGTAGCAGTGTATGATAAAAATGAAAAAGACACCCTTTGGGTAAGCGTTTATTATTCTGATTCTGATAGAAGCGAGTTAGATAGTAGTTTAAAAAAAATATATACAATCCTTTTTTCTGATGGAGATGACGAAATTATTCAATTTTTAAATGTGGATGCTATAGACTATTGCACTTTTGGGAATTCAAAACCATTCCGCATTAAAATTAGAAATATACTTAACGATAACACTACCTATTTTTATATAAAAAGGGCAGATGCTTCTCGAATTTACGGATTAGAATTAGAACATATCTTATCGCCTAACCGCATCAATTTTGTGGTTCATGGCGATACTTTAGTGGAAGAGCATATTTCTGGAATTCCGGGAGATATTTTTATTGAAAATGAATTGGAAAATTTAGATATTAGTAGTAAAACACAAATTGCCAAAGAGTTTGTTAAATTCAATGAACGTTGTATGATGTTGCTTTTGGGGGATATGCGTTCGTATAATTATGTAATCATACCTACACACGATTTTGATAAAGTGATTTATAAAATAAGAGCAATTGATTTTGACCAGCAGTGTTATGAAGGAAATTTAAAAGTATATCGGCCTCAATTTTTTAAGGAAAATTTTAAAATGGTTAAAATGGTGGCAGAGTATCTTCAAGAAACCTCCATTGAACAATATCGAAAAGAAGAGCGTTCGCTTTTAGCAAAACGGATGATTTCCTCAAAAGATAGACTTAATTCCGTGTTACGATGTATGTTAAAAGATCATATTTCTTCTTCCTCTAATTTGAAGGAGTTACGCCTTCAACTTTATGAACTTACTTACGATATGAAGTTTAAACGATGTAAATCCATGGGGCAAATTGTAAAAACAACCTTAGAATTTATCAAAAGGAATTATGAAAATGTAAGCACACACAAAGGAGTAGGTATTTAGGGGTTAAAACTTATCTGTTAAGAGGTTGATATCTAAGTAGTTTATTGTGATTGGTTTTCAAGAAAAGAGCCGTAATTATAATGAACTAATCGGGGGTTTAAGCCATCGAAGATACCTAAAGTTTTTTGTGTTATTTTTTATTGCAAAGAACTGCAAACACCTTGAACCCTTCAAGGGTTTTAAACCCTTGAAGGGTTGTTTTAAATGGGTTAGCTTTTTTGTTCTTTGTTAAAATAAACTAGATAATAATACATTTGTTTTTCTTCATCCCAGCCTTTTTCTATAAAACGTTCAGCTGAGTCGGAATTAATGAAATCCAGTTTTATTTGAATGTTTGTGTCTAGGTTGATGACGTTTTTTATTTTTTTTCTCGCCGCAGTAACAGCCGTGTTTGCTATTGGAAAATTTGAGATGTCTTCAATATGGTATTTAGGAGCCATTTCTTGTTTGTAATTGCGAAACTCTGGATGTAAATCGGGATTTTCCAGAACTTCATTCATAAAGTTAGTTTCTTCAAATGCATCGTTTTTTGCAAAGTAATTGACGCTTCTGTTCATAAACATCACTTCTTGTTGTTTGTCCTCAGCCGGAAGGACAACATCTCTTGCAAAGTCTTGACAGAATTTTAAATATTTTTTTGTAATAAAATTTTCATCTTCAAAAAGAGAGACTCCTAAAAAATCTTCTAACCAATACCGAGCATCATAGCGATTAGAATCTACAGAAAGTATTTTATATCCTTCTTCCTTTTTACTGTTAAAAATAATGCACCCCTTGTCTAATTTGTTGAGGTTAATACCTTGTTGCAGAATCAAATCTAATTGATTTTCCTTTTCTTTAAAGAGAAGAAAATCTTGTTTTAATTCTGATTTAAAAATACCGATGCCGTTTACTTTTTCATTGTCTAATTGCATATTTTCCAAAAAAGTAATATACACTTCACCACTCTTTATGTGTGGATGTTCTGATTGGTTAAACAAATGGGATACAATATTTTTACTTGCTTCATGGATATTTTCAGGATTTTCAAAAATGGCATTTGCAATTTTATATAATTCGTTAAATTCCAAATCTACTTCATGCGTAAATTGGTAATAGCTTTCTTCCTTATCTCTAAAGGGCTTAAAGAAATACTCTCTTAGCAAAGGTGCTAATTCGTCATCTAATTTATAGGGCTCTTGCGAAAGTATTTTAGGTTCATTTCTGCTTTTGTTTCCTACTTTATGAATAGACAAAGAAGCAATATGGGTGTTATATAGATTGATCATTATTTTTAGTTAAGAATTTTGGGGTGTTTTTAGTAATTAGAGATAAAGATTTTTTTAATAAAGAAGTGCAATTTAATTCCAGTTTTCATCGAAATCTAAATTTTCATAATCTTCCGGATCAAAATCTAGGTCGTCTATAGCATCTTCATCATTCATGTTTTCGGCGATAAATTCTTTATCAGGTGCCTCATCGGGAATTTCACCGTGAGCAAACATTAAGTTAGGGTATAGGGTACCTTCTATAGGCTCAGCAATTTCGGCTAGCTCTACAAGAAAAGTCCACATACTTAGGAAATCATAAATGTAAATAAGTCTAGTTTGTTCTTCTGAAACTACTTCATCGATTGTTGTTTCACTCATAACTCTAACATCATCTTCCATACCGAAAAGAGAAATTTCTTCACCTTGCAACCAATCGGGATCACTGACATAAAAAGAAGCCATTTCTTGACCGCCAAAACCAAAAGACTGCGTAATGGCATTATGAAAATCTTCCATGGTTGCTGTTTGGTCTATTTCTAGATCTCTGAATACGTCTTCGTGGGCATCTAGGATTACTCTAAATCTATAAATCATAGGTGTTTTTTTTCAGGGTGTAAATATAGTTTTTTATTAAAAATAATGGGTATTATTTACTGAAACGATGCAAAGTAAATGTCATTGCGCCAAGTAAGAAAAATGCACCTACTTGATGTAAAACTCCTAACCAAAGCGGTACTGCCAATATTAAAGTAAACACGCCTAATGTGAATTGGGCAAAAACTAAAAAAAGTAACAAATTTATACCTCTTTTTTGAGAAACAGTTTTTGAAAGTGTTTTTGCTTTATAACCAATCCATAGTACCATTGCCACAACAACATAAGCCAAATACCGATGTACAAATTGGACACCACTTTTTCCTTCCACAAAATTTCTCCAAACAGGAGTTTGCTCTATCGTTACTGTTTCATGTATTAGTTTTCCGTCATTCATCAATGGCCAAGTGTTGTGAATCCATCCAGCATTTAATCCTGCAACAAAAGCTCCCCAAATAATTTGTATTAATAAAATTATATAGGCAAAACGAATTAAATTACGCATAGGTTTATGCATAATTTCTTGTTTTGGGTACATAAGATTCAGAGCCACCCAAAAGGTAAAAGCAAAAGTAATAAATGCAGTGGTAAGGTGCATTGCCAGCCTATAATGGCTTACATTGGGTTGGTCAATAAGTCCACTCTTTACCATATACCAACCCAAAAACCCCTGAAATCCACCTAAAATCAAAAGGATATAACAATTTTTTAAAGTTTCTTTGGAAAGTTTTTTCTTTATCAAAAAATAAAAAAAAGGAATTATAAAAACTACTCCAAGCAGTCTCCCTAATAAACGGTGCAACCATTCCCAAAAGTAAATTTCTTTATAATCTTCAAGGGTAAAATCGTTATGAATATTTATTTTTTGATATTCGGGATACTTTTTATAGTCCTCAAAAGCAGCTTCCCAGGCATTTTCATTTAAAGGTGGAATAACTTCTGTTATGATGTGCCAGTCGGTCATGGATAGTCCGGAGTCAGTAAGGCGTGTTATACCACCAACAATGACCATAATAAAAACGAGAAAACATCCTGTTAACAACCAAATAACCACTGACCTTTGATTTTTTTCCATATCGCGTTTTTTTGAAAGATTAGAGATTAACTTTTAGTCCCAATTCTTTCCCTTTTTTAAACATCAATTCTTTAGCGGCATCATAATCATTTGGAATTTCACCTTCTAAAATAGCTTCTTTAATAGTTTCTTTCAAGATGCCTACTTCACGAGAAGGTTTTAATCCAAAAATTTCCATAATTTCCTCGCCACTTATTGGCGGTTGAAAATTGCGTATGTGGTCGCGTTCTTCTACTTCCACGATTTTTTTTCTTACTATTTGAAAATTTTGGTGGTATTTTTTAAATTTTTTTGTGTTTTTTGTGGTGATATCTGCTTCGCAAAGGGTCATCAAACTTTCAATTTCCTCGCCTGCATCAAATACTAATCTTCGCACCGCACTATCAGAAACTTCATTAGAAATGGCTATAGGTCTTGAGCTCATATATACTAATTTCTGAACAAACTTCATCTTTTCATTTAACGGTAATCGCAGGCGTTTGAATAGTTTAAACACCATTTTTGAGCCGACCAATTCGTGCCCATGAAATGTCCAACCCACTTTTTCATCAAAGCGTTTTGTAGGTGCTTTTCCAATGTCGTGTAACAATGCCGCCCAACGCAACCACAAATCGTCTGTGGCTAAAGCAATGTTGTCTAAAACCTCTAGGGTATGCCAAAAATTGTCTTTGTGGCGTTGCCCATCAATTTCATCAATACCTTCAAGAGCAATAAGTTCAGGAAGGATGTAGGGAAGCAAACCGGTTTGATGCAATAATTGAAAGCCTACAGAGGGTTTCTTGCTAAGGAGTATTTTATTTAATTCATCAACAACTCGCTCGTTAGAAATAATTTTGATACGATTGCTATTACGAATGATAGCATCAAGTGATTTTTTTTCAATAAAAAAAAGGAGTTGACAGGCAAACCGAATGGCTCTAAGCATACGTAATGGATCGTCTGAATAAGTGATATTTGGGTCTAAAGGAGTGCGAATAATTTTATTTTCTAAATCCTGAAGCCCGTCAAATGGATCTAATAAATCTCCAAAATTTTCTTTGTTTAGGCTTAAAGCTAATGCGTTTATTGTGAAATCTCTTCGGTTTTGGTCATCTTCCATTGTGCCGTCTTCCACGGCGGGATTTCGGCTATCCTGAGCATAAGATTCTTTTCGTGCTCCCACAAACTCCACTTCCCACTCTTTAGTTTTAAGCATAGCGGTGCCGTAGTTTTTAAAAACGGTAACTTTCGGCTGTTTTGGAAGTAGTCTAGAAACTTCATAAGCTAGTGCTATGCCACTTCCTATGGCTACAACATCAATGTCTTTTGGGGAGCCTCTTTTTAATAAAAAATCACGAACAAATCCACCAATGACATAGCATTTTAAATGGAGGTTTTCAGCAGCATCAGATAGAATGTCAAAAATTGGATTTTGAAGTGCTTCTTTATAGTTTTTTGCTTTAGGCATGGATTTTACATTCGGATAACGTGCACTTGGCCATCCTTTTTTATTTGAATTATAGACGATGGTTTTGCTTGTGATTTTTCGTTTTGCAAATTTACAACATAGTCAACGCCTGCCAAAATATCCACACTTATTTCTTTAAAGTTTCTTGGGGTTATTTCGCCACTTTTATTAGCAGAGGTAGAAACTATTGGTCGGCGAAAATGCTTCACAAGTAGGTGTGCAAATCCTTTGGAAACTATTCTAATTCCTAAAGTATCATCTGAACTTATTAAATTTTCAGCAACTCCTGCGGGTTGGTCATAAATAATAGTGGTGGGCTTGTCAGCATATTCAATAATATCGTAGGCAGCTTCCGGCACAGTATCTATGTGTTTTTCTAGCATTCTTATGTCAGAAACCAAACAAATCATCGCTTTGGTTTCTTCCCGGTTTTTGAGTTTGTATATTTTTGAAACAGCCGTAGCATTCGTTGCGTCACAACCTATACCCCAAACAGAATCTGTTGGATACAGAATAATACCTCCGTTTTTAAGGGTTTCTATAGTTTTATAAATTTCATCTTTGTTAATATCCATTTTTGTGGGTTTATTGTTTTTAAAAATAAAGGATAAAGATTGGTGGATGCTTTTTGGGATTCCTTGCTTTATTTTTGGTAAAAATAGCGGAATTATTTGAAGTCTAAAATCGGTTTGGTTACTTTTGTGAACTTATCATCCAGAATAAAAATAATGAATATAAAAGTTAATCCAAAATATGCATCTCAACAAGCTGAAATCACCAATATATTTTTGAATTTCAAAAACAATGGGACACTTTTAGGTAAAGGAGATAGAAATCAGATAAAGTTTTTTTCTTGGAATGAGAAAATCTTAAATGTAAAAGCATTTAAAATTCCTAATCTTATCAATACCTTAGCCTATAAATATTTCAGAAAATCTAAAGCAAAACGTTCTTTTGAAAATGCAAATTACCTTTTAAGCCATGGCATTGGCACACCGGAACCTGTTGCTTTTGCTGAAAATTTTTCTCTTTTGGGTTTGAAAGATAGTTATTATGCCAGTGTGCATCTTGAGTGCGATTTGACATTTAGAGAGTTAATTTCCATTCCAAACTATCCGGATAAAGAAACTATTTTAAAAGAATTTACACGATTTACTTATAAGCTTCATGAAAATGGAATTCTTTTTAAAGACCATTCTCCCGGAAATACCTTAATTAAAAATAAAAAAGGAGTTTATCAGTTTTATTTGGTTGATTTAAATAGAATGGACTTTAAATCGCTTTCAATAAAAGAGCGCATTACTAATTTTTCACACCTAACTCCAAAGCGTGAAATGGTAAAAACCATGAGTGAGGAATATGCAAAGCTTATTGGTTTAGATTTTGAAATGGTTTATAAATTAATGTGGAATGCAACTACGGCATTTCAAAACCAATATTACCGAAAAAAGAAAATAAAAGAAACCCTACTTTTTTGGAAATAAAATTATGGGGTATTCAGTTTTTTTAAAATTTTATATCTAAAATAAATTCCATATGCATTGAGATAGGATATTTTCAAGCCTATTTTTCCATCTAAAATACCAAGCCTTAAAATATAATGATTGATAAAACGATATGCATATTTTAAAAGCATTAATGGAAAGGACATTTTTTTATTCTTTTCAAAGTTATGCCTTGCTATCAAATTTGCGTAATGTTCCATTTTTGATTTGTAATGTGTATAATTTTTAAAACTATAGTGTAAAATTTTATTTTGTAAAGTACCTATTTTACCTTCAACTATTAAATTTTCATGCACTGGGATAGAGGCATCATAAAGGCATTTTGTTTTTCTAAATAATCGTATAGATTTTGCAGTTTGAAAGCCGCTGAAATTAATTTTTTTATTTCCGAAGTAATATTGAAATTTCCCCCAAAAAGCTACTTTATCGGTATTCGTTAATAGGTTAAGAATTTCTTCCTTTCCATTTTGTGTAATTCGCTCGTCGGCATCCATAAAAAGCACCCAATCATTAGATGCTTTAGATAATGCAAAGTTTTTTTGTGAAGGAAAATTCAGAAATTCTTTTTGGTATTTTTGAATATTGGGGTAGGACGATAATTTTTCAAAAGTCTTGTCTGTACTATAGGAATCTACAAAAATAATTTCCTCTACAAAATCCAAATTTTTAATCAATGCATCTATATGTTCTTCCTCGTTTAGGGTTATAATAACTGCTGATATTTTTACTTTGGGGGTAGTAAGTACTTTTGTTGGATATTGAATAGCTGTACGGTAACTTTTCCAAGTAAAAAAGCCGTTTTTTCGTCTTATTTTAAATTTTCTCACTAGATTTCTAGGTTTTTTCTTTAAATAAGATTTGTCTTTATGTAAAAATTCAATACAAGCATTTATAACCCTTTCACTAGATTTTCCGTCGGTAAAGGCATGAGAAAATTGAGCAAATTTTTTAATTTCATTAATTAGATGTTTCGGCCTGCTTTTCGCTTTTTCAAATGCAGGTTCTATTTCATTTACTGACGAAATATTTATTAAATAAGGTCCCGGCATGTTATTTTTAAAAGTAACTACTGGTTTTTCTTGAAGTAAAAATTCAATGATTGCAGAGGAGGTATCTGCAAAGAGAAAATCTGCTTTTTTAAATAATGGGACTAAATCTGTGGTGTTATAATAAGTAATATTTTTATTTTGGATCTTTTTTATTTTTTGCTTTATGTTTTCTGGAAGTTTTGGATGAAGAACAACCATGAATTTCCACTTATTTAACTCGGAAAGTCTTACTATTTCTAGTAATACCGCATCATTTAAAGCCAAACTATATTGTTTAGTAAATGTTGATGCAATTAAAACGGTTGGAATTTCAGAAACTGATTTTTCTTTTAAAGGATATAGGGCATCTACTTTTGACCATCCGGTTTCTATTACCTCAAAGGTTTTATATTTTGCTTTTAATGTATTAAAAATTTCTGTAGAAGAGGATCCTTGTGTACAGTATAAGTCAAAAAAGCCACGAATTTTAAATTGGTCCAACCCTTTTCGTTTGTTTGCCGGAAAACCGTGAAATATCTGTACTTTTAATCCGGATATAAAATCTGGAACCATGTCTGTTATGGTTAATACAATATGTGGTCTATATGCTACAACTTCTTTTATTGAGTTAAATGCATTACTTTCATGTGAAATGGAAGCTGCACCTTCGGCCAGATCGCTATACCACCAAACGCTATAACCTCGTTTTAGGATTTCTGTTTCCAAAGGTTTACCAATGGGTATGGCATAACTATGGGATATGTAAATTAAAAATTTGTAGGTCATCAATTTAAGAAAACTAAAAATTGTTATAATGTATTGTGCAATAAATTTTAATTTAAATGCCTGATAAATAGCATTTAATCAATAAATTTTTCTATTTTATATAGCAACACCATATTCTCTTAAAGCATCATTTAAGGATGTTTTTTTATCTGTACTTGCTTTTCGTTTACCAATAATTAATGCACAAGGCACTTGATATTCGCCGGCAGGAAATTGTTTTGTATAACTTCCAGGAATTACCACAGATCGGGCAGGAATGTATCCTTTAATTTCTTTAGGCTTATTACCGGTTACATCCATGATTTTAGTGGAAGCAGTAAGCACTACATTTGCGCCTAATACAGCCTCTGTTTCTACTCTTATTCCTTCTACAACAATACATCGAGAACCTATAAAAGCATTATCTTCAATAATAACCGGAGCTGCTTGCAAAGGTTCTAACACGCCACCAATACCCACACCACCACTTAAATGAACATTTTTACCTATTTGTGCGCAACTTCCTACTGTTGCCCATGTATCTACCATAGTTCCTTCATCCACATAAGCACCTATATTTACATAACTGGGCATCAAGATTACTCCTGAAGAAATATAAGCCCCATATCGTGCCACAGCATGAGGTACAACCCGAACTCCTTTTACTTTATAGCCTGTTTTTAAAGGTATTTTATCATGATATTCAAAAATACCTACTTCAAAAGTTTCCATTTTTTGGATTGGAAAATAAAGTACCACTGCTTTTTTAATCCATTCATTTACTTGCCAGCTACCATTATTAGGTTCAGCAACTCGCAGTTTTCCATTATCTAACAAATGTATTACAGATCGAATAGCCTCAATGGTTTCAGTAATTGAAAGTAGGGATCTATCTTCCCATGCTTTTTCAATAATAGGTTTTAAAGTTTGCATCTTGGTAAATTTTTTGGTGTAAAGATAATGGCTTTTTAATAAAATGTAGACCAATACAAGGAGAAGTATTATCTTTGCAACTTAGAATGACTATGGCACGAATAGTAGCAATCGATTTTGGAACAAAACGCACAGGTATAGCTGTAACCGATGAATTACAACTAATAGCCTCAGGGTTAACCACTGTTGAAACTAAAAACCTTATTCCTTTTTTGAAGGAGTATTTGAAAAAAGAAAAAGTAGCATGTATTCTCGTTGGTGAACCAAAACAAATGAATAATACACCTTCAGAAAGTGAATTTTTTATTGCAAAGTTTTTAGAAAAACTGGATAAAGAAATTCCCGGGTTATCTATTAAAAGAGTAGATGAGCGGTTTACATCAAAAATGGCTTTTCAGACCATGATTGACAGTGGATTAAGCAAAAAACAAAGGAAGAATAAAGCACTTATTGATGAAATAAGCGCAACCATTATCCTTCAAGATTACCTTTATACTGATAAAGAAAACAGAAAATAGTAGAGAATCTAAATAACTAAATAATTCAATAACAAATACTTATGATTCTACCCATTGTAGCCTACGGCGATGTAGTACTTCGTAAAAAAGGATCTAACATTTCAGCAGAGTATCCAAACCTTAATGTCCTTATTAAAAACATGTACGAAACCATGTACAGTGCTCATGGGGTTGGTCTAGCAGCGCCTCAGATAGGTTTGGCAATTCGGCTTTTTATTGTAGATACAGAGCCTTTTTCTACTGATGAAGATTTGGATGATCAAGAAAGGGAATATCTTTCTAACTTTAAACAAACCTTTATCAACCCAACCATTCTGAACGAAGAAGGTGATGAATGGGCATTTAATGAAGGCTGCCTTAGTATTCCGGATATTAGAGAAGATGTTTTTCGGCAACCAAAAATTAAACTAGAGTATTTTGATGAAAATTTTGAAAAACATATAGAAGAATTCGACGGTCTCGTAGCAAGAGTCATTCAACACGAATATGATCATATTGAGGGAATTCTTTTTACTGATAGGCTTTCACCCCTAAAAAAGCGTATTATTAAAGGAAAATTAATGAATATATCCAAAGGTAAAATTGAGGTAGATTACCGAATGAAATTTCCGAACCTCAGTAAAAAAAGATAAGCATATATTTCCCTGCAAATAGCACCTAAAAATTAATACAATCTATTATATTTGCAAGCGTTTTTATATTAAAATAGTAATTACAAGTTAACTATTAAGCATAAGATTAAGATATATGAGTTTAGAAAAATTATTATCCATTACAGGAAAACCGGGTCTTTATGAATTAAAAACCCAAACCAGAGCTGGTTTCTTAGCTGAGTCCCTTCTAGATGGGAAAAAAATAGCAGTAAGCGCACAACAAAATGTGAGTTTGCTTTCGGAAATTGCTGTTTATACTTTAAAGGAAGAATTACCATTACGAGAGGTATTGCAAAAAATTAAAGAAAAAGAAAATGGCGAAAAAACAATAAGCCATAAAGAATCTAAAGAAAAATTAGAAGAATATTTTTTCGGCATATTACCTGATTACGATGAAGATAGAGTGTATGTTAGTGATATAAAAAAAATCATACAATGGTATAACCTTCTTCAAGAAAAAGGTAAAATGGATTTTTCAAAACCAGCAGAAACCGAATCGGGTGAGTTGGTTAAAACGGAAGAGTCTCCAGTAAAAGCTATTCCTAAAAAAGCTGCCCCAAAAAATATGGCACCAAAAGTTTCCTCATCTAAAAAAGGAGGTTCTGGCAAAAACACTTCTGCCAGAAAAACGTAATAAAATAAATCTTCTATAAAAACACTATTCATTTTATAATAGTGTTTTTTTTTAAATGCTTAGGCATTATTTTTTCCTTTAAAATCTATTTTGGAAGTGCTATTTCGTAAGTTTGTGTATAACAAAATATAGGCACGTATGAATTCCAGAAAAGTCCAGTTAGCTTCATTTGACAGATTATTAACCATAATGGATGAGTTGCGGCAACAATGTCCTTGGGATAAAAAACAAACCATACAAACACTTAGGCATCTCACCATAGAAGAAACCTATGAGTTAGGCGATGCTATTTTAGAAAATAACTTAAATGAAGTTAAAAAAGAACTAGGAGATTTGTTACTTCATATTATTTTTTATGCCAAAATAGGCAGTGAAACGAAAGATTTTGATATTGCAGATGTGATTAATGGTATTTGCGAAAAATTAATAGACCGACATCCACACATTTATAGTGATGTGGTTGTTGAAAATGAAGAAGATGTAAAGCGAAACTGGGAAAATTTAAAACTTAAAGAAGGTAATAAAAGTGTTTTAGAAGGAGTTCCAAAATCGCTTCCTGCTATGGTGAAAGCAAATCGAATACAAGATAAAGTGGCAGGTGTAGGTTTTGATTGGGAAGAGCCGTATCAGGTTTTTGATAAACTGAAAGAAGAGCTTGATGAGCTGCAGCAAGAAGTAAATGCAAACGACCACGATAAGATAGAAGCTGAATTTGGTGATGTTTTGTTCTCGATGATAAACTATGCGCGTTTTTTAAAAATTGATCCGGAGAGTGCCTTGGAGCGTACTAATAAAAAATTTATAAAACGTTTTCAATACCTTGAGGAAAAAGCCAAAGCTATGAATAAACCTCTTTTAGATATGTCTTTAGCTGAAATGGATGTGTTTTGGGAAGAAGCAAAATCTGTAGCAATTAACACAAAAGGGGAAGCGTTTTAATTATCTAGTAAATTGCACCAATCTATTTTCTATAGTTACCCTTTTAAAGCCTATATTTTTTTGAATCCATTGCAGCGTTTTTTCTGTATAAAAAATGACATGTGTGGGATCATTTTTATAGTACCAAGTCGCAAAATCTTTTGTTTCAGAAAAAATATCGGTCATACAATAAAGTTTTCCATTAGGGTTTAAAAGACCTTTTAAAAGTTGAAATTCATTAAACGGATGATGAAAATGCTCTATCACTTCGCAGCAAACAATAAAATCGTAAGTTATCTTTAAAACAGAAATATCCGGGATAAAAAAAGGGTCGTAAAGATTAAGATGGTATCCTTTTTCTGATAAAACTTTTGTTATTACTGGTCCTGTGCCTGCTCCAAAATCTAATCCTGAGGTATCTTTTGATGGGAAATCTTTTTGCACTGCATTTGTAATAGGGGAAACAAATTTTTGATAGCGTAAGTCGTTCACATCGTTTTTATGCTTTTGATATCTAGTTTTTTCTTCTTCAACGCTCAGAAAGGAATCTTTGTTTCTTACGATAGCATCACATGTATTACATGTAAAGAATGAAGTACCTTTTTCAGAAAAAAACACCTTATCTATATTGGAAGAGCAAAGCAAACAGTTCATTATTATTTCCTTAAAATCGGAATGATTTTTCCCATTTGTGAAGTTTGAAAAGCTACATAACCTCTTTTAATTTTCCCAATTTTGCTTTCCAAAGTTCTAAATCATCTTTTAATCTTTGAATGTTTTTGTGCACTTCTCTTACTAACGGATTTTTATCATTTACATGTTGAAAAAAGCCTAGATTGTTTTCTAATTGATTAATTTCAGCTTTTACTTCTTCTATTTTTTTAGAAATAAAGAAGTGTTCATTTTGCATTTTTCGCTCATCCTCTTTTGAAGAAATTGCAACTAATTTATTATCGTATTTAAGAAGTTCCACCTCTTTTTTAGAAATGTCTAATTTTTTGAAAAGGGCATCAATAATTTTATTGAATTTTCCGTCAATATTTTTTTTGTTATATGGTATTTTGCCTATTTCTTTCCAAGCAGCTATTGTAGACTTAATGGTTTCTAAATCTTTTTTAGTATCACCAGAAAGTAAAAAGGTTTCTAACTCCTCCATTAATGCAGTTTTCTTTTCAAAAGCCTCCACTTCCTCTTTATTGGCTACCTTACGTTCTGCGTTCACTTTATCGAAGTAATGGTTGCAAGCTGCTTTAAATTTTTTCCATACTTTATCACTATCTTTTCTTGGAACATGGCCAATTGTTTTCCACTCGTTTTGGATTTTTTTCATCAAAGGTGTTACCACATCAAAATCTTCATTGTCTTTGTTTTCTTCTGCAATTTTGATGAGCTCCTGTTTTTTGGCAAGATTTGCAAACTGATCCTTTTTTTGATTTTTATAGAATCTGTTTTTCTTTTTGTTAAATGAGTTTACTGCATCTTTAAAAGAATTCCAGCTTTCTTCGTTATTTTTAGAAGGTACTTTGCCCAAGTTGAAAAATTGGTTTCTAAGGGTTTCTAGGGTTTTAATACTTTGTTGCCATGCTTGATGACTTTCTTTAGTGGTATCAGCAAGGGTTTTTATTTGCGCTATTACTTCATTTTTTTTCTCAAGATTTTTTTCAAAATCTTTTTCTAGTTCTTTTTGAAGCAATGCTCTTTTGTCGTGAATAATTTTTGTGGCGGCGCTAAACCTATCCCAAACTTCATCACGGTATTCTTTGGCTACAGGTCCGGTGTCTTCTTTCCACATTTTGTGAAGCATTTGAAGCTCTCTAAAAACTTTATTTAAGTTTTCATCTTTGGTGAGTTCTTCTGCACGATTAATTATTTTGAGTTTTTGTTCTAAATTATGCTTAAAATCTAGATCTCTGAATTCACGATTAAGGTGTAAAAAATCATAAAAATTTTCCACATGGTGGTGATAGGTATTCCAAACGGTGTTGTAGCCGTCTCTAGGAATAGGGCCGGCTTCTCTCCATCGTATTTGTATGTCTTTAAATAATTTATAGGTGGTATTTATGTTTTCTTCTACATCAATAAGTCCTTTTAGCTCCTCAATCAATTCAAGGCGTTTTTTAAGGTTTGCTTGTAAATCGTTTTTTAACTTTTTATAGTGGTTGTTTCGTTTTTCTTTGTATTCAAAATAGGCGGAATTAAAGTTTTGTTTAATGGGTGTTGTGTATTGAAAATCAATAATATTACCCCCTTGTGCTAAAAATTCTTCTTTTTTTTCTGCAAGCTCTTCCTCAAACCGGCTATTAAATTCATTTTTTAATTCTTCCACTTCGTTCTTAATCTCCGGAATGGGTTTTGACTTTATTAATTCTTGCAAAGCAGCAACTAATTGTGCTTTACTCATTGCACTATATTCTTTTTTAGAAGTTATAGAATCGTTATTTTCTTCTTCCTCTATTTCTTCATCATCTGAAGAAGTTACTTCAACTTCGTCATCTTCCGCTTCTAATTCTGGTTTTTTTTCAGAGTCACTCTCTGTCATTTCTTTTTCAGAATTTTTAATATCTAGGGTATCCGTAGTGCTTACTAATTCAATTTCTGAAATAAAGTCTTCAATTATCGGTTTTTTTGTTTTCTTTTTGTTAGCGACTTCTGAGGAAATTTCTTCAACGACTTTTTCTTGGGTTTCCAAATCTTTTTTAGTATCTGGTTCAGAAAAAGTGTTGTTTATTTCAAAAGTATCTTCTGAGGGAACTATTTCTTCCGTCGTTTCTTTTGAATTTTTAAGTATTTCTTCGTTTTCCGATAATTTTTCTAGGTCAGACATTTGTTTCAATGTTTAGGTTCTTATTTTGTTGTGGGTGGAAAGATAGTAACTACAGATGGAATTGCAAAGTTTCTAGGTTGTTTTGATGTTTTTTAAGAAATTAATTCCAAATTTTCCAGGATTTTTTTGCCTGATATTCCAGCATTGCCTCTCCATTTACAATTTTTGCGCCTCTATCTTTTCCCATTTTTAGAAAAATAGTGAGTTGTGGATTGTAAATTAAATCAAATAAGAGGTGCTCATGCCCAATTCCGCCATAGGGTATTTTAGGGAATGCATTTATATTAGGGCTAGTGCCAAGTGGAGTACAGTTAATGATAAGTTTGTGGTTTGCAATAATTTCATTAGTAAGGTTTTCATATGCCAACTCATTTTCCTCCGGATTTCTAGAGACAAATTGATAATGAATATTTAAATTATCTAAAACATAGGCTACAGCTTTTGAGGCACCGCCGGTACCCAAAATCAATGCTGATTTTATTTGTTTTGAAAGGTGTTCTGCCAGTGAAGTTGCAAAACCAAAATGGTCTGTATTATATCCAACTAGAAGACCATTTTTATTGATTTTAATGGTGTTAACAGCACCTATTTTTTTTGCTTCTTTATCTATTTTATCAAGGTATGGCAATATTTGTTGTTTGTATGGGATAGTGACATTTAACCCTTTTAGAGAAGTATTTTTAGCAAGAATTTCAGGAAATTCAGATATAGATTCTATATCAAAAAGAGTATATGTGTGTGGAAGGTTTTTTTTGTTAAAAAAATCTTCAAAAAAAGCTTTTGAAAAGGAATATGAAATGTTTTTTCCTATTAAACCGTAGCTATTCATTATTATGTTTTACTAATTTTTAACTAATTTTTAATGTAAAAAACAAAAATAGGATTAATTAAATTATTTGGGAAGTATTGTTTGGTTTTTTTATATGATCGCCATACCATCCTAAAGCAAGTACAATAAAGATTCCAAGAAATATAAAAAATATGGCTAAATACGTTTCAGTATTAAAGAATTCTGGCATAAATCGGCTGTAATTAGTCATGATTTTATTTCCTTCTTTATCAATAAGGATATTTCCTAAACTATCTAAGGCATATATTTTTTCTTTCCAAGGCCAAACGACGCCTAATGAACCGGCAATAAAGCCAATTATGGCAGCATAAGTGGCATTTTTATAATGTTTTAATAAATAGCCTAAGAGGTGCGAAAGAGAAACTAATCCTGCTAAAGAACCTAGTGAAAAAGATGCTAAAACTTGTAGCAATCGAAGGCGTTCTTGGTTCGTGGTAAATGAAAAATCGAAAACAATAATTTCAGAAAAAGTATCAAAAAGGGCGTTTACTGAATCCACTAATAGTAATACATAATTTCCAAAAAGTATTAGTATAAAGGATCCCGAAAGTCCTGGTAAAGTCATTCCTGAAACACCTACAATACCACAAAAAAAGACGAATATAAGGTTGTCATTTTCTGTTGCCGGTTCTAAAAAACTAATGGCTAAACCGGCAATAATGCCACAAATTAGTATAACAATATTTCTTCTAGACCACTCATGAAAGTCTTTGCCTATGTAGTAAATAGAACCTATTATCATCCCAAAAAAGGAACTCCAAACAAAGAGTTCGTAATGCAAAATCAAATAATCTAGTAGTTTAGAAATACTAAAATAACTAATAAGCATTCCTAAAATGAGAAGACTTAAAAAACGACCGTTTATATATTGGTAAAAGCTAGTAAACCTTCCATTTATCAAAAGTTTAAATGCTTTTCTATTGACTTTTTGGAGCGAGTAGATAAATTCTTCATAAAAACCAGCGACAAAAGCAACAACACCTCCAGACACACCAGGCACCTTATTAGCAGCACCCATAGCTAATCCTTTAAGGACAAGCCAAATTTTGTCAGAAAAGGTACGAGTTTGGGTCATGCGGTTTTCACTTTTTTGGATGCAATATACTCGAGTATAAAAATACTTAAAAACCCAATGACAGTGAATAGTATAGCGTTTAAAATTTGAGGGTCTCCTATAAAGTTTGATGGTAAAATACTTTTTTCTAATAAAGCTACCTGTTCTCCATGACTATTGGTTCTCCAGGATATTATTTCTTTCCAAGGCCAAATTTTATTTAATGCACCTATCATAAATCCAGTTAATAATGCCAAAGTCGTATTTTTATAATGCTTGAAAAGCCAGTTTAATACTTTTGTAAATAATTTTATTCCAAGTATTGCACCTAATGCAAAACTTAAAAGTTTTAAAACCGAAGTAGTAAACAATGGCAAATCTAGGGTAGTAATAGAAATACTAAATTGATTTAAAGTACCAATTATTACTTCGTAAGAGCCTAAAAGTAATAATATAAAGGAACCGGAAATCCCGGGTAATATCATGGCTATAATGGCAATAAAACCGGACATGAAAAGATACCAATTGCTTTCAGGCGAGGCAACGGGTTGGGCTAAAGTGATGTAATAAGATAGTATCGTGGCAAATAAAACAGCAAGTACAATTTTATAGTTCCAAGTTTTTATTTGTTTTCCAACATAATGAATACTTGCAATAATCAATCCGAAGAAAAAGGACCAAACGATAATGGGTTCATTAATTAATAGCCACCCAATTAATTTAGCTAAGGAAAGAATGCTTATTAAAATACCAGTAAAAAGGGTGAGTAAAAAGGAAAGGTTATAGTGTTTCCAAGCGGCTTTTAATCCTTCATTTTTCCAAATTTTAAAAAAAGCAAGACTTAATTGATCAATGGTTTCAATTAATTCTTCATAGATGCCTGAAATGAAAGCGATAGTTCCTCCAGATACTCCGGGAACAACATCTGCAGCACCCATTGCGATACCTTTTAAAAATAATAAAAGAGATTGTTTGGTATTTCTTTCTTTCATAAAGTGCGTTTATTAACGCCCAAAAGTAAAGAAATTTATTGGGATGCTTTTTGAAATTTTCTAATAATATTTTGTACTATATCTAATTGGTAAACGGAGGGAAATAAAAGTTCAAGAATCATATTATATTCTATGTCTAGTTTGAGTCCGTTTTCTAAATGAAACCTGCCTTTGTCAAATTTGTTTAAGTTGAAATAAAGACCCGATAATCGGTATTCAATTTCTACATTTTCAGGATAAAATTCTGCGGCATCTTGCAAGCTTTTGATGGCGGCATCAAATTCACCTAATTGAACAAGAATATCTGTTCTTGAAAGCCAGGTTTGCAGTTCATAATTTCCTAATTCAATGGCTCTACGATAGCCTTCTTCTGCTTCTTCAAAAAGATTTAGTCGGTTATTTATATTTCCAAAACGTTTCCAATATTGAACATTTTCGCAATCAATATTAATGGCTTTTGCAATAAAATAGAGTGCTTTTTGAAAATATTGTTTTTTGATATAAAAATCAGTAATAGCAATCCACCCTTTGTCTAATAGGGCATCATCTTTAACGCATTTTTGATAAAACTGAAGAGCTAATTCGTCATTTCCTAATCGTTCATGGCACTTGCCAATACGCAATAGAGCGAAGGAAGTAGGGTCTTCTAAATTTAGTGTAATGGAATAATTTTCAATTGCTTCATTATATTTTTTTAATCGCTCCAGCACTTTCCCTTTTTCAAGATAAGCACCTACAAAAGTGTCGTCAGAGATAATAGCAAAATCAAAAGCTGCTAATGCCTTTTCGTATTTTTTTAAAATGTAGTATTGTTTACCAACTTGATGCCACGCTACTTCACAATAGGGATTTGCGTTTAGGTAATCATTTAAATAATCAATAGCTTCTTGATTTTGGCCTAAAAATTCAAATGCAAAAATAATATTATAGAGAGAAGAATAATCTTCATTGTCAATTTCAACACATTCCATAAAATAATACTTCGCATTTTCATAATCTTCTAGAAATAAATATTCCATACCGATTAAATTCAGTACATCTGCTTCGTCTTCTGTTATTTCTAGGGCTTTTTCAAGGAGCTCAATGGCTTTTTTATGGTTATCTCTTCTGGAGAAGATATTTGCTTTTTGAATGAAAATTTCTTCATTTGAACTTTCAATTCTGTACAATTCATCTAGCAAAGCATCTGCAATATCGAGTTTGTTTTCAAAAATAAACATCTCCACCTGAAACAATTTTAAATTGATAGAGGTAGGATGCTGCTCCAAACCAAGTTTTGTTGCCTTTTTAGCAAGGGCAACTTTGCCATTTTCCAGGTAATAATTAATAATGTCCTCGAATTCTTCGGCGTCGAAGAAAAGAACAATGTTCGTTTTTAACATGGATTCAAAACGGGAAAGGGAGAAATTTTTATCTTCGTTATGGCTTAATTGCATAGACGTTAGTTTATGGGATTTCTTCGTATTTTAAATGTACTAATGTAATTTACTACTCAAAGTTTGTACCCATTTTCTTGTTAACAAAGTAATCAACATCAAAACCTTTTTAAAAAACTGATAATCAATATATTATAAGTTATTTTTTGTTTTCAATAGCACATAAAACATCTAGAAGGATTTTACATCCTACTATAATCTCTTCTTTTGTGATGGTTAAAGGTGGAGTTATTCGTACTGCCTTGCCTTCAAAAAGCAGCCAAAAAAGGATGAGACCTCGCTCTTTACATTGCAAGATGACTTGGTTAGCTGTTTCTTCATCTTTTAAAATTAGAGCCAACATAAGGCCAATACCTCTAATTTCTATTATAAGTTTGTGGCGCAAAAGGCTTCTAAATAATTTTTCTTTTTCAAAAGTTTCTGCCATTAAGTCAGATGCAATAAGTTCTTTTAGGGTAGCTAATGCTGCGGCAGCAATTACAGGATGGCCTCCGAAAGTGGTGATATGCCCAAGTTTTGGATGGTTTTGTAAAAGTTTCATGTTTTCATAAGAAGAGGAAAAGGCTCCAATTGGCATGCCGCCACCCATGCCTTTACCCATAACCAATATATCTGGAATACAATTAAATTGTTCAAAACCAAAAAGAGTTCCTGTACGTCCAAATCCGGGTTGTATTTCATCTAGGATAAGCATGGTTCCGGTGGTGTTGCAACGATTTCTTACTTTTTTTAAGAAGTCATTTTTGGGTAGAATAAACCCTGCACCGCCTTGAATGGTTTCTAAAACGATACCGGCTGTTTTTGTGGTTATTTTTTCTAAATCTGCTTCGTTATTAAAGGTGATGAATGCAACGTCTGGCATTAAAGGTCGAAAGGCACTTTTGCGTTCTTCAAAACCCATTATGCTTAATGCACCCAATGTATTTCCATGATAGGCGTTATATGCACTTATTATTTGTGATCTTCCAGTAATGCGTTTGGCTAGTTTTATAGCACCTTCAATACCTTCTGTTCCGCTGTTCGTAAGATATGTAGTGCTTAAGGATTCGGGCAGGTGTTTTGCTAACAGTTTGGTCAATTTAACTGCGGTGTCTTGTATATATTCACCATACACCATTACGTGCATATAAGTTTCAATTTGTTTTTTAGTAGCTTCAACAATTTTTGGGTGACAGTGTCCTAAAGTACAAGCAGAAACTCCTGCTACAAAATCTAAATGGGCTTTTCCTTTTTTATCAAAAATATATGAACCTTTAGCATGCGAAACCTCCATCGCTAATGGATGTGGTGTGGTTTGGGCTTGATAGGTGTAAAAGTCTTTTTTGTTAGACACTTTTAAAAAGTAAAGATTTAATGTGTGATGCGGGTATTTAACCCTTTTATTCTATTTTTTCTATTTTATTTTTTTGATTAGCTTCTTTTTTATCTTTTTCCGTATTGTCTTCATCTTCCTTGCTTAAAGGTTTAAAATCTTTTGGGTCGTTTTGTAGGTTTTTTGGTAAAAGTTGTGATGCTTCGGGTATGATTAAATCTTTTGCCGGAATTTCTTTAAAAAATTCTTCTTCTAAATCGGGTAGTGGGATACCTGTAATTTTTGGTAAAATAGGTATAGGTTTTCCTTTAAATAGGTCTTGTTTGGATAATAAGCGCTCTTCACCACGCCATTCAAACCCACGTAATATTCGGGCATTTTCAGGGAATTGTGATTCGGGATATAATTTACCATCCACAGTTCTTAAAAATCGTATGGTTTGAATTTCCTCTTCTTCTAAAGTTATTTGTATGGCACTGGATTGTGTATGGTTTATTCCTACTAATTCGTCCTTATCATTACGGGTGTAAAAAATTACTTCTGTATTTCTGTTAATGTGAATAGTGTCTAGTTCATTATCTGTAAACAATCCGATAAGTATTTCACCTTTTACCTGATTAAAACCTAAACTATCTTTTTGAATTAAAAAGGCATTTTTAAAAACTTTTAAGGAGTCTAATTTTTCTGTAACCTTGTTGGTTAATAGATGGATGGTATCTCCTGTCATTTGGCTTTCACCACTCCACAATATTGGGTGAGTTATCATTTTAGTGATTCCCATTTTTTCATTAACATAAATAGAATCGCTTTTTCCACTCATATCACTTTTATAGATTCGGGCATCGTAAAAACCTCTTAAAATTCGGTGATCTGGTTTTCCGGTAATGCGAAGGGTATCTGCGTGTACATAGATGGAATCATTATCTCTTACGGTAATTGCGACTGCTCTTTTGGTGATAAAAACAGAATCTTTTTCTCTATAAACTTCGGCGTAATGTCCTTTTACCAGGCTTTTATTAAGGGTGTCTAAAACTTTAATATTGTTTGTAGCAGAAGCAAAACTTGTTTTTCGATCAAAATAAAGACTGTCACCATAAACTGACCGTTGGTCATAATCGATTCTGGCATTTTTCATAAAATAGCCATAATCTTTTCTAGTGTCATAAAAACCACGTTCACAAAACACCGTACTTGTTTTACTAACAATAGTAGAAGGGCCATATAAATAGGCATTTCCGGTTTCTGTATAGAAATCTAGTTGGTTGGTGTTTATTACATATTCTGGATTTGTTACGACGACATTGGATAGAAATTGGTACTTTTTTGTTTCGGCATAATACCTTCCTATGCGGCTGGTTAAAACGCTAGCGGTGTCCACAACTTTTCCTCCGGTTCGGTAAAACCCTTGTTGCTTGATTCTGTCAAAATATAAAGTATCTGTGGTAAGTGTTGTATTCGGTTCTTTTAAAATTACATCGCCACTTACAAAGGCAAATTGGGTATTACCATTGTATTCAGCATATTTACTATTCAAGGTCATTGTGTCACCTTGTGTGATGCGCACATTGCCAAATGCTTTTACAAAATTATCTTTCATGTAAACATACGCTTGGTCACACCACATTTCTATACCTTCATGAACGATATACACTTGGGCGTTTGCTTCGCGAGTCCAAATGGCAGCATCCGGAAAATCGGGTCGAATTTCTAGATATCCTGATTGAATATCTACTTTTTGGGTTTTCTGGGCAAACATAAAAGAGAGGGGAGCGCATAGAAGAAATGCTAAAATTATTTTTTTTATGTTTTTGCTTTGTTGCAGCATGTGAAATTTTTAAATACCAAATTTTAAATAAACTAGCTACTATAAGCAAAAGTTTATCTATGAATTGTTTGTGTTCTGTCTGGTCCTACGGAAACTAATTTTATAGGAATTTCTAATTCTTTTTCTAAGAAATCAATATAGTTAATCAGTTCTTTTGGGAGGTTATTGGCATCTTTTAGTTTGGTGAGATCCTCTTTCCATCCAGGTAATTCTTTATAGATGGGCGATACATTTTCCGGCTCTATATTAAAGGGCAAATGGCGAATGGTTTCTCCTTTGTATTTATATGCTATACAAACTTTAAGGGTTTTAAAACCGCTTAATACATCGCCTTTTATCATCATTAATTGGGTAACTCCATTAACTTGTGTTGCATATTTTAATGCTACAAGGTCTAGCCAGCCACATCGTCTTGGTCTTCCGGTTACAGCACCAAATTCATTGCCCAATTTAGCCATTTGTTCTCCCGCTTTATCAAATAATTCTGTAGGGAATGGGCCACTACCTACTCTAGTGGTGTAGGCTTTAAAAATTCCATACACCTCTTTTATTTTATTAGGTGGGATTCCTAATCCGGTACAGGCTCCTGCTGCAGTAGTGTTTGAGGAAGTTACAAATGGATAGGTACCAAAATCAACATCTAAAAGAGAACCTTGAGCACCTTCGGCTAAGATAGATTTTCCTTCTTTTTGTGCTTGATATAAATAGTCTTCACTATCAATGAAACGCATGGTTTTTAAAACTTCTACAGCTTCAAAAAACTCTTTTTCCATTTCTTCTAAATTGTATTGAATGTCCACATTATAAAAACCAATTAGAGCTTCGTGTTTGTCTGCTAAAGCGCGGTATTTTTTTTGCCAATTTTCGAATTCTAAATCGCCTATACGGATGCCGTTTCTTCCGGTTTTATCCATGTATGTGGGACCTATTCCTTTTAAGGTAGAGCCTATTTTTGCTTTTCCTTTTGAGGTTTCGGAAGCTGCATCTAACAAGCGGTGTGTTGGAAGTATAATATGTGCTTTTCTTGAAATAAAGAGATTTTTTCTATAATCGAGTTTGAATTTATCTAAGCCTTCTAGCTCTTTTACAAAAACTACTGGATCAATAACAACGCCGTTTCCTATTAGGTTGATGGTGTTTTTGTGAAAAATTCCAGAGGGAATTGTTCTTAAAACATGTTTAATACCGTCAAATTCTAAAGTATGTCCGGCGTTTGGTCCGCCTTGAAATCGTGCTACTATATCGTATTTACTGGTAAGTACATCTACGATTTTCCCTTTTCCTTCATCTCCCCATTGTAATCCTAGTAGTAAGTCAACTGCCATTATATATAAAGTATTATTTGATTGTTTTTTTAATTCCGTAAAAGTATAAGGAATGGTTGGTTATTTCAATATTAAAAACTTCTTCAATCGTTTTTTTTATAGATTGAATTCGCGGGTCACAAAATTCAATTACTTCGCCCGTGTCTGTAAGTATTACGTGGTCGTGCTGCCTGTCAAAATATGATTTTTCATAGTGTGCTTGGTTTTGACCAAACTGATGTTTGCGTACAAGTCTGCATTCTAAAAGCAACTCTATCGTGTTATAAAGAGTGGCTCTACTTACACGATATTTTTTATTTTTCATTTTGATATAAAGGGATTCTATGTCAAAATGTTCGGTATTGTTATATATTTCTTGAAGAATAGCAAATCGTTCGGGAGTTTTACGATGCCCTTTTTCTTCTAAAAAAGCGGTGAACACGTTTTTTACGATTGCTTGATTGGTGTTAATATTCGATTTATTATCTGTCATTTTCGAGTTACAAATTTAATCATTTTTAAACTCTTGTTACCTTGTCAATACCATTAATTTTTTTGATTTTAGAAATTACTTCATTAAGGATGGTTTTGTTTTTCACAATAACTACAATCTTACCTGTAAATACTCCGTCATTGCTATCAAAACTTATTTTTTTTATATCAATGTTCATATTGTTTGAAATGACTTTAGTAACTGAATTTACTAATCCTAGATTATCGATGCCGGTTATAATTAATTCGGCTTTAAAATCCTGTTGTGAGGAGTCAATCCATTTGGCTTGAATAATTCGGTAGGTATAATTACTTTGTAATTGAAGTGCATTAGGACAAGTGTTTTTATGTACCTTGATGCCTTCGCTAACGGTAATAAATCCAAAGACATCATCTCCCGGAATAGGGTTGCAGCAATTGGCTAAAATATAATCTAATTTTTGTTCCTCTTTTCCAAAAACCAGTTGGTCATATTTTACAGTTATTTCCTCTTTGTGGATTTCTTCGGCAGAAGGAGACTTACGCATTCTGTTTTTGAAAAAACGGATAAACGTATTATTTCTTGATGCAACAAAATTTCGTAATTGCTGGTTTTCAATAATGCCCGACCCAATGCGATAAAATAAATCAAGACTGGTTTTAACTTTGAAAAACACCACTAATTGATTGATGGTTTTTTCGTCTAATGTGATTTTTAGTGATTTTAATTTTCGGGCTAAAATTTGTTTTCCTTCTTCTGCTATTTTCTTTTTTTCGTCTTTTAAAGATGATTTTATTTTTGATTTTGCTCTTGCAGTATTGGTATAATCTAGCCAATTGGCATTAGGTTTGGCATTTTCAGAGGTTATGATTTCCACTTGATCACCACTTTTTAATTCGGTGCTTAATGGTACTAATCTGCCGTTTACTCTTGCACCACGAGTTTTTAAACCAATCTCGGTGTGAATGCTAAACGCAAAATCGAGTGCTGTTGCGGTTTTGGGTAGAGAAACTAAATCGCCTTGGGGCGTAAAAACAAATATTTCTTTGGCATAAAGATTAAGTTTAAACTGTTCTACAAAATCAACAGCATTAGTTTCAGAATTTTCTAAAGCTTCCTGTAGTTTATTTAACCAAAGCTCTAAATTGTGGTCTTCTTCTTCGTCTTTGTTTTTGTATTTATAATGTGCAGCAAATCCTTTTTCTGCAATTTCATTCATTCGCTCACTTCTTATTTGTACTTCTACCCACCTTCCTTTTGGTCCCATAACAGTGATGTGAAGCGCTTCATAACCAGTTGATTTTGGCGATGAAATCCAATCCCGCAGACGGGTTGGGTTTGGCCTAAAGTAATCGGTAACAATGGAATAGATTTTCCAGGCTAGAAATTTTTCGTTTTCAGGCGAACACTTATAAATGATTCTAACAGCAAATTTATCATAGACTTCTTCAAAAGAAATGTTTTGCTTCAGCATTTTTCTATGGATAGAAAAAATGGATTTAGGTCTTCCTTTTATTTCATAATCCAGTCCTTCTTTATTTAAGGCATCTTGAATAACTTTGTTAAATACTTCAATATATTTGTCTTGTTCTTCTTTGCTTTCTTTTATTTTTCCTAAAATATCTGTATAAACTTCTGGTTCAGTGTATTTTAAACTTAAATCTTCTAGTTGTGTTTTGATGTGATATAACCCAATTCTGTGCGCTAAAGGGGCGTATATATAAAGCGTTTCAGATGCAATTTTTATTTGTTTGTCAGGCGTCATGGAATCCATCGTTAGCATATTATGATATCTGTCGGCTATTTTAATGATGATAACACGTACATCTTCATTGAGAGTAAGTAGCATTTTACGAAAGTTTTCTGCTTGCAAAGAGACATCTCTATCATGATTTTCCAAAGCTGAAATTTTTGTTAATCCATCCACAATTTTACAGACCGTTTTTCCAAAAAGACGTTCTATATCATCTAGAGTATAACTTGTGTCTTCTACCACATCGTGAAGTAATGCTGCAGCAATGGAAGTGGCGTCTAAACCAATTTCAGAAGCAACAATTTTTGCTACGGCTATTGGGTGAAAAATATAGGCTTCGCCAGATTTTCGGCGTTGTTTTTTATGGGCATCTACAGCAATATCAAATGCTAATCTGATTTGCTTTTTATCTTCCTCAGAAAGCATTCTGTAGCTTATTTTCAAAAGCTGTTTGTATTGCCGGGCAATTTCTTTGTTTTCTTTATCTAATACTTCTTGCGTCATTTATTAAAAGTACAATTTCCTTTTTTAAAAACAAAAGTTGTTTTTGTTAATTGTTACCCATTTTTTATATTTTATTAAAACAGGTACTTGGGGTTTTTGAGCTCTTATTAAAAGGAGTTTTATTTTTTTAAATTTTTAAATCGTTCTAATAATGTGGGATGGGAATAATGTGCAAAAATATAGGCTGGATGTGGTGTTAAATTACTCAAACTATTTTTTGATAATTTTTTTAATGAAGAAATTAATGGTTCGCTATCCAAAGTTTCTTTAGCAAAATTATCTGCTTGGTATTCAAATTTTCTTGAAATACAATTCATTACCAATCCCGTAATTGCTGATAAAGGACTGTACAAAACCATAAAGGCTACCAGACCAATGTGAAAAGATGGTTTTTGAACACCAAGTGCTTGTGAAAGTAGTGGGTTAGATATAAATAAAGAGAATATCCAAAGGGTAAGTCCTGTTAAAAGCATGCTGAAAAATAAATTTACCAAGATATGTTTCTTTTTATAATGGCCAACTTCATGCGCTAAAACAGCTACAATTTCTTCTTCTTCTAAATCATCAATTAAAGTGTCAAAAAGTGTAATTCGCTTTTCTTTTCCAAATCCTGAAAAGTAGGCATTGGCTTTTGTGCTTCTTTTTGAACCGTCAATAACATAAATATGATTTAATTGAAAACCAACTTTTGTTGCGTATTTTTCTATTTTATCTCTAAGAGAACCTTCTTCCAAAGGTTTTTGTTTGTTGAAAATAGGAACGATTAGCTTGGCATAAAACATGTTCATAAAAACGGAAAAAATAGCGATTGCTATCCAAGTGTACCACCAAAAATTGTTTGGAAAGGATTCGTAAAACCAAGTAATTAACGCTAAAATTCCACCACCCAAAAGGATGCCCATAAGCCAACTTTTTAATTTGTCTAAAAAAAATAATTTTACGGAGCTTTTGTTAAATCCATATTTTTCTTCAATGACAAAGGTATGGTAATAGGAAAAAGGCGTAGATAGAAGGTCACTTGCCAATAAAATAATACCAAAAAATAAGAGCGTAATGGCTATAGAATTTTCAGAAATGCTTCTTGCCAATGCATCTACAAATGCAAAACCGCCAAAAAAGAAAAAAGATAAAGTAAGAAGTAATGAAAAAGTGGAACTCCACATGGAAAACCGAGTGTTTTCCTTATTATAAGCCTGTGATTTATGGTATTCTGCCGCATCATAAACATCAGCAAGTTCTAAAGGAACAGGGTCATCAAATTTTTTAAAATTCAAATATTCAAGAATTTTATCTAGCATAAAACTTAAAATTAGAATACTGATTATGATAGTGAATACTGTTGTTGCAGTCATATTTTTAACTTCTGAAAGGATTTATTATTTTTTCAAATTTAATTTTTTTTGTAACACTCTTAAAGAAGATTTCGTTGTCTTTTCGCCTCAAAGATAAGAATAGCCGCTGCAACAGAAACATTCATCGAATCCATTTCTCCTTCCATTGGGATGCGTATATTTTGAGTAGCGTTTTTTAGCCATTCAGCACTTAAACCAATAGATTCTGTGCCAACAACAATGGCTGCTGCTTTTGTAAAATTAATTTCAGTATAATTTTTAGAAGCTTGTAATGCTGCACAATATATAGCAATATTATTTTTCTGTAAAAAGGAAATAATTTCATCTGTAGATCCAATTGCAATTTGGTTGGTGAATAATCCACCTACGCTACTTCGCACGATATTAGGGTTGTATACATCTGTTTTTGGGTTGGCAATGAATACGGCATCTAGGTTTGCGGCATCTGCGGTACGCAATAAGGCGCCTATGTTTCCCGGTTTTTCAGGAGCTTCGGCCACAAGGATTAATGGTTTTTTTGTGGTTAATTTTAGTTCTTCTAATGTATGTTTTTTTGCTTTTGCTACTGCAATTATACCTTCAGTACTATCTCTATAGGCAAGTTTTTGGTAGATTTCTCGAGGAACTTCAATTTGATTTACGGTTTTATTAAACAAATGTAGAAGTGTTTTTTTTTGATAAAGTACATTGCAGTAAATGAATATTTCTATAACATACCCACCTTTTATTGCCAAACTAATTTCACGCTCACCCTCAATTAAAAATAATCCTGTTTTTTTTCGTTCGCGCGATTTTTCTTGCAATTGAATTAATTGCTTTATAAAAGGGTTTTGAAGGCTGTTTATTTGTTTTTGCATAGCACAAAGATAAGACGTGACTTTTTAAATTGTAATTGGAAATAGAAAATGTTTGGCGAATATAATTTTATGACTGCTAACCAATAATTTTTTGCATTGTATAAAAATAAAATAATTAAGGTTTTATTAATTCCACCGTTTAATAAATTCAATATTTGTATTTTAGCAGTAACTAAAAATTATAGAGATGAGAAAAGTACTTTTTACTACAATGATTACCTTTCTAGTTGTTTCCTGTGGTGACAAGGTAAAAGATACTAATTCTGAATTTGTGGTGCAAGAGGCAGTTTCTGAAAAGGAATATCCTGCAGCAGTTTCGGCATTATTTGAAGCCCACGGGGGTTTACAAAACTGGAATAAAATGAATAATCTTTGTTTTCAAATTGAAAAACCATCTGGAGCAGAAGAGCATAAGACAGATTTAAAATCACGCAAAGCCCTTATAACTTCTGAGGCTTTTAAGATGGGCTTTGATGGCAATAAAATTTGGCTTGCAGAAAACGAAAAGCCGTATGAAGGAAATCCAAAATTTTATTATAACCTAATGTTTTATTTTTACGCCATGCCATTTATCCTAGCTGATGATGGTATAGTTTACAGCGATTTAGAAGATACTATTTTGGATAGCAAAACATACGGTGCTGTTAAAATTGGATATGAAACAGGAATAGGAGAAACTCCGGAAGATGAATACATCGTTTTTTATGATAAAGAAACACATAAAATGGCCTGGTTAGCCTACACCGTTACCTTTTTTGAAAAAACGAAAAGTACCGACTGGCACTACATAAAATACGATACTTGGTTAACTGAAAATGGATTACTTCTTCCTGAAACTTTGGTTTGGTATGAAGTAAAAGACGGAAAACCTACAACACCTAAAAACACTGTTGCTTTTTCAAAAGTGCATATTTCAGAAAGTATTTTAGAAAATGCTATCTTTCAAGTTCCCGAAGGAAGTAGGATAATGGAATAAAATAATTTAAAATTATATTGAAAGCTTCTGGCAGAACCAGAAGCTTTTTTGTATTTTAACAAGAAATAAATTCAGGCTTTTATGAAAAAAACAGTTCTGGTTTTCTTTTCTTTTTTTCTAATTTTTTCTTGCGTGGAAAATAAAAAGGAGGAAAATCAACCCATAAAAAAAATAGTAAATGATAACAAAAAGTATCCATCTTCCTTAGTAAAAATTTTTAATGCACATGGGGGGTTGTCAACTTGGCAAAAAATGAAAACCCTTTCTTATGAAATAGAAACAACCTTAGGCACGGAAGTACATACCACCGATTTGAATTTAAGACAAGCCGTTATCGCATCAAATGCTTTTAAACTAGGATTTGATGGAGTAGGCGTATGGTTAGAGGATAAAGAAGGTGTGTATTCCGGCAACGCTACATTTTATTACAACCAAATGTTTTATTTTTACACTATGCCTTTTATTATAGCCGATGAAGGAGCATTTTATACCGAACGAAAAGACGCGGTAATTGAAAGAAAAACCTATGGTGTTCTTCACATTGGTTTTGAAAGAAATGTGGGGGAATCACCAGAAGATGAATATATTATTTACTACAACAAAGAAACCTATCAAATGGAGTGGTTGGGTTATACTGTAACTTATTTTGATGGTAATAAAAACACCAATTGGCAATATATAAAATATGATACTTGGAGAAATATAGAAGGACTTTTACTTCCTGAAAAATTGGTTTGGTATGAACAAAACAACCGTGTTTTTACACCATCTCAGACTTTAATTTTTACTAATGTAAAAATTTCAGAAACAGCATTAATCAAATCTTTTTTTCAGGCTCCTGAAGGAAGTGAATTTATAGAGAAATAACGCTTTAATAACGCCGGAGTTTTTAAATTTTCGGCGAAATATTTTTCATGATTCAAGTGTAGTATTAATTTTTTTGCAATTTATATTTTTCAGAATATCTATGGTATAAGGTAGTATGATGTGAGTTTAAAGAAATTTCTCTACCATCAATAAAAGCTTTGCTTATTAAATTTGTGCGAGCATCTAATGCATCACCATCAGAAATAAAAAGGGTTGCACTTTTTCCTATTTCTAAAGTGCCATAGTCGTTGTCTATACCTAGTATTTTAGCGGCATTGGAGGTAATCATTTTTAGGGCTTCTTCTTTATCCATGCCTTGGCCCACTACTTGACCGGCATAAAAAGGAAGGTTACGAGTGTTCATACGTTCCATTCTGCCATCTGGGTCAAGTGCAACTAGTATTCCTGCATCTGCTAGTAGTTTAGGCATCTTGTAGGGTAAATCATAATCGTCGTCTTCAAATTTTGGTGTGCTTTGTGTTCTTCCGGCTATTACTGCAATATTATGTTGTTTTAAAAATTCGGTTATTTTGTATGCTTCATAACCACCTACGAGAACTACCTCTTTTATGCCTAATTCTTTTGCAAAAGTAATTGCATCTATCATTTCTTTTTCTCCATCGGCATGGATAAAAAGTTTTTGTTTTCCAGAAAATAAACCTTGAACAGATTGAAAAAGTAAATTGATTTCATTTGGAGTTGTTTTTCCGTAAGCCAAAGCATCCTTTAAAAAATAACTCACTTTTTGAATTTCCTCAATATAGTTTTTATTGGGACTATACGCTCTGGATTCTCCTTCCCACCATCTCCCTCTACTAAAACTATTTGGCCAGTTCATATGGATAGCATCATCTGCTTTTATTACGGCATCTTCCCAATTCCATGCATCAAATTGAACCACAGAAGATGTTCCTGTAATTCTTCCCCCACGAGGAACAATTTGACCAATTAGTACACCATTAGGGCGCATACTTTCCACAATTTTGCTTTCTGCATTATAGGCAATTAAACTTCTTACGTTTGGAATAATACTTCCTATTTCATTATCGTCCACACTGGCGCGTACGGCATCAATTTCTACCAAACCTAAAGTGCTGTTTGTAACAATAAATCCTGGATAAACGTGTTTTCCTGATGCGTCAATAATGGTTCCTTTTGCTGCGGTGGAGGTAGTACCTATAGCGGTTATTTTTCCGTTTTCAAAAACGATCGTACTGCTTTCTATAACGTTTCCATTGCCAATATGTGCTGTGGCACCTTGAATGGTAAAGGCTCCTTTTTGAGGAAGGGCAGGGGTTTGTTGCGCGTTTATATGCATACTGATAAGAAACAGTAATATTAAGGGTAGTCTTTTATGTATGTTTTTCATTATTTTATGTTTTTGCAAGATTTCTTTTAAAAGAAATAGGGTTATTTTGATATTAATTTTGAAGGTAATAAGCCTCTTCTAAATGGTCTGTATCACAATGGAAATCTCTTTGACCTTTTCTGGTTGGGGTTTGTGTTTTCCCACCTTCATTTTTTTCGTTCATCATCATTTGAATGAGCTTATTACGCTCTGTTTTTATGGCTTGGCGTTTTTGTACATCTTTATCTAAATCAAAATATACAGCACCTTCAATTACTGTTTTTTCTGCTTTGGCGTAAACGGATAATGGATTATTATTCCAAAGAACCACATCCGCATCTTTTCCTTCTTTAATACTTCCCACACGGTTATCCAAGTGCAACATTTTAGCCGGATTTATAGTGACCATTTTCCAAGCTTCTGTTTCCGGAACATTGCCATATTTCATTGTTTTTCCTGCCTCCTGATTTAATCGTCTAATCATTTCACCATCATCGCTATTTAAACCAACTGTAAGTCCATTATCATACATAATTGCTGCATTATATGGAATGGCATCGTTTACTTCAAATTTATATCCCCACCAATCGCTAAAGGTAGAAGCCCCTACAATGCCGTGTTCTTTCATTTTGTCGGCCAATTTATATCCTTCTAAAATGTGGGTGAACGTGTTGATTTTAAAATTAAATTGTTCGGCAACTTTCATCAGCATGTTAATTTCACTTTGCACATAGGAGTGACAGGTTATAAAACGTTCTCCATTTAAAATTTCAACCATTACTTCCATTTCTTCATTGTAATGATATGGTTTTCCGCTTTTTTTCAATACTTCATATTCTTTTGCACGTTGGAAATTGTCGATAAAAACTTGTTCAGCTCCCATTCTTGTTTGTGGAAAACGCACCGTTTCGGTAGCACCCCAATTGGATTGCTTTATGTTTTCGCCTAAAGCAAATTTGATGAATTTAGGAGCATTTGGATAGATCATAGTATCTGCATTTTCGCCCCACTTTAATTTGATGATTGCTGAGCGACCACCAATTGGGTTTGCGGAACCGTGTAGCAACTGTGCCGAAGTTACACCTCCTGCTAGTGCGCGATAGATGCCAATGTCATCGGGGTCAACCACATCTTCCATTTTTACTTCTCCGGAGTTATTGTGTCCACCTTCATTTACAGAAGATAATGCAATGTGTGAGTGTTCATCAATGATACCTGCAGTAAGATGTTTTCCGGTTGCATCGATTACTCTTGCATTTCCACCATTTATGTTTTTGCCTATTTTAGCTATTTTACCGTTTTGAATAAGGACATCGGTTTCTGTTAATATTCCTGCAGATTCTCCGGTCCATACCGTTGCATTCTTAAATAGGAGGTTTTCTTGTTTAGGTTTTTCAGAATTTCCAAATGCGATGTTTGGATAGGTCATTGGTACAACATCTATTTTTTTAGTTTCTTTTTCTTCCTTTTCTTTTTCAACGAAAGCAGCTGTTTTTATTGCATTAAAACTAGAGGCATTTCCATTTGGTAGTATTAGTCTTCCTGTTATATTATTTGAATTGTTTGTTATTTGCCCTGTCATTCTATATGGCTCCTCTTCAAAAGTAAAGGATAGGTCTGCCCAGTTTTTAGCGTATGCGAGTTTGGTTTTTATTTTTATGGTGTCTTGTTTCATTTCTGCCGTGGGATTGCTGACTTCTCCTTTAATGGATAGTTGAAATGTTTTTCCGGCAACCATTAAATTATATTCTCCTCGAATATCTTTTTGGTTTATATCTGCAAGGATATTTGGATTTCCTTGTACCCAATTTTCATAAATAATAGTTTCTTTTTCAAAAATATCGCCGGAAGTAATTAAAAAATTTGCATAAGCACCTTTATTCAAACTACCTAATTCAACAGATTTTCCTATGGTTTTTGCAGGAATTGTGGTTAATGCTTCTAAGGCTTTGGTTTTGTCTAAACCGTATTCAATAGCTTTTAAAAGATTTGTCATAAAATCTTTAGGCGATTTTAAATCGTGCGTGGTAAAGGAAAACGGGATGTTATTTTCTACAAATACTTTTGGATTTGTTGGTGCTTGATTCCAATGACGCATATCTGCAACACTAACATAAGCAGCTTGGTATGGGTTTGAAACATCGTAGGCTTCCGGAAAGTTTAGAGGAAGGATAAAAGTGGCGTTGGTAGCTTTTGCTTGTGGTATGTTTTCATATTCAAATCCGCCTCCTAAAATTACATATTGTATATTAAATAAATCTCCAATTTTATCTGCCCTAAGGTTATTCAGTTTGTCTTTTGATTCAAAAATAGAAACCAAACCCCTATTTGCGATTAATGCTTCTAAAGCTAAGTCTTTTGTGGTGCTGTTTCCTTTGCTATACCAATCTGCATCATAATACATTTGGCGTAAAAGTGCCATACTTCCCATGATAGAACTTGGGTAAGACTGATTTTTAGCTGCACTTCTTGTAAATGAAAAATGTTGAGAGGCTTTTTCTAAAAGAATTCTCTCACTGTCGTTTCCGTTTGAGTTTAGAGCAATTAAAGCACCAGTGCCACGAGCGACACCATCTTGAAGGTGGGTGTTTACCACACCAAAACCTGCCGCACGAAGTTCTTCGGCTTTCTTATCGTCAAATTTAAAGGTGGTAAGCGCATTTGTTTCTGGCATAATGTGGTCATTCCAGTAGTAGCCGGATCGGGTAGGGTCATATTGTGGTGATCGACCTCGCATGGTGGATCTCTTAGGTTTTTCAATACCAAAATCAGAATACAAATCAATGAAGGAAGGGTACAGGGTTTTCCCTTCAAGATTTATGACAACGGCATTTGCCGGAATGGTAACAGATTTTGCTGCTTGTACTACTTTTCCATTTTGGATAAGTAAAGTTCCGCCATCAATAACCTGCGTTGGACTTACATATATTTTGGCATTTGTGAGAGCAGTAAAATTGTGGTTTGTGTTTTTTACACCATCGTTTTTCGGGAAATAATCTTGTGCAAAGAGGGAAATATTGCAAAAAAGTATTGCAATTAAGAGTGGGTTTTTTTTCATTCTTTTGTGGTTGATTAATTACTTTCTAAAGATAAGAATGAAGATGACTTTTTAGTTCACCCATTTAAAGTTTAACATTCTTTTAAGATTTTAACAATGGTTTTTAAAAGGATTTGCCATCCGAATAATTAACCAAAAGTGCCACCATATAGCTATAACTATCAATGCCTTTTTCCTGATTGTTTGCTTTAAGAAACGAATCAAAGAAAATTTTTGAAACCACTTCAAACGGATTTTCATAGCTTTCCCAAAATTCTCGTGTTTCGCGGTAACTTTCTAATATACCGAAATTTACGGTTTTTATGATTTCATCATACGTGTCCATATCTCGTCTTGCAATTTCGTTTACACAATACCGCAAGGCAAAGATGTAGCCGGAATACTGAAAATAAAGATTGTCGTTATTTGTACTCGCTAAATAGGCTAAAAAATTGGCTTCATTTTCGGCGGCATAACCAAGTTGGTGTGCTTCTTCATGACAAGTAACCACTGGAAAACGAGAGTTTTTTATCAAATTATTTACCTGTGCTTCTGCTGTAAAAGGATTGTAATACCCACTATATCCCATATAGGTGAGTCCCAAACTCCAGCCGGATTTTTTTATACTGCTTGGTTGGTATTTAAAAGTAGGGTAGTCTTCACTTAAATTTTTATATCCATTTGTGGAAAGAGCAAAAATTTCTTTTTGTGAGTAAGGTAATTCTACTTTTATGGAATCAGCATATCCTAATTCCCGATGCAGTGCATTCGATTTTTCAATCAATCTGTTGGTTAAAGTTATTAGCTGTTCTGTGGTATAATCTCTTTCTAAATTCAGGGTTTGGTGTAGGGGAATTCGATAATAATTGAATCCCCAAAAAACATTAAAAACAAAATAAACGATAGAAAGTGCGGCTGTAATGTCTAAAAAGAAAGAAATAGGAGATTTGCGAATTCTCTTAATATTATAGTACAACCACCTAATGATTAAAATAAAAAGTGCACTGTATAAAACATCTCCCACTGAAAAGGGAACCCAACCAAAAAGGGTTCTTGACATTTTAGATAGAAAAGGGAATAGTCCTTGACTATACTGTTTTTCTACAAACTCCGGAAAATAAGAAAGTATGCGAAGTCCAATAATTTGAGCAATTAAAAGAAGGGTTAAAATGAGTTTTGTTTTCTTGTGCATAGTGACACCTAAAATACAGGTATTTTTTTGAATTTCACAAAAAGAAAAATAAAGTTGGAAACTTATTTACAGGAATTTTAATAAAGCAAACATTTCTTTACCTTTGTAACAATTAAAAATGTTATAATGAACGAACCAATAAGAAATTTAGAACCAAAAAATCTTTGGAACAAATTTGCAGATTTGAATGCTGTGCCAAGACCAAGTAAAAAAGAAGAACGCGTTATTGCGTTTATGAAGAAGTTTGGTGACGATTTGGGTCTAGAAACTTTGGTAGATAAAGTGGGTAATGTAATCATAAAAAAACCCGCATCTGCCGGAATGGAAAACAGAAAAGCTGTGGTTCTTCAGTCGCATTTAGATATGGTACATCAAAAAAACAACGATACCAACTTTGATTTTGATACCCAAGGCATTGAAATGCTTGTAGATGGCGATTGGGTAAGAGCAAAAGGAACCACATTAGGAGCGGACAATGGTTTGGGAGTAGCAACTATTATGGCTATTTTAGAAAGTAAAACGATTGCACATCCTGCACTTGAGGCACTTTTTACTATAGATGAAGAAACCGGGATGACAGGTGCAAAAGGCTTAGAAGGTGGTTTGTTAGAAGGTGAAATTCTTTTAAACCTCGATACCGAAGAAGATGATGAAATAGGAGTGGGATGTGCCGGTGGTGTTGATGTTACTGCTTCTAGAAAATATAACCAAGAAGTCTGCTCAAAAAGCATGATACCTTTTTGCATAACAATAAACGGATTGCAAGGTGGTCATAGTGGGATGGATATTCATAAAGGATTTGGCAATGCAAATAAACTGATGAATAGAATTCTTTTTGAAGCATCACAAGATTTTGGTTTGCGTATTTCCTCTATTGATGGCGGTAGTTTGAGAAACGCCATTCCTAGAGAAAGTAATGCAATTGTAGTGGTTGAAAAACCACAAGTAGAAGTGTTCTTATTTGAAATAAACAAACTTATTGACGACATTAAAAAGGAGTATCAAAGCCTCGATCCGCAATTGCAAATCGGTATAAAAGAAACTGCTGCGCCGGCAACTATTTTAGATATGGATTCGCAAGACCTTTTATTAAGAGCTCTTTATGCAGCGCATAACGGCGTGTATAGAATGAGCCCAGCCATTGCAGATTTAGTGGAAACCTCAAATAATATTGCCAAAGTACTTGTTAAAGATGGCACTATTCATATAGGTTGTTTAACTCGTTCCTCCGTAGAAAGTTCAAAAATGGATTTGGTAAATGCACTGCGTTCCTCCTTTGAATTGATGGGTTGCGATGTAGATGTTACAGGCGATTATCCTGGATGGGCACCAAATATGGACAGTCCTATTTTAAAACTTTTAGATAAAATTTACGAAAGGATGCACGGGCAAAAAGCACATGTTGCCGCTTGCCATGCAGGACTAGAATGTGGTATTCTTGGGCATAATTATCCCAATATGGATATGATCTCCTTTGGACCAACCATTAAAGGAGCGCATTCACCCGACGAACGAGCCAGTATTTCTTCTTTGCAAAAATATTGGGAGTTTGTATTAGAAATTCTAAAAAATATTCCGAAGAAATAAGAAATCTATAAAAACAAAAAAAAGCCTCTTTTTAATTGAGGCTTTTTTTTGTTGAAAAATATTGAAAATTAATTTACTATACCTGTTATTTTTAATTTAAAAATCAAATTAGCATTAGGTGGAATTACATTACCTGCTCCACGTTCACCATAACCTAAATGGGATGGAATAAAAAGAATAGCTTCATCACCCACCTTCATTTTTAACATACCTTCTTTAAATCCGGCAATAAGTTGCGCATCTTGGCTATAAGGAGCCGGCATAGGAGCATATTGTCCTGCTTGCTCTCTTCGTTCATCTACCATTTCATATTTTTGGGCAATTTCTAATCTGCTAGAATCAAAAAGGCTACCGTCTTCTAAATACCATTCATAGTCAATTAAAACTTGGTCACCATCTTTGGGTTGTTCGCCATCGCCTTTAGTAAGGAAAACAATTTTTAAACCGGAAGGTAATTCTTCGGCGTTAGCTTTTTGGCTTTCCATAGAGGAAACGGTTTCATTTTTTACAACTTTTATACGTTCTTCAGTGGCAAGTCTTTCTTTTTCAATCACTTCCATTTCTTTGTCGAAAGAATTGACATTTACTTTTCCTTTGTTGATGATGTTTACTTCTTGAATAATCACTGCATCTATTGGTTTATCACCTGGTTCAGTTGGAACAAGACCGATAGCATCTACAACATCCATTCCTAGTACAATTTCGCCAAAAACAGTATGCCTTCCGTTAAGGTGTGGGGTTTCTTTTAAAGTAATAAAAAACTGACTTCCATTGGTGCCTGGACCGGAGTTAGCCATAGATAAAATTCCTTTTCGGTCATGAACTAAGGTTTCGTCAAATTCATCCGGAAAACGATAACCTGGATTTCCGGCCCCTGTGCCTAGTGGATCACCTCCTTGTATCATAAAATCTTTAATCACTCGGTGAAAGGTTAATCCGTTAAAAAATGGTTTTCCTTTGTATGCACTATCCACCATAGTGTTTGTACCTTGTGCTAAATCTACAAAATTAGCAACAGTAATAGGCGTCTTGTCTTGGTATAATTTTGCCACAAAGGTACCTTTGTTTGTAATAAATTCAGCATAAATACCATCCTCAAGGTCAGGATATTTGTCTTGGCAAGCTACAAGGGTTAATGCAAAAATAGTGCATAATAAACTTATTTTTTTCATTGGTTTTTATTTTAGATTTAATTGTTTTGTTCAATATTTAAAACGGTTACAGTACTAATTATTGGCATATTAACGCCTATTTTTTCAAGGTCGCCATAATAACCATATGCTTTATAAGAGGGAAATATAAAAGTGACTGTTTCTCCTTCTTTCATAATTTTTAGACCTTCGCGCAAGCCGGAAATAAGTTCTTCTTTTTCCATGCGGTATTTTTGTTTTCCTAATTCTTCTTTGGTGTAAATACTGTTTCCGTTGAGGTCCTTTACTTCATATTCAAATTCAACAATATCACCAAAATCAGCAAGTTCCGTTTCTGTTGGATTTTGTATATTGTAATAATACCAAAATCCTTGTTCTGAAGTAATGTATTGGTTAAGGGAATCTTTTTCCATTAGTTGGTTTATGTCTTTTTCTTCTAGAGCAAATCTTTCTTTGTTGCGTTCCACCGACTCATTAATGGAACTACCCGATTTAACTTCTACAGGTCTTCTTGCTTCCGGAGTTTTACAACTCCAAGCAAAAAGAAGGGAAAAAAGTAGTAGATATAATTTACTTTTCATTGGTGAGTTCCTTTTTATAGGCGTGCAATTTACTAATAAAATAGGAAATAGTATCTTCTAGAGAGCGATTACTTTTTCCGCCGGAAGCATTATCGTGTCCGCCTCCTTCAAAATGGTTTCGTGCAAATTTATTTACAGAAAAACGACCTTTGCTTCGGAAAGATATTTTTATTAAGCCATCTTCTTTACTTTCTACAAAAATAGCAGCAAGAATAACGTTTTCAACAGATAAGGCATAATTTACAAATCCTTCATAATCCCCTTTTTTAAAATGATTTGCATCTAATTCATGCTGCGAAAGAGTGATATAAGCGGTACGATATTCCGGAATGATTTTTAGATTACGCAATGCTACACCAAGAAGTTTTATTTTTTCGGCAGAATTGTTATCAAAAACAGATTCATGAATAAACGCATTATCTGCACCGTGGTCAATTAAATCAGCTACCACACGATGGGTAGTGCTGCTTGTGGAGCGAAATCGGAAAGAACCGGTATCGGTCATTATTCCTGTATAAATAGTTGTGGCAATTTCTTTATCCAAAACGTCTAAACCGTCCATAAATTCTATAAAGTGATATACCATTTGTGCTGTGGAACAGATGGCAGTATCGCTGTAGGTGTATTTTGCATAGTTGTCTGGTTGTTGGTGATGGTCTATTAATACAAAAGGTGCAGTAGCTTTTTCTAAAATTTCCTGCATGTCTCCTGCGCGAGCATAGGCATTAAAATCTAGTGTAAAAAGTAATTCTGCTTTAAGAATTATTTGATTTGCCTTTGTTTTGTGCTTTTCATAAATAAGTATGGATTCATTTTGCGGCATCCACTTTAAAAAATCGGGGTATTCATTTGGTACTATTACCTGCACGTTATGTCCTTGTTTTTTTAGATAAATAAACAAGGCAAGGGAGGATCCTATAGCATCGCCATCCGGATTCTTGTGGGTGACAATGACGATGTTTTTTTTTGTGGATAATTCTATTTTTAATTGTTGGATATCTTTCTTTTTCATAGACTGCGAAGATACAAATAAGATTGAAAATTTACGAGATTCAATAGATGATGTGTGATTTCCTATTTATTTGACTTTTCCAAGAAAAAAATTGAAATAAAACAGCTACTTTTGCACCGAATTTAAAAAAAAAGAAAATGGCAACAAATAGAACATTTACCATGTTAAAACCCGATAGTGTTGAAAAAGGGCACATTGGAGCAATACTTGAAATGATTAATAAAGCAGGTTTTCGCATCGTGGCATTAAAATTAACACAAATGACAACAGCAGATGCAAAAGCATTTTATGCAGTGCATAGCGCTCGCCCTTTTTATGGAGAATTAGTAGAATATATGACTAGAGGTCCAGTGGTAGCTGCTATTTTAGAAAAAGAAGATGCTGTGGAAGATTTTAGAAAATTAATTGGTGCTACAAACCCTGTAGATGCTGCAGAAGGTACTATTCGGAAATTATATGCAGCCTCCATAGGCGAAAATGCTGTTCACGGAAGTGATAGCGATGAAAATGCCGCTATGGAAGGTGCTTTTCATTTTTCGGGAAGAGATATGTTTTAGTAAAAATAGGGTTGAAACTCAAAAAACCGCTTTGTTTAAAGCGGTTTTTTTTATCGCAATACTAATTCTTTTATCAGTACTCTGCCTAATTCTTCATTCAATAAATCAATAATTTTTTGTTTGCCATAACGGAGTTCTTCCCGCAAAACCGATGAGCTTAATTCTACATAAAGTGTTTCTCTTTCTAATTTAATATTTGTGGTGTATTTTTCTATGGCAGGGCCCATTAGGCTTTTCCAAACCTCAATCACCTGTACTTTATCTAAGCCTTTGTTTAGTTTGTTTGTTTTAACAAAATCTTTCAATACATCTCCTATGGTAATGTTTTCTCCGTGTCGTTTTGCCATTATTCTAAATTAAATTTTTCAAATTTTTTGTAGGTGTATTTTTTATCATCCTTATTTAATACCACCAATTGCTGTTCGTTTGCTTCTAAGACTGTTTCTTTCCAACTATCAAATTGGGTACTGTAATACAAATTCAATGTATTGTTTTCTATTTTTACGGTTATCTTTTCGGCATCATCGTTTATAATAAATCCTCCATCTAATTTTGGAGCTACTTTTTTTCGGAAACCAACACTGTCTTTTATCTCGATATAATCTACTAAAGTGCTAATAGTATATTCTTTTACCGTACCATCAGGCATTTCTACCTTGCTTATTTCCCAATAGCCGTTTAGATGTGCTAATTTTTCTTTCGGATTTTGCTGGTTACAGGAGAGTAAAACCATAAAAATTAGGAACGATAGAAGGGAAAAGGGGAGTTTCATTATAAAAAGTTTTTATGGAAAGTTTAAGATACTAAATGTACATATTTCAAATCAAAAACACCTAGCTTAAAGGAAACATTTTATAGGATTGGTGTACTTTTTTTACAATATCTTCTGTGCGGCCGGCGTGGGTATCAGTGATAAATAATTGTCCAAAATTTTCATTTTGAACCAGAGTTATAATTTGTTCTACACGATTTTCATCCAGTTTGTCAAAAATATCGTCTAAAAGCAAAATGGGATTTACTTTACTTAATTGTTTTAAAAAATCAAATTGCGCGAGTTTTAAAGCAATTAAATAGGATTTTTGCTGCCCTTGCGAACCGAATTTTTTTATTGGAAAATCGGATATTTCAAAAACCAAATCATCTTTATGTGTACCTACATTAGTGTATTGTGAGGCTCGATCTTTTCCTATATTTTCTTTCAATAGTTGTGCTAATACTCCTTCTTCTAATTGGCTTTTATACACCAATTTCACTTCTTCTTTAGCATTGGTAATAGATTGATGCCTTTTGTTAAAAATAGGCGAAAATTGTGCTATAAAGTCTAATCGTTTTTGGTAAATGCTAGTACCAAACTCGCTTAGTTGTTGGTTATAGATAGCTAAAGTATCTTCGTTATTGGTGTTATTTAGCGCAAAATATTTCAAAAGTGCATTGCGTTGCAGAAGCACTTTATTATAGTTAATAAGCGTTTGAAGGTATTTCTGATCGCCTTGTGAGATGACACCGTCCATAAATTTTCTTCTGGTATCACTACCTTCGGTGATTAAATCACGATCAGCAGGTGAAATAATTACAAGAGGTATAAACCCAACGTGTTCTGAAAATTTTTCATACACTTTGCCATTGCGTTTAATTACTTTTTTAAGATTTCGTTTTGCACTAACAATAACACGCTCCTTTTTGTTTTTTTTAAAATAATCACCATCAATCACAAAAAAATCGGCGTCATGTTTGATGTTTTGGCTTGTAATTGGGTTAAAATAACTTTTTCCAAAAGAAAGGTGGTAAATGGCATCCAAAACGTTCGTCTTTCCGACACCATTATTCCCTACAAAACAATTGATTTTGTGGTCAAAGGTAAAGTTTTCGGCTTCAAAATTTTTATAATTTACTAAAGAGAGGGATGTTAAAATCATAAGTAACTAAAAATGTGTTCTTTATATAATTCTTATTTTGGGTTTACAACTATCGGAAAGAAGTGCAAATTATTGAAAAATAACAAATAATTTATCTTTTATATTGTAATAAAAATTTTATTTTTGCCCCACATTAAAGTTACAATATGGCTACATATAAAAAAAGAGGGAATAAGCCTCAGACTAAAGAAGAGAAAAAAGATGCTATTGAAGCTCAAAGTGCAACAGCAGAGGTTTTTAACACCTTAGACGAAGGTGCTTCAAAAACAGAAGAATGGGTTGCAAAGAACCAAAAATATATCATAATAGTGGTTGGAATCATTGCAGTAGCTGTTTTAGGGTACTTAGCATTCCAAGAATATGTTCAAAAACCAAAACAATTAGAAGCTTCTAATGAAATGTTTCAAGCACAGTCTTATTTTGAACAAGCATTAAATGCAAGTGAAAAAGACTCTTTATTTCAACTTTCCTTAAAAGGTGGACAAGGTAAATACGGCTTTTTAGATATTATTGAAAATTACAGTAGCACAGATGCCGCTAATCTTTCAAGATATTATGCCGGGATGGCTTATTTGAATCTTAAAAACTATAAAGAAGCCATTAGCTATTTAGACGCTTTTAAAAGTGATGATATCATTTTAGGGCCTATGGCCAAAGGTGCAATTGGTGATGCTTTTGTTCAATTAAAACAGAATGAGGAGGCATTAAAATATTATAAACAAGCTGCATCCATGAATGATAATGAATTTACAACGCCAAAATATCTTTTAAAAGCAGCGATTATTGCTTTACAATTGAATAATGCAAAAGAAGCATTAATTCATTTAAACAAAATAAAAACAGAGTATCCAACTGCTTTAGAAGCAAACCAATTAGAAATGCATATTGGCAAAGCGGAAGCTATGCTATAGTTTTCACTTCCTAAGTTTTTATACCAAATTCCAAATTCCAACTTTTATTAAGTTGTTGGAATTTGGAATTTATTTTTTGTACTTTTAAAATACATTTATGGCTACTAAAAATCAAAATTTATCTTCTTACAATAAAGATGGAGTTCCAAACGCAAAAGAATTTCGTTTTGGAATTGTTGTTTCTGAATGGAATGGAGCCATTACAGAAGGAATGTTTCAAGGCGCTTTTGATACATTAAAAGAACACGGTGCTATAAACGATAATATTGTGCGATGGAATGTTCCCGGGAGTTTTGAGTTAATTTACGGCTGCAAACGCATGCAGAAAAGCTACGATATGCTAGACGCCATCATTGCTATAGGCAGCATAATTCAGGGAGAAACTAAACATTTTGATTTTGTTTGTGCGGGAGTAACCCAAGGCATTAAAGCTCTAAACCTACAAGGAGAAATACCTGTCATTTTTTGTGTACTTACCGATGAAACCATGCAACAAGCCATTGACCGAAGTGGAGGAAAACATGGCAACAAAGGCACAGAAGCTGCTGTGGCGGCCATAAAAATGGCACAACTTAAAAAAGAGTCTAAGTTTTAAGAAGTTAGAAGTTAGAAGTTGGAAAATAAGTATTAAGTATTGAGTACAAAGTATTAAGATGTCGATTATGACTTACAATATTCTTTGCGGCTTTGCGTGAAATACACACTTGGGTTAGGAAAGAGATGTTAGAAGTTAGACACTAGCTGAAGTAAACATAAAGAAACCTCTTTTTTATAACCTGCCATTTACGCATTACTCTAAAAAAAAGTTAACAATTTTTAGCGTAAGACTTTCTACATTCTTTTTGTTTTTAAGTATCTTTGAAAATCGATGTTATGGGAATATTTAAGACAAAAAAAAATAAGAAATTTGGTTATGAACCTCGTTATTACAAAAGCGATAAAGAAGGTTCTCCTTTTCATATAGAAGGTAAATTTGATAAATTCAGAAAAAGTACCGGCGAAACCACCGGTTTAAAAGGAAAATTGGTTAATGCTTGGGATGATTTTAAAAATAATTCTGACAAAAAGACAAACAAAGTTATCTTGTTTATTGTTTTATTTTTTATACTCCTTTTTTTATTCATCATCGATTTTGATCTTACAATATTTACTCAAGCCCTTTTTTAGATGGCAGATATTATTCAGCTTTTACCGGACCATGTTGCCAATCAGATAGCTGCCGGAGAGGTAGTGCAACGACCTGCTTCAGTGGTAAAAGAGTTGTTAGAAAACGCCATTGATGCTGGGGCAACACTTATTAAATTGATTATAAAAGACGCCGGTAAAACTCTTGTACAAGTAATTGATGATGGTGCCGGAATGAGCGTTACAGATGCCCGGCTCTGTTTTGAAAGGCATGCCACTTCTAAAATTAAAACTGCCGAAGATCTGTTTCAATTGCATACCAAAGGGTTTCGTGGTGAAGCCCTAGCATCTATTGCGGCGATAGCTCATGTAGAATTACGAACCAAAACCGAGAATGCTGAAGTAGGTACTTCCATAAAAATAGAAGGTAGCCAAGTAATTTCACAAGAAGTAGTTGCAACACCAAAAGGGACTTCTATTTCTGTAAAAAATTTATTTTATAATATACCTGCACGTCGAAATTTCTTAAAATCTAATCCGGTAGAAACTCGTCATGTTATAGATGAGTTTCATCGTGTGGCATTAGCACATCCTTCGGTAAGTTTTGTAATGCTGAATAATGGTGCTGAAGTTTTTCATTTGCCTGTTAGTAACTTACGACAGCGTATTGTTCATGTGTTTGGGGGTAAAACCAATGAAAAGTTAGTGCCTGTTCAAGAAACTACAGAAATTTTATCGATTACTGGGTTTGTTTTAAAACCGGAATATTCAAAAAAGAGTAGAGGCGAACAGTATTTTTTTGTTAATGACCGGTTTATTAAAAGTGGTTATTTGCACCACGCGGTGCTTTCTGCTTTTGAAGGGCTTTTAAGAGAAGGTGCACAACCAGGATATTTTTTGTATTTAGAAGTAGATCCTAAAACGATAGATATTAATATACATCCCACCAAAACCGAAGTAAAGTTTGAAGATGAGCATGCTCTGTATGCCATGTTGCGTTCTACCGTAAAGCATAGTTTAGGGCAATTTAGTGTTGGTCCTGTTTTAGATTTTGAAAGAGATAAAAATTTGGATACGCCGTATGATTATCAAAAAAGAACACCCAATATGCCACAAATAGAGGTCGATAGAAATTTTAATCCCTTTGAAGCGGATGTGCCAAAACAAAAAAATATCACTTTTCCTTTTGAACGAGAAAAAACTGCTTCTTGGGAAAGTTTATATTCCGGACTAGAAAAGGAACATAAAATCATATTTTCAGATAGTGAAACCCACCTTGATACCGTAGAGTTTGAAAGCGAACCACTCACCGGATTTCTTTTTCAAGCTGAAGAGACAAAATCTATTACTTTTCAATTACATAACAAATATCTTCTTACCCCGATAAAAAATGCGTTTTTAGTCATTCATCAGCAATTGGCACACGAGCGTATTTTGTATGAAGAATTATTACGTACTATTACCGTTAAAGAAGCTATAAGCCAGCAGTTACTATTTCCCATAACGCTTCATTTTTCCATAAAGGAAGTGATTTTGTTAAAAGAATATAGAGAACAACTGGAAGATACAGGTTTTGTTTTTGAAAGTTTTAAAAAGGAAATAATTTCTATTTCCGCAATTCCGGTGAATGTTAAGGATAGTCAGATAAAAATAATATTAGAGCAACTCATTTCTGATTTACAAAATGAATTGCCCGATGCAGGATATAGTCAAATGGATGTTATGGTAAAATCTTTGGCGAAGAGTTTGGCAATTAAAACAGGAGTTTCTCTGTCTAAAGAACAACAAGAACATTTGATTAACAGCCTTTTTGCTTGTAAGGAACCCTCAGTATCACCAACAAATAAGCCTACATTTGTTACGATTCCTTTAAGCGATTTGGATAAGAAGTTTTGAGTAAGAATTAAGAATTAAGAATTAAGAATTAAGTATTAAGTATTAAGAATTAAGTATTAAGTATTAAGATTTGTTTATGGTTTTCTTTGCGACTTTGCGGCTTTGCGCGGGATTCATACTGGGGTTTGAATAGAGAAAAGTTAGAAGTTAGTAGAGAATTTTGTAACAGATTTGTCGAGTTTTAGGCGATTAAAAAAATAAAAAACATAAATTTCATGGGAAGAATATCGGAAAGTGTAAAAGTACTTTTAATTATAAACATCTTGTTTTTTGTAGGAACCATGTCCTTAGGAATGAAGGCTTATGATTTATTTGCTCTTCATTATCCACAAAATGAAAATTTTGAATATTGGCAATTAGTAACGCACATGTTTATGCATGGCAGTATAGGACATATTTTTTTAAATATGTTCATGTTGTACATGTTTGGAAGTCATTTAGAATTTAGTTTGGGAAGACAGAAGTTTCTCTTTTTGTATTTTTCAGCAGGCCTTGGAGCTGCCGCATTGCAACTTTTATTTGTTTATTTAGGCTATCAAAATGCCTATCAAACTATTTTGGAAACAGGAGCCACTCCCGAACAAATTCATAATACACTTACTATGATAACCACCAAAGG